>Ga0079224_100009257_pt1 | contig 13414 bp, 13 predicted proteins | sample Stecom2015_FD_80414 | JGI IMG/M metagenome (GOLD analysis project Ga0079224, IMG submission 80414) | Agricultural soil microbial communities from Utah to study Nitrogen management - Steer compost 2015 | ecosystem: Environmental > Terrestrial > Soil > Agricultural land | place: USA: Utah... | reverse complement strand
CAGGTTCCCGACAGCAATGCGCAATTGGCTATTTCCACATCGCGACTGCAAGACCCGAGGCACCTTCAAAACATCGCTGTAGCGTTTTAAATACTTCAATCAAATCCTGCAGCTTTTTGCGAGCCTTCTTAACACGTGTTGTCTCCTTCAAATGCCTGTCGTACTCTTCCAACGGATTGATTATTCGCTCATCAATTTCCCTTACAAAAAAAGATACTGCCGCCTCTACTCTGCCACGTAATGCATCCCAGTCGTCCTGCGCAGCGAGAGCCCGGAGCTGGACCTCAAACCTGGTCGTAACATGTTGACATTCGGCAATGACATCCTCGATCTTTCCGAGTATTTCATCTGCATGCGTCTGATCAATTGATTTTCGCGTTGCAATTGTTTCCCGGAACTTTCCTATTTCCTCCGCTCCAATAGTCCAGTCAAAAATCTCGAGCAACTGCGTCACTTTATATTGCATTTTGTCCCTGCCAAGCAGGACATCAAGTTCTTCCGCAGAAGGCTCGCTTTCGGCAAATTCCCTTACGCGTTCATCGCATCGTATCACACCCGGGTTAATCTTCGAATACAAAACAATCCCTTCGAGAGACGTACATCTACTCAAAGCAACATAGACCTGTCCGGGGGCAAAGGATTTCCCCGCATCAATTACCACGTTGTGAAATGTAAGCCCCTGGCTTTTATGAATTGTAATCGCCCAGGCGAGACGTAATGGATATTGCGTAAAAACACCCAGCACCTCCTCCTCGACTTCCCGCGTGAGGGGATTGAATGTATAGCGAACATTCCGCCAGGAATCACGCGACACTTCAAGCAACCTCTCCTCTTCAGGGAACCGCACCAATATTTTCCCGACGCCTACGTCAGCGACGATTCCAATTTTTCCATTGAAGTACCTGCGTTCGTGACTTATGTCATTTTTGATAAACATGACTTGCGCCCCGGGTTTAAGTACCAGGAGTTTGTCGGTTGGAAAACTTCGTTCCGGAAAATCACCCTCCACCTCTGCCTGAAACATGACTTCTTCCGCATCCAGTTTTCGGAGCCGGCTTTCGTTGATTGAGTCCGCTTTCGAATTATGCGTAGTCAACGTGATGTAACCTGAATCACTATCCGGCTCAAATACAGGATCAAACCTTTTGTTAAGCGCGTCCAGGTCTGAAGTTGACACCCGTGCATTACGGATTCGATTAAGCATTTCAATAAACACCGGATCCGTCTGACGGAAAACTTTTTTTAACTCGATGTATAATGGTTGTGAATAACGCCATGCATATGAATCAAAGAAAAAGGGACTTCGATAATATGGTGAAAGGATTATCCAGTCATTGGGTTGTGTCACCGGTGGCAGCTGATAAAGGTCGCCAATTAAAAGTACCTGCACTCCTCCGAATGGAACGGCTTCCTTGTTTCTGAAGAATCGCAGAATTATATCGATCGCATCAAGCACATCTGCCCTTACCATTGACACCTCGTCGATAATGAGCAGCTGCAATTCGCGAAAGATGTTGCGTTTTTCGGAATCGACATTAAGATTACGCAACAGGGCGGACCGCTCAAACAAAGAACGTGAACCAGGTTTAATTCCTTCAGGTGGAACGATGGGTGAAAACGGAAGCTGGAAAAACGAATGGATGGTAACACCACCGGCGTTGATGGCAGCCACTCCGGTTGGTGCCACGATCACGACATTCTTTGATGTCGTATGATGAATGTGTTTCAGAAACGTCGTCTTTCCAGTACCTGCTTTTCCCGTCAGGAACAAGGACCGTGAAGTTGTGTGAATAAACTCCTCCGCGAGTAGGAACAACCTGTTTTCCCGATCAAGATTAAATTCCTGAACCATTCAGCAATATAATAGGCAGGATCGTTATCAGGAACCGAATTTTTACTGTAACAGTAAACGCCAACATCATGCAACTAAAAAGTATCAAACTCGCACCGGAACTCTACCACGAATTTCTGGAAGGCAAGGAAATCGAGTGTCCATCCGATACTTTGTCAAGTAAAGACATTGGCATCGATGAACACGTAATGATCTTCAAGGACACTGCTTCCGCAGAAACCGATGCGTCGCCTCCGCGGCGTGAAATGCAGTCAGAATACATTGGCATCGAAGGTACTGTGCTTTCGGTTCCACGATCCGACGAAACAGGAAGCGACGTTTTTCGCATCCGCCGCATTTAGTGGAATACCCGCCCCTCTGGAACCATACAGATGGCGGGCATCTTGTTTTTTGTGGGGATAGCAGCCACACAACCCCGAATTCATTTGGCTCCGATTCCTGAACTGCTATCTGCAGAAAAAGCTTTCTAACGAAAGAAAACAGGCGTCGGGGCCAAACCTATTTTAACCCTGCGGCTACAGGCACAATTTTTTCATGAATTTCCTTTCAGATTCTTCACGTTATTGTTGAAGCGCTCAGCATGATTATGCTTGTGAAGAACAATTCAGAAGTAGCCAAAACTATTTAATATGGTCAGGAAGAATGTTGAGGTAAATAGCGCGCCCGATAAGGTGCTCTATACGGATGGCAGGGAGGTGACGGTTACTGATTCAACACTACAGGTAAAAAATAATGCGTACAAGTTGAACGGTGTAACCCGTTGCGGGATGCAGGTGCTTGCACCGCGTCGTGCTCCCGGTATCATCCTGTTGATCGCAGGTCTTGCTCTTCTCACAGCAGGTATGTTACAGGCGTTACCCTCAGGAATTGTTAACAATCTGGAGATAGGTGCGCGGACATTTGGCGTAAACACAGTCGCCGCCTGGGCGGGTGTCGCATTGTCGTTATTGGGTATTCTCGTCCTGGGCATAGTACGGGAACGTTACGCGGTGCGAATTGCAACGGCTGAAGGTGAGAAAGACGCTGTTGTAAGTGAACACAAAGAATACATCCATCAAATTGTCGATGCGATTAACCAGGCGATTTCCTATGTAAGGACAAGTACTGCGTCAAAATATTTCAGTGCAAGGACAAGTACGGCGCGCTGAACAGACGCATTATAAACAAATGAAAGGCCCGGTTTGAAAAGTCGGGCCTTTTTTATTCTAAGAAGCCGCTGTGTTTCCCTTTAAAGTTCGCGGAAGTTGGCTGAACCAAAATAAAGAAAGCGCCCGCAAGAGCGCTTTCTCCGTCTCATAAAGTTCAGTGGCTATTTGTTTTCATTCACAGTTGTACGCGACCGCGACGTAGTTGTCGTAGCACCGACTCCTGTCGTACCAGTTGACGAACCCAGGGTTGCCGTTCCGGTAGCGGTGCGTTCACTTTGTGATCCTGAATAGAGATTGCTTGAAACGCGAAGACGATTTTCAACGTGCTTAACGCCCGAAACCGACTCCGCAATGTCCTCAGCTCTTCTCTTCGATGTGCGTTCATCAACGGTTCCGCTAAGCGTAACTTCACCGCTATTTACGGTGACCTCTACGTCCGACGCATCAACGAACCAATCATCGCTGAGTCGATCGTTAATGTCTTCGCGTATTCTGTCGTCGGAACGCTGATAGTTCTTTGGTCCTTTGCCGCGGTACATACGATCCATGCGGCGCCTGCGTTCGGCTTCTTCATCGCCAAACCATGAAGAAATTTCATCTGTGGTTCGATCCCACCATCCGCGATCATCCTGACGGCGTCCGCGGTCACTCTCTCTGCGGCTGTCCCAATTCCCGCCATAGCTGCGATCCCTGTCATAGGAACTTCCATAACGGTCTGAATACCCGTAGCGGTCGCTGCTGCCATAGTTGGATCCATACGACTCGCCTAATCCGCCACCATAGCCGCCGCTGCTGTAGTCGGAACTTCCATAACCGCTGCCATAACCACTTCCCATGTTACGGCCGTAACTGCTGCCACCGTAACCACCGGTCCACTGGTTTCCGCCGTAGCCGCTGCCGCCGCCATAGTTCTGGTAACCACCGGGTGAATAGCTTTGGCGTTCGCGATCATAACGTGATCTGAAATCCCCGGACTCACCGAATCCAAAACCGCCGCCTATACCAGCGCGCTGTGAACCGCGATATCGACCACTTCCATAATTGGAATAATCTCTGCCATAACTTCCGTAGCTGCCACTTCCGTAGTTGCGGTTGTAGTCCGAATCCCGATCGCGGGAGTCGTTGGAACGCTCGCGATCGTAGCGGCTTTCACCATATGTGCTCCCTTGTCCGTAGTCCTGACGGGAACGTCCCCAGTCATTTCCGTGACCACCTTCGTAGCGACCGCGAAATGAACCGCGATCATCTTCATACTCAGAGCGATTGTAATCATTGTCCCAGTCCTGATCTGAAGAGCGGTAACTACCCCAATTGCGATTATTGTCTGCCATAAAAAAAGGGTTTTTAGTGTTCGAATTTTTCTTTTCCGGAAAGCGAAAATGTGGTGCCTGTTGGCATTTTCGTGCGTGCATACGTTTGTAGAAGATGATTCGCATCGGTACACTTGGTCGTTGCCCGCGCATTTCGCATTTTTATCGTACTTACGAAATCTTATGACGCATAACAGCCAGGCACTACTACTAATAGTGTTATTTCTTTTGCCTTTCGTTGCGAACACACAGCAGATTGCAATCACATTTGACGACGTACCAACGCATGACACACCATTATTCCGGCACGCCGAACGCGCTGCGAAAATCAGAGAGCACCTTGCTGCGTATAAAGTAAGTTCCGCGTTCTTCGTAATTACTGGCAGCGTGACAGAACAAAATGCGTCGCAGTTACTTGCTTATACAAAGGCAGGTCACGTCCTTGCAAATCACTCGCATTCGCATCTGTCCCCTTCGCGAATTTCAGCCGCTACGTACATCCGCGATCTGAATAAGGCAGATTCTGTAATGAAGTCTTTACCCGGTGCAGAATCGTGGTACCGTTACCCTTTTCTAAACGAAGGTCCTACACGTGAAAAGCGCGACAGTATTCGCCAGGCGCTTAACGTATTGGGACTTTCGAACGGCTATGTGACCGTTGACAACTATGACTGGTTCATTAATGGCGAACTCGTAAGTGCACTGCGCAACGGTAAAAAGATTGACTACGACCGGCTTCGAAAAGTGTACATTGATCACATCATTAACAGCATTCTTTTTTACGACTCTATCGGTGTGGCAGTGCTCGGTCGTTCTCCGCGTCATGTATTGTTATTGCACGAAAATGACCTTGCCGCACTTTATCTCGGAGATTTGTTAAAGACACTCCGCAGCAAAGGGTGGTCGTTTGTTTCGCCTGCGGAAGCATACCGCGATGAAATTTCTGACATCGTCCCTGACGTTTTGTTTAACGGACAAGGGCGGCTTGGAGCAATCGCCTATTCAAAGGGCATTCCTGCACGTGAACTCGTGCAAGCATCCGAAGACGAGGATTATCTCAGAAAGTTGCTCGCTGAGGCGCGCGTCTTTTATTGATTACTGACCGGGCTGCAGTAGTATTGTGCTGTGGTTCATAATACCGGGGTATCTTGAACGTTATCACCCGGGTAAGGTCCTACCGGATGTTTCTCTGAATGCAACACCCATTTTGAATAAGTTTGTCTATTCAGTTTTCAGATAACCATCTGAAATTATTTTATTCTCATTTTGTTGAACTATAAAAAAGCAGCCCTCGCATGCAGGAAAAAGTTCTCATTGTAATCTTTCTAGCAATCAGTTTCGTTGTCAGTGCTCAGGAACCCACGCCCACAAATCCCGAACGACAGGATTCAATTGAGCATCCCATCAAAAACTTTCCAATGGCGCCGGTCGCAAATCCGTTGATGCGCGAAGACCCTAATGACACCACGAAGAAGGAAACCCCTGTCTCCGTTCCTGTTGCTAACCAGACCTCTTCACCTAAAAGCTACTCGTCGATCATTCGATCCAATGCGATTACACGAAAGGGATTTCTTACCGTGCATAAGGTGGAAGACAGTTACTACTTTGAACTTCCCGACAGTATTCTCGGGCGAGATCTTTTGATTGTAAGTCGGATTGCGCAGGGTGCCGCCGGTGTTCGTTCCGGCTATTCGGGATATGCAGGCGACCAGATTGGTCATACCATCGTACGGTTTGAAAAAGGACCCGGTAACAAGATATTTCTTCGCCGGATCACGTATGAAGAAAACCCCGGAGACACTACGAATTCAATGTACCATGCGGTCGTGCGTTCAAACCTGCAGCCGCTGGTAGCGGCTTTCGGTATCAGCGCCTTTGCACCAGGCACCAAAGCAAGTTTGCTGGATGTAACCGACTACATTAACGGTGATAATGATATCCTGTTCTTCAGTGCCGCTTCACGTCGCTCAATGAAGGTGGGGCCGATACAGAACAACATGAGTTACATTAAGGATATTAATGCATATCCGATGAACATCGAAGTGCGGACAATCAAGACGTATGTCGAAACAACTTCGCGTGAAAACTTTACGGTTGAACTGAACTCATCTATTGTTCTGCTTCCCAGGAAACCCATGCAAAAGCGTTATGCAGACAAACGCATCGGATACTTTACTGAGCGCTACACTGACTATGACGCGAATCCGCAGGGCGTAAAAGTGATAAGCTACATCAAACGTTGGCGTCTGGAACCAAAACCGGAAGACGTAGAACGGTATATGAATGGTGAACTTGTCGAGCCGCGCAAGCCGATCGTCTTTTACATTGATCCGGCCACTCCGAAAAAATGGGTGCCTTATCTGATCAAAGGCGTTGAAGACTGGCAGGTCGCATTTGAGAAAGCAGGACTTAAGAATGCGATCATCGCCCGTGAAGCGCCGACTGAAAAAGAAAACCCGCACTGGAGCCTTGAAGATTCACGGCACTCTGCCATCGTTTATAAGCCCTCTCCCATTTCGAATGCATCGGGACCGATTATCACCGACCCGCGAAGCGGCGAGATTCTTGAAAGCCACATTAACTGGTACCACAACCTGATGTCTATACTACGGCAGTGGTACATGATCCAATGCGGCCCGAACGATTTGCGCGGGCAGCGTATGCGCTTCGACGACGAGTTAATGGGAGAACTTATCCGCGCAGTTGCCAGTCACGAGATCGGTCACTCACTTGGGTTGACACACAACTTTGGTTCGAGCTCCAGCGTTCCGGTTGAGAAACTTCGGGATCGTGAATGGTTACGTCAAAATGGCCATACTCCGTCAATCATGGACTACTCGCGCTTCAACTATGTTGCGCAGCCTGAAGACTCGGTTGATGTGCGTGATCTTATCTCACGTATCGGAGACTACGATCTCTGGGCAATTGAGTATGGTTACCGTTGGTTTCCGGAATTAAAATCACCCGATGCGGAAATTCCTGTACTGAACGAATGGATAATCTCCAATTCTATTAATGAACGTCTTCGCTTCGGATCGGAGTTCGCGTCGATGGATCCGCGGGCACAAACGGAAGACCTGGGCGATAACGCGATGAAAGCCGGCGAATATGGAATCAAGAATCTTCACCGCGTGGTGCCACACCTTATTGACTGGACTTACGTACCACATGAGGGATACACGAATCTCGCCAAGATGTACCGAGGCGTGCAATCGCAGTATCACAATTATCTCCGTCACGCACTGACGTACATTGGCGGACGATATGAGACCAACAAATCTGCTGAGCAGGAAGGCGCGATTTATGAAGCTGTACCCGTTCAGCTGCAATTGGAGGCACTCGACTTTGTTACACGGCACGCGCTCAGCACCCCGATGTGGCTGCTGGATTCTGCTATACTTACAAGAACAGGAATTGCCCCTACCGATGTAATCCGATCGTCGCAGGAAATGGTTCTTGGTGAATTACTCAGCAGCAAAAAACTTACACGTCTTACTGAAAACGAAGCGATGTTCGGATCAAAAGCATATCGGATAATTGACTACATCAATGACCTTGACGCAACAATGTGGACAGAACTGAAAACGTATGATTCAATCGGTATCTTCCGTCGCAACCTGCAACGCATGTATATCGACAGGCTCATTGAGTTAAGAAATCCGGCGCGTCAGAATGATCGTTATCCGGATGTCGGACCGATTGTTCAACACAAGCTCGTTGAAATCCGTGACCGTATCAAACGCGCGTTGACGAAGACACGCGATCCAATGACCGTGTATCACCTGCGCTTTATTCATGACCGGCTGAATACAGTCGTAAAAGGCTAGCATCAGTCAACACGTGCGTTCACCGGGTCTTCGGGCCGTGGCAACATGCTCACCATCGCGTGGACACGTCTGCCAATGAATTCAACAGTCTCTTCTTCTGTTCCGTTTTCGAAGGAAAGAATGATTCTGGAGTTGTCGTCGTCAGTTGCGAGTGCCATGAGGTGGAGAAACTCGCCCAGTTGGCGTCGCATCAGGGTACGGATATCTTCAATGTGTGTAGCGTCGGTAATGTGGTCATCCCGTCCTGGGTCCGCGTCGATTATATCCGTTGCAGCATTGCCGTTAACGCGCTTGTAATTCACGATCGACGAAAGCCATGTTTCATTCTCGCGCACTGCTGCGTGCAGACTGTCGACATGCTTAATTTGCCCATCATGTGCAGCATCATATGAGTCGGCAAGACTATAGGCGGCAGCATAAGCTCTTATAAGATCGCGTTTTAATTTATGTATATGTTGATGATGACTCATATTGATCAAATTTTCAGGTAAACAAAAAGGCCCGGAATTACCCGGGCCTTCATGATATCTTTGCTCTTTGAGTTTTCATAGCAGAGATGTAACCACCAGCCCGGGCGGACGAAGAAATGCGAGCATTCCCTTCACACGTGACGTACGGATATTTGGTGTTGTGTTCATCTTGCTACAAATGTAGTAAACCCTCTCCAATTTGTTCTACATCATTGACAGGAAAAATTTCAGCCCCCCGAAAGAAAAAGGAACAGCCTTCTGGACTGTCCCTTTTTAAAAAACCAAACTACAAAACATGGTATTAATGAGGTGCAAGCAAGTTACCTGAAAAGTAAAGGTATTATTCGAGGGACGCCTTCACCAACTCATCGACCTGCCGTGGTTCAACGTTCTCCTGAATCATAAGCCGCATGGCTTTATCGAGCTGCATGAACTGAGCGGCAATTTCCGGCGACAGCGCTTTACTGAACTTCCGATAGTATTGACGCCGCACCTTTGCCAATAATAAATCGTTGAGAAGGATTTGTTGCGTGTAGCGTTCAATCTCACGGGGTCTTAATGACTTCATGTTATTTTCATAGATATCCAGTATCTCACGGGTTTCCATTTCGAGATACCGTATCGCCTGATTGTATGATTCATACAACGGCCAGAAAGAAGCTTTTTCTGCTTCCGTAAGGTCGAGGTATTCCAGCACCCACTTCTTTTTTTTCATGCTCCACATCGTTTCGGAAATACGCGCGGTGTCATTCACCAACTGAGCCTCAGATTCAAACCAGCATGCAGAGAGCATCGCGATCATATATAGCAACCACACATTCCTTTTCATAACATTAAGATTTTGTCGTCGGGAAAGCGTCAAGCCGGTATAAAGCATTTGCTGCCGGTGATACATTCCGACTGCAAGTGAATCAAGGGCGCAGATCACACTTGATGCTGCGACTCCAAATCAGGCAAAGACGTAGAATGGGAATTAAAATTCTGATGCCAATCGGCGGTAACGGCAAGGCACTCAGAGGGGTGCGGCAATCTCAAATATCTTGGTCTCAACCACCTCGAGAAGTTCCGAATACGTATTGGGTTTATAAATCACCGAAGCACCGAGTGCAAGACAGCTGTTCTGTTGTTCGGGCGTAAGGTAAGTTGTGTAGATGACAACGGGAATAGATTCATATTTTGGATTCTGCCGAAGTTCGGTAAGACACTCAAGGCCGTTCATTACCGGCATGTTAAAGTCCAGGAAGATCAGACGCGGGACATAGGTCGCCACCTCGAGATAGTTCAGCAGATCCTTTCCACTTCCAAGCTCGACACAATTGACCGCCTTATTGATGTCCTTGACCGCTTGTCTGAAAATCAGTACGTCGTCGAGGTCATCATCCACGAGGATAATATTCATGATGGTAAAGGTAAGGGCAACGAAATTAAATCAAAAGAAAACAGCTATAGGGAAGCGGAACGTTTGGTGAACCATATCCCCCCGATTTTAATTATATAATAGTAGAGAGCAGGAAGGTTGAATAAAAAAAAACCTCCCTGGCATCAGGAAGGTTTTAGCTGTAGTCCGTACGGGAATCGAACCCGTGTTACCAGAATGAAAATCTGGTGTCCTAACCCCTAGACGAACGGACCATTATGTGATTAAAATTCAGCTTGAGCTAACGCTCCTTGAAATTACGTTCGTTAACGTTCTTTCAAAAAGTGGTGCAAAGATATAGGGGTACCTTAGAATTGCAAACCTGTGCGTTAAAAATTTTTGAAAAGCTGTTTTTCATCATGGTTTAACCACTGTGGTAATATATTTTTGGCCTTCGAATTTTCAACCTAAAAAACAGAACAATGACTAAAGTAGGAATCAACGGATTTGGGCGAATTGGTCGTCTGGCTTTCCGTGCCGCCATTAAGCGCCAGGATATCGAAATCGTTGGCATCAACGACCTGGTGGATCCTGAATACATGGCTTATATGCTGAAGTACGATTCTACTCACGGCCGATTTGACGGAACAGTAGAAGTAAAGGACGGTGGTTTGGTTGTTAACGGAAAAAAAATTCGTGTAACTGCTGAGAAAGACCCTTCAAATCTTAAGTGGTCTGATGTCGGCGCCGAAATAATCATTGAATCTACTGGTCTCTTCCTGACTAAACCTGATGGTCAGAAGCACATAAACGCCGGTGCTAAAAAAGTTGTGTTCTCCGCTCCTGCCAAAGACGATACGCCAACGTTTGTAATGGGTGTAAACCACAAACAACTCACTGCAGATCAAACGATCGTTTCAAACGCGTCGTGTACAACGAACTGCCTCGCTCCTCTTGCAAAAGTTCTGAATGACAAGTTTGGTATTGTTGAAGGATTGATGAGCACTGTTCACGCAGTAACGGCAACTCAAAAAACCGTTGACGGTCCTTCAATGAAAGACTGGAGAGGCGGACGCGGCGCTTACCAAAATATTATTCCATCATCAACCGGTGCAGCGAAGGCCGTAGCACTTGTAATACCTGAACTGAAAGGCAAACTCACCGGGATGTCATTCCGCGTTCCCGTGGCAGACGTATCTGTAGTTGACCTTACTGTAAGACTCGAGAAACCTGCTTCCTATGACGATATTAAGAAGGCCATGAAGGATGCTTCCGAAGGTGAACTTAAAGGCATCATGGGCTACACTGAAGAGGATGTTGTCAGCTCTGACTTCATCGGAGACGCCCGTACGTCAATTTTTGATGCAAAGGCAGGTATCGCGCTGAATAACAACTTCGTAAAGGTTGTTTCCTGGTACGATAATGAATGGGGCTATTCCAATAAGCTGATCGATTTGGTTCAGGAATTGGCCAAAAAGTAAAAATCCTTGATTTTCAATGAAAAAGGTGCCGGCCGGCACCTTTTTTTATATACCCACCTGTAAGCCGCTTAAAATCTTTTCCGACCTGGATGAAGGTTTTTGCTGCCTGACACGTTAATAAGTGTATAACCGGCAAGGTGTGGAAAACTATTACGACCTTTTAGGAGTACCGAACACTGCTGACCTTTCCCAGATCAAATCAGCTTACAAGCGGCTGGCGAAGGAGTTTCATCCTGACCGGAATCCAAACGATCCGACTGCCGAGGAGAAATTCAAAAAAATAAACGAGGCATACCGGACACTTAGCGATCCTGTCAGAAAACTCAACTACGATGCACGCATTACGCTGATTCCTCTCTACGCCACCGTCGAGTATGAAAGGCAAGCCTTCAACCGTCGGCGCTATTGGTATTGGAAGCGCAATCACGAATCCCAGAGCTATTACAAACTTGACAAAGAGTATTTCAAAAATCAGGCGCTCGCGTTTCTGGTCTTTATTGTCATTTCAGGATTCTTCTTCGGCCTCGTCCACACTGCCGACTACATCATGCAACAGAAACACCTGGCGCGGTGGCGGGCGAACTCGCGATCACTCAAAGAGGTGACTACCATGTTTGGCAAAGGTCACTTCAACGAAGCCCTGCACAAGATTGAAAACCTGAAGAAAAACGATCCTCTGGAATTCCGCTTCTTATACGTTAATGACAGCCTGATGAACGAACTTAGGGTGATTGCAGACGAACGATTCGGTCATCACGACTTCGAGGGTGCAATAACCCATTATCTTACCCTGCAGGAATTTGAGCAGCCGGTGCGGTTTGAGACCTTGCGCAAGCTTTCCTTGTGTCAGTATTATCTGGGTAACTACAAAGAGTCAATCCAGGCACTGAAGCATCTGCACAATCAGCGCCCGTGGGACCTTGAGCTCGTGTACAAGATTGGAAGCATATCACTTGAAAAGATTAACAACCCGGAAGAGGCACTTCAATATTTTACACTGGGCAAGCATTTGTTCAAACAGAACCTCAGCCAGGTCTACGGTGCCGCATTCGAGATCATCGTCAACCCCGCTGACGTACCCGACATTTACTGCGACATGTTCGAGGGCCGGGCACGGGCAAACCTGTTATTGGGCAATTATGCGGAGGCTGTCACGGATTGCAACTGGGCAGTGTTCTTAAGACCGGAGCGTGGCAAGGCGTTTTCGATGCGGGCGGAAGCAAACCAGAGCCTTGGACGATATGATCGCGTCTGCCGCGACCTCAACGATGCCACCCGGCTGGGCGAACCCATACCGCCCGGGCTGACAAACAGCTGCCAATAAATGAGCCTTCCGGTTCCCGGAAAAAACTTTAACTTGCCCCGACCAACGCACGGTGATATGAAACAGCATCTTAACAAGGAACACCTGGACTCCGTCAAGAGGAGCTACCTCAACATCCTGGGATCCTTTCTCGAAAACGAAACGATTGAGAGCAAGTACCTCCGTTGCCTCCTCAAATGGGGCTTCCAGCTTGGTCTCAGCCCCGAAGACATGCGGAAGGCAAACATCGACGTGGCCAACCTCTCGTACGAGAGACCATCAGAGAAAGTCGAAAAGCTGGAGGCGATTTATCACCTCGTCTACATGATCTATCTCGACGAAGTTGTTGAGGACGTGGAGTTGGAGGTAGCGTCGATTTTCGCCGGCACCCTTGGTTTCAAAAAGACCGTTGTGAGCGACCTCTTCAAGGCAATAGCAACTCAGGACCTTGACGGCGAATTACCCCGGAACGTTCATGCTGAGGTGCTCGACTTCCTTTCCGTACATGATGTCTAGAGCGCGTTATTTGTTCTGCCTGGCTTGCCTCGGGATCCTGATTTCCGCCGCACCAGCAAGTGCTCAGGAAAGCAATGAAGTCAATCGCCTGCTCGACGAATGGCACCGTGCCGCGGCCGTCGCAGATGAGGATGTGTTCTTTGGGTTTAT
>Ga0079224_100009256_pt1 | contig 13415 bp, 23 predicted proteins | sample Stecom2015_FD_80414 | JGI IMG/M metagenome (GOLD analysis project Ga0079224, IMG submission 80414) | Agricultural soil microbial communities from Utah to study Nitrogen management - Steer compost 2015 | ecosystem: Environmental > Terrestrial > Soil > Agricultural land | place: USA: Utah... | reverse complement strand
CGCCAGGGGCGTGGCCCTCATGCGCAACCTCGCCATGACCCACTGAACACCGGCCAACCGACCAAAGACCGCGCATTCCCCTGCCCGCCACCACAACTTGATCATTACGGGACAACCTTTAGTAGTGCTTTGTTAACTCGGTAATCGGTGAGTGTGTTGATGGCAAGTGGGGCAGGTGCCTGTCCAGGTCGCGAGCAGTGTTTGCAGCTCGCGGATGATCTTGTAGATGGTCAGGCTGCCCCATGTGCTTTTGGGCTGTTCAGGCGGAGGGTGGTGAGGAACAGGTGCGCTGCGGAGGCCAGGGTGACGTGACGGTGCCAGCCGGTGAAGGACCGGCCTTCGAAATGGTCCAGGCCGAGGCCCGTTTTGAGTTCGCGGTAGTCGTGTTCGATCCGCCAGCGGATCTTTGCCAGCCGCACCAGGCAGTCGAGTGGTGTGTCGGCGGGCAGGTTGGAGATCCAGTACTTGATGGGCTCATCAGTGTTGGGTGGCCACTGGGCGATCAGCCAGCGCAGGGGCAGCGATCCATCAGGCGCCAGGCGGGGCTTGCGTCCGGCGATGCGCACCTGCAGGGCAACGAAATTCGATCGGAGGTTGCCTTTCGAGCCTTCCCGCCAGTCGATCTGCTGACTGTGGGACCGTCCGGCGGTCAGGACATGCTCGCGCAGGCTGATCGGCTTGGTGCGGTACCGGGGCTTGGGGTGCCGGCCGCGGCCGGAATACGGCAACAGTTCGGGGGTTGCCTCGGCGTTATGGGCGGTGAGCTCGCCCTTGACCTGTACTGCGTAGGACAACTCGCGCTCCTCCAGCGCGGCACGAAAGTGCGCGTTGTCGCCGTAACCGGCGTCGGCCACCACCACCGGTGGCCTCAGCCCCCAATCGGCCAGCTGGTCGAGCATCTCCACCGCCATCCTCCACTTCGGACGGTTTCGCTCCGTGTCCGGAATACCGCACCGGGCACGCTGCTGCGACACCTCCGCGGCAGAGGCATCATCCACCGCTGCATCGTCCCAGCTTTCCGGTACGAACAACCGCCAGTTCACCGCGGCCGAGGCTGTGTCGGTGGCCATGTGCACGCTCACTCCGACCTGGCAGTTGGTTACCTTGCCCGCGGTGCCGGTGTATTGCCGCGCCACACACGGAGATCGACTGCCATCCTTGAGGAATCCGGTGTCATCGATCACCCACGCCACCGGATCCACCGTGCGCTGTGCGAGCCTGGCCAACCGCGCCCGTACGGCCGCGAACTCCCACGTCGACGACGACACGAACTGCTGCAACCCCTGATGGTCAACTCCCAGTCGCTCGGCCATCAGCTGCATCGACTTCCGGCGACCATCCAGCAACAACCCCCGCACATAGGTCTCGCCCTTGGCCCGCTGATCCGACCGTGCCAACGGAGCGAACACCTCCGCCGCGAACTCCTCCAACCGGCCACGCACCCGAGCGAGATCACCCTGCTTCACAACAAGATCATCTCACAGCAAGATCCACACCTAACAAAGCACTACTAGCGGATACGGACGATCTCGCTCGCAGGCACCAGCGCCGGGGCCTTGCGTGCCTGCAAGGCACCCGACGCCAGCGCATCCCCCCGCGCTTCCCACGCGAGCACGAGAGCCATCGCAAGATCGATCTTGTGGGGTGAATCCGGCCGCGCCTTCTCGATCCGCCACAACGGCGCGCCGTCCTCATCCCTCACGGACAGCTCTTTCCGCCGCGCATTCGCGACGTGCGCCGTGAGCTCGCGGTCCCCGGTATGCCGGAGTCCCCCGGTCGCGATCGCCGTCGCCAGCGTCCTACAGGCGTACGCCGTCGGCCGATGACGGTTCGTCCACCACTCCACGACGCGGCGCTCCCCGTACTCCCCAGACCAGCGCCGTAGCGCGTCCTGCCAGTACGGCGGGTCGCCATACATGCGCCACACGTCGAACCGGTCGAAGATGTCGCGGACAGCGGCGTCGACTTCCGACTCCGGGACCTCCCACGGTTCCGAATCGGGCAGGTGCGCCGGGCGCTGCCAGCAGCCCCACGGGACCACGAGCCCGGACTCCACGCCGACCACGACGAGCCCCGTCGCGTCCCGCACGCGGGCGCCGTCGAACCCGACCGTGACGAGCTCGCCGTCCGGCAGCATCGCGCCCGGCTCGGCCAGCTTCGCCCACGCCCGCACGTCGAACGCCTGCCGCGAGCTCTGCACGGTCCGGTTCAGCCACACGCGCTCTAGGTACGGCCCGTCGGCACCCGGCCGCGCCCACTGCGCGGCGACCGCGTCGACATCGGACCACTCGGCCGCCGGACCACGAGCCTCCCGCACAGCGGCCACACGCCCGGCGTGCGAATCCAGGTCGTGTCCCGGACCGGCGAACCGGTGGAAGTAGAACAACGACGGGTTGTCCAGCTTCCCCTGGTCGATCATCACAGCTTCGTCGTAGGTGGACTCCGCCACACTCCCGGCGCCCGGTTCGAACGCGGTCGTCGTCTCCAGCGCCCACGGGTCCGCCAGCGGACGTTTCGGCAGGTTGCCGAGCATCGTTTCGTGCGCCTGGCGGAGACGCGGCAACACCAAGCGGTGCGTCTCGTCGAAGCCCTGAAACGTCGTACGCGCCCCGTCGCGGGAGTTCGGAGAGCCCGCCAGGGGAACGGCTTTCCCGTCGCCGTTGGCGCGCATGATCCGCGTAAGCCCGATATCGAACAGGTCCGGGTCCGGGCCTTCCGAACACACCACGTACAGCGCGCCGAACGCGAGTTCTTCCGTCTGCTCCGCCGTGTACGCCACCAGCGGGATATACGGGTCCGACACGGGACGGCCGACCGGCTCGCCGCTGGCGTCGAATCCATCGCACCGGACCGGCGACTCCGGGTGCAGCTCCGCGTAGGCGATCCACGCCATGAACTCCGTCTTCGCCGTGCCCTTCGGCCACGACAACCCGACGCGGGAGAAGCGGCGCCGACCCGCTCGCGGGTGTCCCTTCGGGAACACCTCATATGCCCGGTAGATCGCGCCGCGCTTCTCCGCGTCCAGCGTGGCGGGTTGCCCGCGGAGATCACCCGGACCGAACACGGCGCGCTCCTCAAGGAACGCCACGACCTGCGGTCCCAGCGTCGGCCACGGCTCCGGGTCCGGCTTCGGGACGATCAGGGTAGCCACTACTTCGCCGCGTACAGCACAGCGCGAGGATCAGCCGACGGATCAACCGGCTCGATCGTGCGCGCCCGACGCTGACGCCCCTTATCCTGCGCCGCCTCCGTCGCCTCAATCTGCCACTGAAGCCGACGGCGGTCGTACGGCGACAGCCCAAACCGCTGCTCCTGGAGGCGGATCTCGGCGGCGAGCTCGGCCCGTACACGCGGCTTATCCGGCGGCACACGCCAAAAGTCGTCATGCAGCGCCGCCAGCACGTAGAGCCCGTGCGTGTCCGACGTGCGTTCGAACTCCGGCGCCATCGGCGACGCCCAGATATCCGCCCACCACTGCACCGTGAACGGGTGCCAAGACTGCTCGCGCTCCGGCAGCGGCGGCGCCTGGACGTCGTGATCGCGGACCAACGTCGCGTGCGTACTCGTCTTGTTCCGGCGTGCCCGCTGGTGAGCAGGCTTCGGAGCAACCATCGGTGAACCTCTTCCCGTTGCGGGTTGCGCGGCCGTCCATTGCGGGCGGGCGCGAGGTCAACCACGTTCGTAACCGTGAGCGGCCGGAGCACCAGGCGATCACAACCCGTGATCTCCGTACGCTCGGGAAAGTGCAGAACCGGCGCGGGAGGACGCCCGAGAGCATCGGGGCACCCCGCCACCCTCTGTAACGGTCCCCGCTAGCCGTTGGACTGTTCGGCGCGGGTCGCCTGCCACGCGGAGAAGTGCGCGGCCATGTTCGCCCACGAGCTCATCAGCGCGACCCACAACACGGAGTCGCGCCACCACAGCAGAGTGGGGACGATGCTCGCCGCCCATGCGAGCGTGAGCGTGGCGTGGACGTGGCGAAGGTTGCGCGGCTGGCCGATCCACTCCACCACGCGGCGCGCTCTGCTCTGCTGTGGACGGCTCACGGCTCCCCGTTGTCAGTTCGCGACCTGGCGGCACGCTCGGCGGCGGTCTTCTCGGCGTGGCACTCCTCGTGCATCACGGCGAGGTTGGATTCGTCCCAGGTGCCGCCGTCGGCGACGGCGCGGAGGTGGTCGACGTGGCTCGCGCCGGGGAGCCCGCACCAGTAGCAGACTCCTTCGTCACGCTGGCGGACGCGGGCTCGGATCTCCATCGCATCCGGTGGCCGGGTCTGGTTCCGTTTGCTCGGGCGGATGTTCCATCCCGGCGCGGGCGCGTGGTGCGGGCACGGCTTGAGTTCCGGGCATCCGGGCGTGGCGCACACGCGGGCGACCATCAGTGCCGCCGCCCAGCGCCGGGCCACGTGCCGGTGGCGCGCTTGTGGAGCTTCGCGCAGTAGCCTTCCGCACCCGGCCCGAGGTACTTACGGGTCTTGCGGACGCAACGGGAGAAGTCGCCCTTCGAGCCCCACGCGATCGACGCTCCGCCCTTGCCCGATGTCCAGTACCGGCGGAGCCGTTCGGGTCCGTTGCGTGCCATCACTTCCCCTTGCGCCGCTTGCCGATGCTGGGGAACTTCTGCGCTACCTTGCGGCGAACGATCCGCTTCTCACTCGGCGTGCCGTGCTGGGCTACGCGGGCGAGCGTGTTTCGTGCGTGGGCGGCGTCATCAATCCGGTATTGGTTCTTCCCCGGTTGCGAGCCGGTTCCCTTCGGGAGCGCGAAGTTCTTCGACGACATCCGGTTCCGAGCGCTGACGGTGTTCCGCTTCTGGTTGGTGCGCTTGGAAAGCGGGCTCTTACGGGCCATCGTGCACCCTCCCGAACGGCCAACGCCCCCGGCATGTCGGGGGAGAGCCGGGGGCGCCGTCTGCGATGCGTCGTCGGCGACACTGCGCCGACCATGACCGAAGGTAGCGTTCGCGCTGGTCACGGTCAAACCGACGCGCCTACGTGGACATCACGAGGTCGATCACGTCGCCGACGCGGAACCGTGCCCGCCCTGCGGCGTCCGGTGGGCGGGCGAGGAGGCGTCCGCGGTGAACGTAGCCCCGGATCATCGCGGGCGTGACGTTCTGCCCCAGCAGTCCGGGCAGGGCGCGGGCGATCGTCGACGCCGTCTCGATCTGGTCGCGTGCCTGGTCGACGAGCCACGCCCGCCGCTCGTCGGCGTCGTAGACCGTCCCGCACTCGGCGCACTGGTGCTCGGCGTCGTGCGGCCGGGCGTACATGTCGGCGCTGCACTGGTCGCACGGGCCGACGAAGCGCCGCTCGGCCGGGCGGTCCACCACCCGCCAGGCGCGGGCGATCGCGTCGGTGATCTCGTCGTGGAGCTCGTCGGCGGCCGGGTGGGTGCGCAGGGTGGACACGTTCGCCACCAGGTACGCGGCGGCGGCCGTGATGCTGTCGACGTCGCCGTCCGCGCCGGTCCGGCCCCGGATGTCCCGCGCCCACGTGGTGAGCACGTTGCCGAGGTCGGCGCGGACTTCGGCGGCCGTGAGGTTCACCGGGAGCGGACGCTCCGACGGCTGGGAGGTGACGCCGATGCCGGTCCCGTTCCGTGTCTGGCGGGTGATGGTGGTTTCGAGTTGACGGACGAGCTCGCCGACGCGCCGGAGGTCTCCGACGAGTGCGTGTGTGCAGTGGGCGCACAGGTAGTAGCCGTGCGAGGGCCGGTCGCATCCGGTGGCGCACGTGGTGATCAGGTCGCTCATGCTGTGACCTCCCTGTCTCCGTATCCGGCGCGGTGCAGCATCGGCACCAGGTCGCCGAGTTCCATGCACACGTGCCCGGTGAAGTCGTGCGCTTCCGACGCGCCGAGTAGGAGGCGGGCGAGTCCTGGCAGCGAAACCCATGCCCACCAACGGGAAACGTCGGCTTTGCGGGGTCGGCGAACGACCAGGATCGCGAGATCCGCGGAGTGGGTGTGCCGGACGGTTTCGGCTTCGTTGAGCCATTTCGGGATCTCGTTGCGGGCGTCGTTCTTCACTGACCACACGATGCCGGGGACGCCGAGGATGTCGCCGGGATCGCGGGAGACGTGGTCGCGGGTGCGCCACCCGTTCTTTTCGGCGCGCTCGGCGTGGGGAAAGCCGACGGCGCGGAGGTAGCGGGCGACGGCGCGTTCGGTGTCGTGTCCGCGTCGGCGGTTCGATCGCCCTCGTTGGCTGGCAGTCATGGTCACGGGATACCCCTTCCTGGCGCCTGAGCGCGCCTCTCGCGGCCGAACTCCCGTCCGGCGGGGATTGGGTGGGGTCTGGTGGTACACGGGCTCTCAGCGCCTCTCAGAACGGCGGCTCGTCGGTGAAGCCGGTCGGAGCCGGGGCGTCGTTCCACGCGTCGCCGGGCGGCGGCGCGGACTCGCGCCGCTCGGCCTTGCTGATCGCCGCTGTGGCGTAGCGGGTGGACGGGCCGATCGCGTCGATCAACAGCGCGATTCGGGACCGATTCTCGCCGGTCTGGCGGTCTTGCCATTGCTCGGTTTTCAGGCGGCCGGAGACGACCACCTCGTCCCCACGCCGGTAGGTCTCGACGGCGTTCTCCGCCGGTTCACGGAAGATCGTTCCCCGAATGAACAACACGTCGCCGTCTTCCCAGCGCCCGGCCGCCTGGTTGTAGCGGCGGGCGTTGAACGCGAGCGGAACCGTCGCGACGGCGACGCCGGACGCGGAGAACCGGAGCTCGGCGTCGGCGGTAAGTCTTCCGACGCCATGCATGGTCGGTAGGGACACGGGTCACTCCTCCCGGTTGCGGTATGCCTGGCGGCGCTGAAGGTGCGGGACTTCGATCGGCCGGTACCCGTCACGCGGCTTACCCGCCGGGCCGATCGTCTGGACACACGGGGAGTTCGCCACGGCGCCGCAGTGCGGGCAGTCCACGGCGAGGGCGCTTCTACGTTCGTCCGCCGTGGCTTCGCGGTCCACCGCCAAGCGATCAGCGACCCACTCGCAGACCCGGCGAATGTGCGCATCGGCGGCCGGGCGTGGCGTCGCCTGCGGGAGTGCGTTGGACCGTGGCGGGTCGGCACGCTTGCGGCGGATGCGTTCGGTCACGTGACCAGGCATGAGCCACGCCGTCGATTCGGCGTAGTGCTCGTGCACGGCGTCGACAGCGTCGGCGAAGCGCCACCGTCCACGCTTGGCGGCTTCGGCCCACACGTTTAGCTCGGCTGCACCCGCGTTGCGCCCGTCATACGCGGTGATCACCGACAGGACGTCGATCACTTCGCCGTTGTTCATGCCACACCGCCGGGAAGGGCGCGAAGGTTACGAGGCTCGCTGTCGGCGGACGGGTCGGCGTACTGCGTTTTGAGCGCTTGCAGGCGGGCGATCCGTTGGTCCTTCGTCGACATCTGGGGAGGAGGCGTGTAGCGCGGCTCCGGCTCGTCATCCCATCGACCGGCGTTGAGCCACGTCGACGGGTGCGCGGTGAACTTCGGGTCTTCACCTTGCCGTGATTCGGCGTAACGCCTGGCGCCTTCGATGATCTGATCGCAGTCGGCGAGCTCGATCGCCTTGCGCCATGCCCTGATCGCGGCTTGCTTGCCGACGCGCTTCGGGTATGCCGACCAGAACTCGTCGAAGCGTTCCGGGGTCGGCTTCGCGGGCGCCCGCTTCGGCTTGCTCGCGTCCCCCGCTGGCGGGGGACTACAGGGGGCAGAACTCCCGTCAGGGAGTTCTCTAGGAGTGGAGGGGAGAGGAGTGGATACCCGTCTACCCTCGTGTCCCCCGGGGTGTCCTCCCGGGACGCCCGAAGGTGTCCCCGGTGGACAACCGTCGCTGACCTGCGTCTCTGTGTATTTTGCGGCTCTGTTCTTCGCTCGCTTCTCAGCAGCTTTGCGACGCGCTTCGAGAACTTTTTCCCGTGTGGGATTTCTTCCGTTTTCGGTCCATCCGTGAAATTGGTACCCGCCTTCGACCTCTTCCCAGAGCCCGGCGCGCACCAACCGGCGAGCCTGAGCGACCGTGCCGAGCACGGGAACCATGTCGGCAGGGACGTGTCCGTCGGTGAGTTGCTGGGAGCACCACGAGCCCGCTCTCGTCCACAACCCGATGGCAGCGTTACCCGCCTTCACGGCCTTGTGGTGGAACGCGAAACCGTCGTCTACCGGAAACCACGGCATTACGGCGCCTCCCCTCATGTGTTGGGCGCGAGCCCGAGCCGGTCGAGCAGCCGCGCCGTCGTGTAGGTGCTCAATCGGGTGTGCTCCGCGATCTCACGGTCCGTCCACCCGAGCCCGTGAAGCTCCGCGAGAAGGTCTTCACGGTCCCGCGTGGACAGTGCTTCGGCGGGGAGTTCTCCCGCGCAGCACGCCCGCCAGCGCCCCACGTCCGAGCGCCGTTCCGGGCGTGCTGGTGGAGCTGTCAGTCGTCGACGCATCCCGTACCCCGCCACACGCGGTTCACGGAGCCGTGCCGACTTGGCCGGGTCGCGGCGACCCATCCGGCATGTTCGATCGCGCCGCGCTGCGCCCACACGCGGATGAGCGAGGGCAACACGTTGTGCGAGTGCGGTTCGACGCCCTCGGGGATGAGCTCGCGGACGTCTTCGGCGGAGAACTCGCGGCGTTGGCGGGAGAACTCGGCGAGGATCGCTTCCACGTGGTCGCGGTAGGTGACCCGGTGCGGTGCCGTCGCGGCGGCGAGGTTCGCTTCGATCCCGTCTAGCGCGAGTTGTTCACCAATGGTCGTCATCCTCCGGTCCCTCCACGTCGGTCACTCCGCCGTCGTCGTCGAGAAGCACCAGACGGCCCCGGTAGCGGACGGGGATCGCGGCCGGGTCGAACGTGCTCCGCACGAGCCACCCGTTCTTGTAGGACTCGGCGGGGTTGGCGCCGATCCATCCGTGACACCCGGTGGTGCCGTCACCGCAGACATGGAGCCCGTTCGCGGGCGTCCAGCGCCCGCCCTGCGAGCGGTTCTTCCGGTGGTGCCATGACTGCCCCGGCCGGTTCCCGCACACCTCGCAGACGGCCCGAGAACGCCTGTAGACGGCTAAGCGGGCGTGGGCCTCGCTCACGGTGCCCCCGCTCCGCCGAGGCTCACCTCGGCCCGTACAGCGGCGCCCCGCGACCGGCCGACGTCGATCCGGGTGCGAACTGAGTCGATCCGGCGCCGCAGTCCGCGGACGTGTTGCTCGGCGAGCTCGGCGGCAAGCCGCGCTTCGTGGGTTTCCTCCGTGGCGGTGTGGCGACGGATGTCCATCGCGCCATCAGCGGCCAAGAACGCTTTCGCGTAGGCGAGGGTGTAGTCCTCACGCTTGTTGACCGCGTCGCGCTCGGCCTCGCCGATCTCTGCGACAAGCTCGTCCAGCTGGCGGGAGAGCTCAGCGAGACCGTTCGCGATCTCGTAGGCGTTCAGAGGGCGGCTCACGACGTCTCACCTCCGGTTGGCTCGGAGGTGGGCCGTTCGTCGGAAGGTTCGGCGGCCGGTTCCGGCTCTGGCTCGTCGAGTTCCGGCGCCTCGTCGACCGGTTTGCGCTTGGCCGTGCGGCGCTTGGGCGGAGACGACTTCGGGCGCGGTGTGCTCGTCTCGCCGCCGTCGTCGAGTTCCTCGACCGAGTACGGCATGCCGAGCAGCACGTCCGCCGCGATCAGCCGACACACCTCCGCCGTGCCCCGGGCGACGAGCATCACGCCCGGCTGTCGTCGGTAGTTCTCCCTGTTGGCAAGCCCGAGGTTTCTCGCCCGGTCCATCGTCCACACCGAACGCTGCACGATGTCGCTGCCTTTGCGGCGGCCGTAGACGATCGCCCGTGTCTCGTTGGAATCGTCGTCAACCCACACCTCATGACCGGCCGCCTGAACCAAGCCGCGCATGGTGTTCGCCCGCATCGCGGGAACGCCCTGAATGATGTCGATCGAGCGAAGGGACGCCATCGGTGAGAGCCCGAGTTCCGCCCCGGTGAGGATCGCGGCCGTTACCAGGTCCGGACGCCCCTGCATCTCTTTCGGGACGAACGAGGTGCGGGCGAGGGACTGAGCGACGGCATGGGCGTCGCGGGCGTCCTGCGCCCACTGGCCGAGTGGCGACAGTGGACCGTGTGTCGTGTGCGTCTCCACCGGCTGACGGCTGGGCTCCTGATCGGCGGAGCTGGCCGGTTCCATTGTGGTCACGCTGCCACCTCCGGAGGCGCCAGAGCCTCACCGATCAGCCTCTTGTTGTCCTTGGTCTGCCGTGCCACGTGCGCGATGTGCAGAAAGGTCCGGTGAGTGTTCTCGGAGATGTCCACCGGGTAGAGGTCGTAGCCGTCGGCACGAACCCAGATCCCCAGCGCATCGCAGATCCCGAGTCCGCTCATGGGCTGCTCGTTGCCGTCGTCGTCCAGATACACTTCCGCGCCCGCATACGCTGCGAGCTGGTAGGCGGTCTCCGGGAAGATCCCTGACCGTGACGTCTTGATGTCGACCAGGACGCGGCGTCCGCCCATGTCGACGACGGCGTCCAGCGTCCCGGCGTAGCGCCACCGACGGTTCGCGACCGGAGTTTCCACAAGCACAGCAATGGGTTTCCACTCGTCGAGGAACCTCACGTAGGACTCGACGTGCCCGGCGAGCTCATCCGAAACGTCGACCTCCTCACCCCGGATGAGCCGCTCGGCGAGCGTGTGAACCTCGGTGCCGCGCTTGGCGGCACGGTCCCGCTCGGCGAACCGTGCCCGTCGCAGCTTGTTGATCCGCTCGCTGATGGTGTTGCGGGACAGCTCGTCCCAGTGGTCGACGGCGTAGTCAGCCGTCGTGTTCGCCGCCCAGTTCACCAAGGCCGGTTTCGGCAGTCCCTCGCCGAGAAGCGTTGTCACACCGTCGAATCGAGTTCCGTCCTCGTCCACGTAGTAGTGTCCGCGCCCGGCGTTTCGTCGCTTGAATGGCATCGCATCGTCTCCTGTGTTCAGTGCAGAGCGGAAAGACTGTCGGCGAGCGCGATTCGGGCGGGCTTCCTGCTCTGTTCTGCCTGATCGGGCGGCGTCGAGTTTCTGGGCAGCATGAGGTAGCCTCCGGTCATTGGTTGGGGAATTGGGCGTCGCCGCCGTCTCGGCGTGCTCCGGCGGCGCCCCCAGGGAAATGTCCAGACTGGACACGGAGCGGGTTAGCCCGCGATGAGCCGAGAAACCTTCTTGTGGAGATCGACGAACACCGTCGTCATCAGGTGCAGACCATCGGCCCCGGCAACCGCGTGCACCATGTTCAGCGTCATCCCCAGCAGATCGGGACGCTTGTCGGCGGCTGCGTTGACGCAATCAATCGCCCACCGCGTCAGCAAATCCGGCGCAACGGCAGTGTCGAGCCGGAATCCCCACTCGTGCCCGCACTCACCGGATTCCCCCGCAAGTAGCTCGGCGGTCTGCGTGGCACCCGCGCAGCACAGGTCGTAGCAGCCCTGCGCCGTGGTGGGGGCGGCTGCGGTGTACTCGGCGAGAGCCTCAGACGATCGCTCCAGATCGTCGCGGGCGTAGGCTTCGGCGGCGGCGGCGAACGCCGTCGAGGACTGCTCGGCGCGCTCAACGAGCCCGGCGAACTGGTCCTCTGCACCGAGGGCGGTTTCGATGAGTCGGCGAGCTTCCTCGTCCTCACTGGGCAACTCAGTAGCCAACAGTGCTCGCCTCCTCGATGTCCACGTCAGAAACGGGCGTGATGCGCGGCGGGCGCTCGGCCAGCCCGGCGGCGAGCTCTCCGAGGGACTCGAACGGGTCGCCGAGCTTGGCCACTACCGAGTCGTAGTCCGGCGTTGCGGTCAAGGCTTCTCGTCCCTCACTCATGCCGCGCTCTCCTGGTCCGCAGTGGATAAAGACGCGACGGCGGCGCGAAGCGCGTCGAGATCGACGCGAGCGCGAACACTGATCTCCGGTGTGTGGCCGACGGCGGACCACAGCGCCGACAGCTCGCGGTCGTTCGGGTGGGTCCACACCACGACCGGGATCGTCCCGGCGTCACCGGAGACCTGCACCTGTGTGAACGTCACCGGCCGGTCACGACGCAACGCGGTCACGATCACGTCGCCGGACAACATCTCGGCGACCGTCAACAGGGCGGCGAGCTCGTTGTCCGTGGCGGCGAGCTGGACGCTTGTGCGGACGGTTCCGCTCACCGGCTCCGAAATCACTTCGAGACAGGAGACTGCCGGGAACGAGTCATGCGCGGCGAGGTACGCGGCGGCGTGCTCGGCGGCCCCTGCCAGTGCCTGATTCATGTGGACTCCGTTTGTGGACTGAGGTTTCGGTGTATGGCTGCCTACGCGACGTCGCGTTCGGGGCGCTTGGGAACGGCGACCGGCGTCCGGCTGAAGTTGAACAGCGTGGGAAGCTCATCGGTCGTGAACAGCACGGCGCACGTCGCGATGAAACCGGCTGACACAGGAGCCCCGGCGAGTACCCGGTAGACGGTCTGCTGGCTGATGCCGGACTCGGCGGCGAAATCCGCGATCGACCACCCGCGATCGGTACACAGTCGGCGGAACGCTCCGCTGTTGAGCCGGGCGGCGTAGAGCATTCCCGGTTCACCTCCTGGGGATTCTGCTGTGAACGCGAGATCACGCTAGGTCGCCGTATGACATGCATGCAAGCTCCCACTCTCATGCGTGAGAGTTTTTGATCATGATCGGCGTTCGATATCGTGTTCGAAGCGCAGGTCAGAGGCGTTGTTGCTCTATGATGATCGTTTCCAAAATTCTCACGTGTGCGATAGCTTCCGTGTCCATGTCTCCCACGCATGAGACCACTGCACCCACCCCAGGCGACGAGGAACGCCCCTCGTTCGCCGAGTTCATAGATGCCCAGCTCAAGCGAAAGGGCTGGTCAATCCGGCAGTGTGCGGCCGAGACCGGACTGTCCGAGTCCTTGATCCACCGATGGCGGACGAACAACTACACCCCGAACATCGCGAACGCTCGCACGTTCGCGCACGGCGTTGGGGTCTCGGTGCTTGATGTACTCATCGCGTCCGGCCAAATCACGCCCGACGAAGTGTGCTCATCGGTGAAACCGCCCGAACGGGGGCTTGACGCATGGAGTTCGGTCGAACTGCTACAGGAAGTTATTAGGCGCCTCGAAACCGCCACCGAACGAGTGAATTTGCAGTCTCAACCATCCGACGAGACCGACGCGACGCGACCGTCAAGCGACCATCTGTCCGGTCTTGCCGCCGCACTTGCACAAGCCGGATGGTCCTTCAATCCCAAGGAAAACGAGTCCGATTCGCGTTCCTCGCGCACGTCCCGTGGATGACGAGCACGTGCCGTGACTACCGAAAACGACCAACTAGTGCCTCGTCAAGCAACGTTGATCTTGTAATCGGGGTTTCGGATGGGTGAGTTGATCGCGAAATGCTGTTTGGGTTGGGCTCGCGTGTTGCGCCAGCGGACGTAGGTGGCGATGGCGGCGT
>Ga0079224_100009255_pt1 | contig 13416 bp, 11 predicted proteins | sample Stecom2015_FD_80414 | JGI IMG/M metagenome (GOLD analysis project Ga0079224, IMG submission 80414) | Agricultural soil microbial communities from Utah to study Nitrogen management - Steer compost 2015 | ecosystem: Environmental > Terrestrial > Soil > Agricultural land | place: USA: Utah... | reverse complement strand
CACAGTTTGTGCGACCGCTTTACATCAATGTCTTGATGTAATTATTATCTTTGTAAATCATGGGTACATTATTAGACAGTGGAGTAAAACCGTATAATCATTACGGAGCTTATTTAAAGGAGAAATACCAAGGAAAACGGGTATTCAAAGTAATTGTGGACGGAAATTTCACTTGTCCGAACCGTGACGGCTCAAAAGGATATGGTGGATGTACCTATTGCAACGTAGATTCTTTTACACCAGATACAGCAAGGAAAATACCTTCTATACGAGAGCAAGTTGAACAGGGCGTGGCACGGGCTAAGCGGAGCTATGGTGCGGAAAAATTTATTATTTATTTTCAACCGAATACGAATACTTATGCACCTACCCATTTATTGAAAATGATGTATGATGAAGCCGTAAGTATTTATCCAGAAGATACAATCGGCTTATCTGTTGGAACAAGACCGGACTGTCTCGACTTTGAAAAGATTGCTTTACTTGAGAGTTATTCTGATCGCTTCGATGTTGACCTAGAAATGGGCATGGAGTCCATATACAATGAGACACTGACACGGATTAATCGGGGCTGTTCACACGATGAGTTTATCGATACTATGGGGTTGTTGGCGGGAGCAGCATTTGATGTCTGTGTGCATACTATTTTCGGCTTTCCTTGGGAAACAGAAGAAATGATGTTGCGTTATGCGGATGAGATTAATCGACATTCGAAAATTAAGTTTGTAAAACTTCATCATCTGCATATTGTCGAAGGCTCGATTATGGGAGCCCGGTATAAGCGGGAACCTTTTCCGTTGTTCTCATTGGAGTCTTATACGGATTTCTTGGCAAAATTTCTTCCTTTACTAAGACCTGATATTATCGTGCAGCGTATCTTTGGAATAGCGGATCGGGAGTTGTTGATTGCGCCGAATTGGGGATTCCCTAAGTCAAATATTCAAACTAGAATAGACAAGGGTTTAGAAGATAGAGGTGTGCGGCAAGGAGCGCTGTATACCGGCACATTTTAATATAAAACATGCAAAAAAAAAAGGGGATAGCGTTAGACTGCTTTCCCCCTTTTTTAATTATTTTTCTATTATAGATTTCAAGTCTGCTGGCGAGTAATAAACTGACTTAAGTGTTTTGTCGTCGCCGTCACGAAATACGAGGTATTTACCATCTACATTTTTATAATAGGATTTGACACCCTTCTCAGCGTAATGCGCTTGCGTTTCTTTGGCTTCTTGTTCTGTATTACAAGCTTTGCTCATATTGGAACGCTGCACTTCGTTGAACAAGTCGGCGAATTTATTTTTTAAACCAAACTCCAACACGGCACCTGACAAAACGTATTGTATATCACATAGGGCATCGGCTATTTCGACCATGTCTTTGTTTTGGATAGCCTCTTCGAGCTCTTTCAGTTCCTCGGCAATTAAAGAGACGCGTAATTCGCATCTGTTTTCCGAAGGAATCGTAGGAGTTTCTAAGATAGGATGTTGAAATGTCTTATGGAATTCTGCCACAGACGATAAACATTTTGGATCTGTCATATCGAAATAAATTAGTCTGTAAAATACAAAAAGAAGCGTTTAAAAAAAAGCACTCTAGCTAGAGTGCTTTTTTTTTAAACCAAATGTTTTAATTGGATAAGTTCTTTTTCTTCTAAAAACCTCCATCTGCCTCTAGGTAGATCTTTTTTCGTGAGATTGGCATAAACTACGCGGTCCAGCTTAATGACATCGTAGCCAAGTGATTCGAAAATTCTCCTGACAATTCGGTTTTTTCCACTATGAATTTGGATGCCGATTTCGCGTTTGGAAGCGCCGACGACAAAACTAATGTCATCTGGTTTGATGAATCCATCTTCCAGCTCTATTCCGAATTGAATCTTATTGAAGTCCCCTTGCGTTAATGCTTTGTTTAGCTCGACTTGGTAAATCTTGCTAATATTATTCCGAGGGTGTGAAAGTTTTTCCGCTAAATTGCCGTCATTGGTCAACAAAAGTAGGCCTGTCGTATTGCGATCAAGACGTCCAACGGGATAGACGCGTTCCTTCGTTGCTTTTGATATCAACTGCATGACCGTTTTTCGCTCCTGAGGATCGTCAGTGGTGGTGATATAATCTTTTGGCTTATTTAATAAAATATAAACCATTTTCTCCCTTTTTAGGCGCTCGTTGTTGTATCTAATTTCGTCTTTACTTGGATCAACTTTAGTTCCCAATTCGATGACCACTTCGCCATTTACTGATATCACCCCGGCAGCAATTAGCTCGTCTGCTTTTCTACGAGAACAAACACCAGAATTGGAAATAAATCGATTAAGACGGATAAGGCCATCCTCCGCCGCTACATGAGTCGGTTTGCTTCTTTCTCTTCTTTCGAAATTAGAGTGACGATTCGAGTATACTTTTTTTCCGTCCGAATTTTCCGAGCGATTGCGTTCACCCCTATATTCCTTATAATTACTGTCTTTATTAGCGTGTCGATTCGCGTACGCTTTTCTCCCATCAGCGTTTTGCGGACGATCTCGTTCCCCTCTGTATTCCTTATGATTACTTTCTTTTTTAAAAGCGCTAGTTTTGCCGGTTTCTCGTTTATCAAAGCCAAACCCTTTCGACTCATTGAACCTTGACGAGTCGCCGAATCCCCGTTTCGATCCGTGACGAGCGGAGCCCGCTCCCCCTGATTTTCTGCGATCGTCTGGAGAGTGGGAGCTGCGATCTTTTCGATCCTGTCTATAATCTCCTTTTTTACCCCTTGAGTTTCTGGAGTTGTCTTCACGACTGTTCCGATGTTTGTTGAATGGCATAGTTTTGAAAAATGAGCCACAAAGGTAGTGAATTTTAAATGGAAATTCTCATGTTTGTGTTTATTCTTCTTAGAGCTACCAAAAAGGCAACCCCCTTATAATCTGATGGTTCAATTTTATTTGTTGTAAAGCACTTTTGAGATGGACGCTCTGATTTTTCGTCATATTTGTGGCGTATTTGTTACAATTGAATCGTAACAGAATTCGTCGTTTATATCTCTTCTAGGCACGTTTTAACGTTAATTAACTTCCATCATACATAGAAACCTTGGTGTAGGTATGGAAAACTATGTAATTTTGGCCTGATTTTACCAAGCTACGCTGGAGGGCAGTAATTTGTGCGATGTGTCAGGTAGCAGGAAAGGGAATGAATGATTAAAAAAAGAGTATTTTGTTGTAGTGCATTGTTGACAGTTTTATTATTGTCGAATCTGTACTCAAAGAACCAGCCCGAATCTCCAGATCCTTTTAAAAAGGCTTTAGGGCACGCGATGAAAGTTAATGTTTCTGTAGCGTTAGCGGAGGCGAGTAAAAATAAATCAGATGACATTTATAGTCAACTGTCTTTCGCAGAGGAACCCATCCCACTGGAAAAAGATATTGTCAAGCAAAGATTAGATAAATATCTTAAAAGGTTTGCCTATTTAAAAAGACCAAATCAGCACATTCACAAACGAGCAACCCAATTGTTGCCAAAGATTGAGAAAATACTTACGAGTTATGGGGTGCCCGCTGACTTCAAATATATTGCTGTAGTAGAGAGTAGTTTAAATCCAAAGATTACTTCACATAAAGGAGCTGGAGGCTATTGGCAGTTCATGCCTGCGACCGCCCGTCTCTATGGGCTTAAGGTGAATGCAAAGGTCGACGAAAGGAGAGATTTGGTGAAATCGACTCATGCAGCCGCTCAGTATTTAAGCTCTCTTTATGAGGAATTCGGGGATTGGACCCTTGTTGCCGCCGCTTACAATGTGGGAAATGGCAGTCTAAGAGCTTCTTTGAGAAGACAAAAGAAGGATAACTATTATGATCTAAAGCTGAATAGTGAAACAGCAGCATTTGTCTATAAGATAATTTCTATGAAGACAATATTCGAAAATAGCTAATATACGTTGAGACAACAGTCTTCGGTGACACGTTATTAAGGAAACATTTATGTTTCCTTTTTTTGTGTCCCGACCTCAGATTCTGTCGGCAAAAAGTGATATATATTACATTTTTCCACCTCCTATTATCATTACAATGTCATGTGCGATGTTCTACTTTTGGAGCATTAACTTAATTAATGAGTATAATGCAGGTAGAGCAATTTAATTATGACAATAAAATCGTTAGAGATTTTGGTGTCGCCACGGTGGTTTGGGGAATTATAGGAATGACCGTAGGTCTGATAGCTGCCCTTCAGTTGGTGTGGCCTGAGATTAATCTGGGGCTACAATATTCAACCTTTGGTCGGATTCGTCCCCTACATACAAATGCAGTCGTTTTCGCATTCGTGGGAAACGCCATTTTTATGGGTGCTTATTATTCAATGCAACGCGTATTGAAAGCACGGATGTATAGCGATACACTAAGTAAGATTCACTTCTGGGGGTGGCAATTCATTATTATCGCTTCTGCTATCACCCTACCTTTAGGTTTGACGACCTCTCATGAATATGCGGAAATGGAATGGCCTATAGATGTGGCTATTACCATTATTTGGGTTGTTTTCGGGATCAACATGTTTGGTACTATAATACGACGGCGAGAGCGCCACATGTATGTGGCGGTTTGGTTCTATATTGCCACATTTGTCACCGTCGCAGTATTACATATTGTAAACTCAATTCAACTTCCTGTTAGCTTCTGGAAAAGCTACTACGTTTATGCAGGCGTACAAGATGCATTGGTTCAGTGGTGGTATGGGCATAATGCCGTTGCTTTTTTTCTGACTACCCCTTTTCTGGGAATGATGTATTACTTCCTGCCTAAGATGGCGAACCGTCCCGTTTATTCCTACAAGTTGAGTATACTGCACTTCTGGTCGCTCATTTTTATTTATATCTGGGCTGGGCCGCACCATTTACTATACACCTCACTGCCGAGTTGGGTGCAATCCTTGGGTGTGGTGTTTTCGATCATGTTAATCGCTCCGAGTTGGGGAGGGATGATCAATGGTTTGTTGACACTTAGAGGCGCCTGGCATAAAGTCAGAACAGAACCCACATTAAAATTTATGGTGGTGGCACTGACTTGTTATGGGATGGCAACTTTCGAGGGACCATTGCTTTCGTTGAAAAAGGTAAACGCCATTGCGCACTTTACAGATTGGATTGTCGCTCACGTCCACATAGGTGCGTTAGGATGGAACGGATTCATGACCTTTGCAATTCTGTATTGGTTAATTCCAAGAATATATAACACACCCTTGTATTCAAAAAAATTGGCCAGTGTACATTTCTGGATTGGAACTTTAGGTATTCTGTTTTATGCAATCCCGATGTATTGGGCAGCCGTCGTTCAGGGGTTAATGTGGAAGGATTTTACACCGGAAGGCGTATTGAAATACCCAAACTTTCTGGCAACCACTTTAGAGATATTACCTATGCACATGATGCGTGCTTTAGGTGGCGTGTTTTACCTGGCTGGAGTCATTATGATGACTTACAATCTTATCAAGACGGTAAAAACAGGGAAACTGGTGGCTAATGAAACGGCCGAAGCTCCAGCATTAGTTCCATTGAAGCATTTGGAGACCACGGCGCACCGTCGCCTTGAACGAAGACCCGTGTTATTTATGGTCTTAGCATTGATTGCCATATTAATCGGAGGGATTGTAGAGATGGTCCCCACCTTTACGGTCGCCAGCAATGTGCCGAAAATATCTTCTGTACAACCTTACACCGCACTTGAGCTTACTGGACGTGATTTATACATCCGTGAGGGCTGTGTGAATTGTCACTCACAGACCGTTCGGCCATTCCGATCGGAAACAGCTCGGTATGGAGAATATAGTAAGGCGGGTGAATTTGTATATGACCGACCATTTTTATGGGGTTCCAAGCGAACCGGACCTGATTTACACCGTATCGGTGGAAAATATCCGCATAAATGGCATTATGACCATATGTTGGATCCGACGATTACTTCCCCAGGTAGTATCATGCCTCCATATCCGTGGTTATTTACGCAAGATATTAGTTATAAATACCTCAATAGCAAAATGAATGCTATGAGAAATTTAGGGGTTCCTTACACGGACGACGAGGTTGATAACGCTATAGAACACGCTATGGCACAAGCTGAAGATATTGCAAAGGATCTTCAAGCCAGTGATCTAGAGGTGGATGGAAGCAAAGAAATTATAGCGATGATCGCATATCTTCAACGACTGGGTACAGATATAAAAGCTAAACCCATCGCTGAGACTACTGAAGAAACTAATAATCAATAAAAATATGTGGAAGCAAATCACAAACTTACACGGTGATGAGATATACCTTATCATTTCGTTATTGATCTTTTTAAGCTTTTTTATTGTTGTGTCGATTATGTTGGTCGCCATGAAAAGAAGCTTCATTGACTACATGAAGGCATTGCCACTTGAGGAGACGGAAGAAGAAGTTGAGCATTTATCTGAATCGAAACCCTTATGAATTTATTAGATATTATTGGCGGGCTTTTCCCAAATACGATAGCTTTTTACATTGCCGGGAATGTTTTTGCGGATATCCTGTATATATCCATATTAATTGTGATGATCGCAATTTTAGCTGCTGCTCTTAGCATCAATCAAGCGATGCGCTCCGTTCTCCGACTAACGAATCCGAAAGTTCTGAAGGAAGAGCAAAATGCAGCGACAGCGCGGAGAATAGTTAGGAAAAAGTATTGGTCAGACGCGTGGAACTATTTTATGGGGCTTAAGCCTATTGAACAGGAAAAGAGTTTAATCATTGATGATCATCAATACGATGGCATCGTCGAACTGGATAACCCTATTCCTGTCTGGTTTAATGCTCTTTTTTATTCTACAGTCGTCTTTGCTGTCGCCTACCTTTTGATTTATCATGTGTTGGGATGGGGATTAAACCAGGACCAAGAGTACGAAAACGAAATGGCGCGAGCGGAACTTGCTAAAAAAGAATACCTGTCAAAGACCGCTAATTTGTTCGATGAGCATACCATAGAACCGGACGAATCCGGGTCACTCGCTCGTAACGGAGAGCCACTTTTTGCCACGAATTGTGCAGCCTGCCACGGAATGGTCGGAGAAGGGGGAATCGGACCTAATTTAACGGATAGGTTTTGGATTCACGGCGGAGAAATTAAGGATGTTTTCAGAACAATAAAATACGGCGTTCCAGAAAAAGGGATGGTGCCATGGGAGCAGACGTTGACACCGGGTCAAATTGCCGAGCTCAGTAATTATATTTTGTCATTGCGAGATACGCGCCCTCCGAATGCTAAGGGGGCCGAGGGGGTGGAAGTAGCAGCATATGAAAATGAACGCAATCCCGCTCCAGCAAATGGTGAAGAGCGTGCTGCAGCCGTAGGCGAAGGTAACGGTTAATACATAAGGATGAAAAGTACAGCTAAACAAGATCGTCAACCCGGACAAAAAGCGGGACGAAGATGGATTTATGCAAAAAAGCCAAAAGGGCCACTTTATTTCTACCGTCAAATAGTTGGCTATACGTTGCTGTTGTTTTTCATAGCGGCTCCTTTTATAAAGATTGATGGCAATCCGTTCTTGAAATTTAATGTGCTAGAGGCTAAGTTTTCAATATTTGGAAACCTGTTTTATCCTCAAGATTTCCATATTTTTCTCTTTGGCATGTTAATTATTTTGGTATGCATTGTCCTTTTCACTGCTGTCTACGGACGAGTTTGGTGTGGATGGGCCTGCCCACAAACGATCTTTATGGAACTTGTTTTTCGGCGTATCGAATATTTCATCGAGGGGGATTGGAAGCAGCAGCAAAAATTGAATAACGGTCCGGATTCGGATATCAGGGCAATTAAGAAACTAGTCAAGCACTTGGTTTTTCTATTGATTTCCTTTGCGATCTCGAATTTGTTTTTGGCTTATATCATCGGAGTTGATGCGCTGTATCAAATCGTAAGGGAGCCAATTCATCAACATCTCGGTGGGTTTCTTGCCATTTGGGTGTTCACGTTGGTGTTCTATTTTGTTTTTGCATACGTTCGTGAAATTGTTTGTACTCGGATCTGTCCGTATGGCCGCCTGCAAAGTGTATTACTGGATGATCACTCGGTAACCGTCGCTTATAATGTAGCACGAGGAGAACCGCGAAGGAAACGAAAGAAGGACGGGAGACAAGAATGGAGCGGTGACTGCATTGATTGTCAATTATGTGTACATGTTTGCCCTACCGGTATCGATATTCGGGACGGCATGCAGGTGGAATGCGTGTCTTGTACCGCCTGTATTGACGCCTGTGACGCCGTGATGGAAAAGATCCAGAGACCCAAGCGATTGATCGGTTTTTATACCCCATCACAAGCAGAAGGCGAGATCTCGCAAGTGACGGAAAAGAGAAGGAATACACGTCCGTACATCTATACGGCATTACTTTTTGCGTTGACAGCGGTATTTGGATTATTGATTTTCAGTAGATCGGATGTAGAAGGCCGTTTGTTTCGTGCAAAAGGCAGTGGATACCAAATGCGAGATGACGGAACGGTCATCAATCTGTATTCGCTTGAATTAATGAACAAAACTACAGAAAACATGGAATTTGAATTGGAGAGCGGGACCGAAGGCATTCGTCTTGAGTTGGTGAATCCGATGTTTAATTTAGAGGGGGAAGGAAGTGCGAAAATGGGTCTATTTTTAGTCGCCGATAAAGAGGCCTTTTCCACCTATAAAACGGAGGTGAAAGTTCACATTATTTCTGAAAACAAAATTTTAAAGACAATGGAGACGACTTTTATCGCACCTCCTTTACGTTAATATTTATGAGTTGGGGATATGAAATTATCATTGGACTTGGAGCATTTATGCTTTTTATTCTAAGTGCGGGCGTGTACATGGTTACACAGGATTCAGATGAATTGATTGAATCTGACTACTATGAAAAATCTCTCCATTATGATGAAATCTACATGAAACATCAGCAAATGCTTACGGATAAAGCGAGCCCGGTGGTGGCGCTGATTAATGATACCCTACTGATTGATTTTAAGCATAAGAAAAATGAAGGCGTATTGCGTTTTATGCGAGCAGACAACAAGGAGTTGGATCGATCTGTCCCATTTGCTACTAGTAATTATCATTTTAGCTTGCCCATCGGTACGTTTAAAGACGGTAAATGGAACTTGATCATTGATTGGAAAACCGAAAAAACGAGCTATCAATTGGAAGAAATACTGTATAAGGACTGATATGACCTATTTTCATTTGGCATTTTTTATGGGGCTCTTAGGAAGTATGCACTGTGCAGTTATGTGCGGCCCGTTATTGATTGCCGTACAAGGAGGCGCATCGGTTACGTGGAGAAACACATGCAACAAGTTGCTTTATCAATCAGGCCGGATTTTTACCTATGGTTTGCTCGGGCTCTTCTTTGGATTGTTTGGCGTTTTGGCCAGCATGCAGGGCTGGCAACAGCGTTTCAGTTTAATCACTGGAGTTTTCTTACTTGTATTGGGTGGTCTGCAGATTTTCGCGAAACGCTCGAGCTGGATAAGTAAGGTTCAGAGCCGTGCGGTACAGCCTTTCGTACGGATAATGTCAAGATGGTTGTTCAGTCCTGGTGGAACCTTTCTTTCGGGTATGGTGAACGGACTCCTTCCATGTGGAATGGTGTATATGGCGCTAGCTAGTGCAGTAAATGCGGCGTCGATTACGGATAGTTTTTTGTTCATGCTTGTTTTCGGTTTAGGTACCTTACCTCTACTATTACTGTTTTCATTTATTGGTAATTCGAATACGTTATTTTTAAAAAATAACTTCGCAAACCTACTTCCCATTCTTTATTTAATTATGGGCTGTTGGTTTATTTTACGAGGTGCTAACTTAGATATCCCCTACCTGAGTCCGCTGTTGAACGTTGACGGTGCTTTGAACTGTGCTTAATGCAGTGCTGGTTAATTTTAATATAGATTTTCGTTCATATCTGTTTTCTTTCTTATCTTGGATATGGCGTGTCAGTAACCGCCGTAGAACCCATATTGAGAAATTGAACCACTCATGGAAGAGCACATAAGAACGGTTGTTGATTTTCTGAACAAATGGGGATGGATTCCCATGTTGATTGTGTACGTCGGTGTGATTGTCACGATCTTGATTGAAAATCGAAATCCGACTAAGACCATATCATGGGTTTTGGTAATCGTGTTTTTACCCTTTCTTGGACTAATTCTTTATTATTTATTTGGCCAGAAATTTTCTAGGGTACAAAAGCTCAAGAAAATCAATCAAGAACAGGCCAGCAAACTCACTCGTGAGTTTAAAAGATTGGAACCGAAAATGGAGCTTTCTCTTCAAAATATTCAAGAGCGTATCGGCGATTTTTCACGGGTGTACGCCTACTTGAAGAACGAAAGACTTTCCACACCTACCTTGACCAATGAGGTTAAATTATTGGTGAATGGGGAAGAGAAATTCCCTATTTTTCTGGATGATTTAGAACAAGCTCAGCATTCCATTCACCTGGAATACTACATATTCGATCTCGATGAAATTGGGAAGAAAGTATTGGATGTTTTGGAGCGTAAGGCGGAACAAGGCGTTCGGGTGCGCGTGATTGTCGATAGTTTCGGCTCACCGAAATTGGTCCGGAGCATGCGAAAGAACAAAACCACGAAGATAGAGTTTCAGGCTTTTTTACCGGTTACGTTTAGTTCGTTAGCAAATAGCAATTATAGGAACCATCGAAAAATAGCCGTCATTGATGGGAAGGTTTGCTACATCGGCGGAATCAATATTTCGGATCGCTATATCAATCCGAATTCCTTCGGGTTATATTGGCGGGATACTTCTGTGCGAATCGTAGGAAGTATTGGGACCATGTTTCAGATTAGTTTTTGGAACTCTTGGAACCAAACGGATGGCGAATCTTTCTCCTTAGATGGAGGATATTTACATACGCATTTTCCTCAGGTGGAACGCGATACAGCCGTAGCGCTGGCTTCGAGTGATCCAGGATCAATAGGACCGTTTAATATGGAGGCCCTATTGATTAGTATTGGTGAAGCGAATCGGAGTATTAAACTGTGTAGTCCCTATTTTATTCCTACGGATCAATTGGCAACTGCATTAAAATCCGCTGCAGCGGCAGGGGTTGAGGTCGAGTTGATGATCCCGTCCCGAGGTGATTCGTGGATTGTCCAACATGCATCCCTGTCTTTTCTAAAACCCCTGCTAGAGCGTGGTGTCAAAGTGTATTTGTATGACAAGGGTTTTTTACATGCGAAAACTTCAGTGATCGACGGTCAGATAGCTTATGTGGGTACGATGAATTTAGATATACGAAGTTTTTACATCAATTATGAAGTGTCCGCAGTAATTTCTAATGAGGCTTTTTGTTTGCAGCTAGATCAACAGTTTGATCTGGATAAAAAAGACAGTATATTGATTACATTGGACGAATGGAGCAAGCGAAAAACATGGAAACGCGGCGTCGATTCGGTGTGTCGCCTCCTAGCCCCGCTACTTTAAACTGCAATTTGTCAAAAATAGTTTTCGCCTTCCGGACTTCTGTAAAAAATCGATATATTTAGCTTTTTCAAAACTATATATACATGAAGGTAGCGAGTTCCTTATTCATCTGTTTTTTTGCCATAATCTGTCTTTCGTCGGTCACGCTTGCTCAAGATAAGCCAGCCGTACCCATCAATACTGCAGTCGAGAACGTCCAAAAATACTTTTCTGTATATCCTGTAGAAAAACTTCATTTACACTTTGATAAACCGTATTATGCGGTAGGGGATACGCTGTGGTTTAAGACGTATTTAAATACCAACTTGTTTAATTACGAGCCGAGCAAAGTAGCTTATGTGGATATCATTAACGGCAGAGACTCGCTAATGCAGACACTCCGTGTACCATTGGAGAAGAATAGCGGTAAGGGATATTTGGTGCTCGATCCTCAATACTGGTCGCAAGATAACTACAGATTTCGAGCTTATACCAAATGGATGATGAATTCAGATGCGAATTACTTTTTCAACAAAGTGATACCGGTAGGGGATGTGATCAATAAGAAGCTTTCTGGAAACGTGGAGTTTAAGCAAGATGGTCGGCGTACCCAGGCACGTATTCAGTTTCGGGGTCGAGAAGGAAACTTGCTGGGTGGTCGAAGGATAAATTGGGAGGCAAACGATGGTTGGGATGTATTTGACAAAGGGCGCGCCCAAACCGACGAAATGGGATGGGTGACCATAGCGCTCAACAATAAGGATAGTGATAAATTCAAGAACGGCCGGATCGTTGTTAAGCTCGACGATACAGAAACATTGGTTGGGGAGTATGCATTAGCAAATGCTTTTCAGGAGAAAGATTTTCAAGTTTTCCCCGAGGGTGGTGATTTGCTTTCTGGCGTCGCAAAGAAAGTTGCTTTCAAAGCGATCTTTTCTAACGGAAAAGGCGTGTCGGTTAAAGGGAAGATTATTGATAGCAAGAAAAATGAAGTCGCTTCATTCGAGGATCTTGGGATGGGAATGGGATACTTTTCGCTTATACCATCGTCTGGAGAAAGTTATCAAGCCGTCGTTGAATTCGAAGATGGGGAAGAGCGTACATTTGATTTGCCTGAAGTAGTCGATGATCGTATTAATCTCGTCGCGGCATCTCAGGATGAGGAATATATCCACCTGGGTTTAGTGACCAATGACGAATATTTCAACGTCATTCAGAATAAGCCATATTACGTTTTTGGACATCTTAACGGACATCTGATTTATGCAGCGCAAGCATCGATTAAAAGTCCTGCCGTGTCGATTCGAGTGCCATTAAAGGAATTGCCAAACGGGATTGTTCAACTCACCTTGTTGACACCTGATGGAGAGCCAGTCTCTGAGCGATTGGTATTTATAGAAACACAAGATTTGATTGATATCACGGTATCTACAGACCGCGAGAGTTATAATAGGAAAGATCCGGTTAAGATGAAGCTCCAATTCGACACGCATTTAGATAGTTTGCCTGCCAATTTTTCGGTAGCGGTCACCGATGAGGTCAAAGTACCAAGTAACGACGACCATGACAAAGGAATTGTAAGCCAAATGTTGCTAGCCTCCGATATTAAAGGATATGTGGAGAAGCCAAATTATTATTTCAATTCGGAAAATGAAAATCGACTTGAGGCATTGGATGCACTGATGATGACACAGGGATTCCGGCGATTTGATTATCAGGATCTGATTGCAGGGCGACTTCCGGAGGTGAAGTTTATGCCGGAACAAGGCATAACGATTTCCGGCGTACTGCGTCAAAATAACGGACGTGTGCAGTCCAATGGTGGTTTGCTTTTATCTATTCCAGGAGCAGCCATCAAAAAAGATGCGTACACCGATAATCAAGGCCGATATGCATTCGAGAATCTGGTTTTTCAAGACTCATTAAAGGCAACGCTTAATGCACGAGGCAACGATAATTATAGGGATTTGGT
>Ga0079224_100009254_pt1 | contig 13416 bp, 6 predicted proteins | sample Stecom2015_FD_80414 | JGI IMG/M metagenome (GOLD analysis project Ga0079224, IMG submission 80414) | Agricultural soil microbial communities from Utah to study Nitrogen management - Steer compost 2015 | ecosystem: Environmental > Terrestrial > Soil > Agricultural land | place: USA: Utah... | reverse complement strand
GTCGGCATGGGCTACGGGCTCTGGGCCGTGCCGCTGCTCGTGCTGGCGGCCTTCTTTCTCTTCTTCTTCCGCGATCCCGAACGCACGATCCGCGCGGGAGAAGGGCTCGTGCTGTCGCCGGCAGACGGCAGGGTCATCGTCGCCGGCGACGCCGACCCGAACATCGCGCCCGCGGGGGCGTGGCTCCAGGTCAGCATCTTCCTGTCGCCGATGAACGTGCACATCAACCGGGTACCCGCGAGCGGGCACGTGACGCGCGTCGAGTACGTGCCGGGCAAGTTCCTGCCGGCGTACCACCACGACGCGACCAAGAACGAGCGGACCGAGATCTGGCTCGACGCCGGCGGACGCACCATCGTGTTCCGACAGGTCGTCGGCATGCTCGCGCGGCGCATCGTCTGCCGCATCGTGCCGGGTGACGATGTCGTGGCCGGGCAGCGGTTCGGCGTAATGAAGTTCGGATCGCGAATGGACGTCTTCGTGCCTCGCGACGCGACGCTGCGCGTGGCCGTCGGCCAGGACGTCGTGGCGGGGGAAACCGTGCTCGCCGAGTTCTCGAGGAGCAATGCGTAGTCCTGACGCGCCAACCGCGCGCGAGCGGCGCGCGGCGCACTTCCGCCGTGGCGCCTACCTGCTGCCGAGCATGTTCACCATCGGGAACATGTTCTGCGGGTATGCCTGCATCGTGTTTGCCATGCGCGGCGAATTCCACACGGCGGCCCCCTTCATCGGCATTGCCTTCATCATGGACGCGCTCGACGGCCGCATCGCACGGCTGACAGGCGCAACGAGCGCGTTCGGCATCCAGCTCGATTCACTGGCCGACGTCATCTCGTTCGGCATGGCGCCCGCGATTCTGAGCTTCGCCTGGGGGCTGCACGAACTGGGTCGCTGGGGCTGGGCCATCGGCTTCCTGTTCGTCGCGGCGGCGGCTCTGCGGCTCGCGCGGTTCAACATCCAGACGACGGCGGCGCCCGACAAACGCTACTTCGTCGGCATGCCCAGTCCGTCGGCGGCATCCGTGCCCGCGGCTACCGTGTTCGCCTGGCCGTACCAGATCGACGACCCCGTCGCCGCGCTGGCGGTCGTGCCCGTTGTCGTCATCCCCGCGTTGTTGATGGTGAGCACGGTGCGGTTCCGCAGCTTCAAGGACCTGAACCTTGGCTGGCGGCGCTCGTACGTGCCGCTGTTTCTGGTCGTGATCGTCGTTGCGGCGATCGCGGCCGAGCCGCGCATCATGCTCGCGGTTTGCGCCTACGCCTATCTGCTGTCGGCGTTCGTGGGGATGCTGTGGACGCGGATCAGGAAGCCGAAGGCAGCCACACCGTCACCGTAGTGCCGCGGCCGCGCGCACTGTCGACGCTGATGCGGCCGCCATTCAGCTCGACGTTACGCCGAGCGATTGGCAGGCCCAGCCCTGTGCCCGACGCCTTGGTCGAGAAGTAAGGCTCGAACGCGCGTTCGAGCGCCTCCTGGTCCATGCCCAGCCCCGTGTCCGACACCGTCAGCACGATGCCGTCCTCGCCGCGCGTGACAGAGAGCGCGAGGCGGCCCGGGCCGGGCATCGCGTGCAGCGCATTCTCGAAGAGGTTCGTGATGGCTCGTCCCAGCAGGGCGCGATCGGCACGCACTCGCGGCAACGAAGGCGCGATGTCGAGCGAGAGCGTCAGCCGCTCGGGCAGCCCGGCGCGATAAGGCGCGATGAGCTCCTCGACCAATGCGCCCACGTCGACGACCGACGGGCGCACCGTTGGCGACGAGGCGAACGCCGAGAACTCGGATGAGATCTGACGCAGGAGGGTGACCTGCGACAGGATCGACTCGACGCACTGCTGCAGCACTGGACTGAGCGGCTCGCCGCGGTCCTGGTGCACGCGGCGCAGGTGCTCGGCTGACAGCTGGATCGGCGTCAGCGGGTTCTTGATCTCGTGCGCGACCTGCCGCGCCATCTCGGCCCACGCCGCCAGGCGCTGCGTACGCTTCAGCTCGTCGCGCTGTGCCTTCAGTTCCTCGGCCATGCGGTTGAAGTCGTCGACGAGTCGCCGCAGTTCATCAGCCGTCTTGATGGCGACGCGCGCGTCGAGGTCCCCGGCGGCGATGCGCTTGGTGGCGCGAGTGAGCCGCCGTACGGGATCCGCGATGCGCTCGGCCATGTAGAGACCGATCGCGGAGCCCGCCAGGATGAAGAGTACCGCGGCGAGATGGATGCCGCGCTCCAGGTCCTGAATTTCCTCTTCGATCTCGTGACTGCGGGTGCCCAGCGGCACACTGAGGATGACGTCGCGTCCGGCGGTGCGCGCGGGCGTCGCCGCCAGCAGGTACTGGAAGTCGCCGATGCGTTCTTCGCCGACCCATGCCGGCAGACGCTCGAGCGCAATCTTCCGGTAGACCTCTGCCGGCGTCCGCGTGGGCAACAGACCCGACGCGAACAGGTCGCGCTCACTCGTGGCGATCAACCGTGGCCCCTCGAAGAGATTGATCGACTGGTTGAGCACCTGCTTCAGTTCGACCATGAGGTCGTCGGTGATGGGCACGCCGCCAGGGCGTTGGCGCGCGGCATAGTTCTCGATCGATCGCTGGGCGACGGCGGCTGTCCGCGACGCCTCGTCCTCAACGTCCTCGCGCAGCAGACCTGCCGTGTACGCGCGCAGCACGAGCGCCAGCACGACCACAGGCACAATCGACACCGCAACGAAGGCGAGCAGCAGCTTCCGATAGAAGCTCGACCGGATTTCGCGGAGCAGCACGCGGCCGACGTTGGTGCGGCGTCGGGCCAGGGGCAGGAAGACGGCGGCGCCGGCCATCACGAGCACCCAGCCAGCCCCGGCGAGCGTGGTGATCTCCGCGACGTGCACGAGATGATCGAAGACCGTCAGTTCCGGATAGCCGAGCGCGTAGATACCGGCGCGATCGTTGCTCAGATAGACCTGCCAGGACCGGCCGCTGGCTTCGAGCCGCGCCCAGAACGGCTCGCGCGCGCGATAGAGACGATCGAAGACGTCAGGAGGAATCTGCCAGGGGGTCGACGAGGAACTGAAGATCGGCAGCAGGCCCCACCCGTAGATCGTCACCGCCAGGTCTTCGCTGAGTGGCGTGCGGACCGGCACGTCTGCGCGCAGGACTTCGAGGTACGGATTCGCGCCCCGGATGAACGGCAGCGCGCGATAGTCGGGCATCAGATGGACGACGATCGTCCCGCGCGTGCGCCCGTCGTCGCAGATACCGCGTTCGGCGTGGAGCATGCGCCGTTCCTCGGATCCGAAGCGGTTGACCTCGCCAAACACCTCCCAGGTGCACGACAGGCTGATGTTCCGCTGCGAGACGGCGTCGACTTCAGGCAGATTGAGGTTGAACCGGCTGACCAGCGTGCCGTCGGCGCCGTAGAGTTCGACCGCCGACGTCAGCTGCGCGGCGCCGAGCGGCGTGCGGTCCCAGACGAAGAACGCTGCCTGCGGACCCGAGGCGCCGGCTGCGTCGACGAGCGCGGCCAGATCGGGCAACGAATCGATGGCGTCGAGGGCTGCCGTCAACTGTGCCTGCAGGTCATTCGTGTGTCCGGCTGTCCGCGGCGCGAACTCGGTTGCGATCGCCTCTCTCTGCGCGCGTCCGGCGAAGTGCAGCGAGACGGGGTAGAGCAGCACCGCGGGCAGGGCCAACAGGACCCAGATCGACAGCAGGCGCATCGCATGCGACGCGTGCCCGTAGTAGCGGCGCGCGCGACGTCCCGCCAGTGCCGCGGTGCCGCTTGCAGCAATGGCAGCCATCAAGGCCATCGCCGGCAGCGCCTGAATCCACGCCAACGGCATCAGCAGGGCCACGCCGGCCACGACGAGAGCGGTGACGGGGGGTGTCGCCGCGGGCAGGCCTGCCCGGCAAGCCACGTGCACAGCAGCCAGCAGCGCCAGAACGACGAGCCAGATCGCCGCCGCGGCGCCGAACACGAGCGCCACGAGCGTCACCAGGCGCGCGGCCGACAGGGGATAGAACGAGAAGTCGAAGAGATCGACCGACGCTGTCGACGACACACCGGCGAGGAGTGATGCGTAGCCGCCGAGCACGGCCAGCGTCGTGCCGGCCGCTGCGAGCGAGGTCACCATCGCGGCCACGCGCGAGACGCGTCGCCCTCTGAGCCAGATCGGCAGCAGCCCGACGAGCGGCGCCACGAGAGCGGCGAACGCCAGCACGACGGCGCCAGTCGCAAGTACTTCGATAGTGGACGCCATCGGCCATTCGTCGGGCACCGCCCACGAGAGCATCAGACGCGACGCCGCCAGCGCGGCGGCAGCCACCAACGTCGGAACAGCCAGCGGTCCCGCGTGGCGCGCGTCGAGCATCGGTCCGGCGATGAACGCGAGGGCGAGCGCGAGCACGATACCCGCGACTGCCAGTACCGCGCGCCTGAACCGCGCACGCGCGTCGGCCAGATCCGCGGAATCGACGCGGCCCTGTATCAGGACTTCACCCGTACTGGCGTGGACGATGAACGTGTCGGACCCGGTGGATTCGCCGGCGCCTTCGAAGCGGGTGGTCAGCTCAACCGGGGCCAGCCGCGACTCGAGCTCGCGCGCCGCACCGTCGACCTCGACGCCGAGCGCCGGCACGAGCACGCGCTCGGCCGCCACCGCACCCAGCCGCCGGCCATCCTCGCCAATAACGGGCGTCAGGTACACGAGGCGCAAGCCCAGCGTGCCTTGCGCGGCGAACAGCGCCTCAGGACCGGTCACCCGATCGGCGGGCAGGTCTTCGGCCGGCCCGTCACTCCACGCGATGGCGCGCGCCGCCGGTCCGTAGACGGTGATCGCCACGCGCGCGTTGTGCTGCGGATGAACCTCTTCGATGGCTGCGAACAGATCGGCTGCGGCGCCGTCTTCATCGCGCGCGGCGCGCGCAATGCGCTCCGTGTCGCCGGCGATCGTCTGCGCATAGGTACGCAGTTCGGACGACATCGACTCGAGCGCCGCGCGCACGTCGGACTCCACGCGCGCGAATGCGGCGCGATCGTCCGTGCCGAACCGTACGCGTTCGGCGGCAAAGCCCGCGGCAAGGACACCAACCGCCAGCACGACGCCGAACACGAGCGGCCGCAGTACGTCGCGTGGCATGACAGAGGAGAAACGCACTTGTTCTGGCAGAATAGCTCAGATGCCCGAAGCGCTGCCGCTGCGCCTTGCACTCAGGCGCGGCGCCCTCATCGCGGCCGCCAACTGGCCGGCCATCGCGACACAGTTCGCGGCTGAGAGCCTGGTGAAGGTGGGCATCGCCATCCCGGTACTCGGTGGGCTGTTTCTTGCCGCCGTCAATCTCGGCACCGGTACAGCCGCCCTGCTCGACGAGGACATGCTGTCGACCGCACGCATCGTCTACCGCTCGCTTGCGGGCGTGCCCGTTGCGCTGATGGCGTTCGTCGGCGCGGTCGCCCTGCTTGCCACGGGCACGGCAATGGTCGCCTGCGTCGCGAAGGCCGGATCACTGAGCGTGCTCGTCGATGCCGAGCGCAGGGCCGGAGCCATCGAGCACATGCCGGTACGGTGGTCCGACATCAGGCGCGCCGATGCGTGGTCGATAGACGGGTTCCTGGCGGGGACGTCGCGCCTCGGCCGGCGGTTCATGCGGCTCGGTCTGATGCTGCTGGGCGTCTACACCATCAGTGGATCGGCGTATCTCATCCTGCTGTACGGCGGCATGCGCATCATGGCCGGCGGCGGCGTCGTGGCCGGCTGGCCGTTCATCGCACTCGCGGCGTCGAGCGCGCTCGTCGTCTGGATTACGTTGATCAATCTGGTCTACGTCCTTGTCCAGATGGTCATGGCTGCAGACGATGTCGGCGTGCGCGAGGCGGCGCGGCGGCTCGGACGTTTTGCCTATCGTGATGCCCGGCAGGTCGCGGGCATCTTCGGTGTCGTGCTTGGGCTGATGGTGCTTGCCGGCGCGGTATCGCTGGTCACGACCGCCGGCCTCGGGCTCATTGCTTTCGTCCCGCTCGCAGGAATCACCGTCCTGCCGCTGCAGGTCGCGGCATGGGTGCTGCGAGGATTGCTGTTTCAGTATCTCGGACTCACGGCCCTCTCGGCCTATCTTGCGCAATACGTGCGCGACGGAAAGGACTCGGGCGCTCCGCGCCTCAGAACGGCATGAAGGACTACGAACGCTTTTTCTCAGAGGGCGGGCGCGTGCTCCGCGAATCGCCCATCCGCAAGATGGGTACGGTGCTCGCGGCCAGCCGTGAAGTGATCTCGTTCGCGCCAGGTTATCCGGCCAACGAGAGTTTTCCCTGGGACGACTTCCGCGCGATTGCCGACGACCTGCTGACGCAGCATTCGGACGACCTTCTGCAGTACGGTCCGACGCGCGGATATCGGCCGTTGCTCGACGCCATCATCGACGTCCAGAAAACGCGCGGCATCAACGTCACGACCGATCAGGTGATCGTCACGACGGGATCGCAGCAGGGCCTGTTCCTGCTGGCGCGTGCGCTGTTCGACCCCGGCGACGTCGTGCTGGTCGAACTGCCGTCGTACACGGGCGCCATCACCGCGTTCAAGAGCTTCGGGGCAGACCTCGTCGGCGTGGCGCAGGATGACGATGGGATCAACCTCGAGGATCTCGACCGGACGCTGGCCCGCGTGCGCGGTGAAGGGCGGCGCGTCAAGTGTCTGTATCTGGTGCCGAACTTCCAGAATCCGACCGGCCGCCTGCTGTCGCTCGAGAAGCGGCGCGCGCTGGTCGAGTGGGCCGAGCGCGAAGACGTGTTGATCGTCGAAGACGATCCGTACCGCGATATCTATTTCACGGACGTGACGACCGAAGCCGACACGCGGCCCATTGCCGCGGACGACCCGTACGGTCGCGTGCTGTACCTGAGCAGCTTCTCGAAGACGCTCGCGCCGGGATTCCGCACGGCGTGGCTCGTCGCACCGCCCGTCATCGCGAGCAAGGTCGAACTGGCCAAGCAGGCCATCGACCTGTGCACGAGCGGCTTCGATCAGCAGATGGTCTACCAGGCGTGCGTGCGCGGGGTACTCGCGGCCCAGGCGCCGCGCTTGCGCGCGCTCTACCAGCACAAGCGCGACGTCATGGTGGCCGCGCTTCGCGAAGCGGGCACGCCGCTGACGTGGCTCGATCCGCGCGGCGGCTTCTTCCTCTGGGCACGCCTGCCCGACGGCCTGCACGCCGACACCCTGCTCGAACGCGCCACAGCCGAGGGTGTGATCTACGTCACCGGCTCGGCGTTCTTCGTCGACGCGACGGGACACGAGTACGTCCGTCTCTCGTTCTCGTCGCCGAGTGAAGCGAGGATCAGGGAGGGAGTCGAGAGGCTGACGAGAGTCATGCGCTCGTAGGTTCCGGGGTTCCTCAGGTTCCAGGGTTCCCTGGGTTCGGTTCCGGGTTCCCGGGTTCCGGGTTCCCAGGTTCGGTTCGATCTGCGTTCAGAACGTTGGGTGTGGTCCCCTCATTGCGTCGCGGGGTGGGCACGCAGGAAGTGCAAGGTCGCCCTCGCGATTTCGTCGCTGGAATGGCGTACGTCCGTCGGCAAGAGATCGAACAGAACCCAGGGAACCTAAGGAACCTGTGGAATCTGAGGAACCACGCGTCTGGCACACGCTGTGCCTCTGGCGCTGCGATGGCTGGCGCAAGGCACTACTCAGAGTTGTCGGCCTGGCGGCTTGCGCGGGGATTGCGAAGGGAGATCTATCGCCTGACAGAACGTGCGCCGGCCAGGCGGGACTTCGAGTTCGTCCGGCAGCTGCGTGACGCGGGGCGCGGGCCTGCGCGCAACATCGCTGAAGGCTTCGGCCGCTTCCGTCCGCGCGATTTCTCGCGCTTTCTGTCTATCGCGTCAGCGAGCCTCAACGAAACCGAGAACCACCTCGAAGACGGCATCGACCTCGGCTACTGGGACCGCGAGGAGGCCGGCGAAGCCCTCGCCCTGTGCCGCCGCACCGGCGCCGCAATCGGCGGTCTACAGCGCTATCTCAGTACCTGCGACCCAAAGTTCGACACCGGCCGCGTCCCCTCACCACGAACCAGAACCAGAACTAGAACCAGAACCAGAACCAGCAGAACAAGAACCGAACCCAGGGAACCTAAGGAACCCGTGGAACCCGTGGAACCTGAGGACCCAGAGTGATCCTTTCCCCAATAACCCTGACCCCTGTCGACATCGGCAGTCTCCACCTGATGTCGTAGCGCTTGCCAACCGGAATCGGCTCCGTGCCTGTGGGAACGAGGAAGGTCTGGCGATAGGCGTGCACGGCCCAGTCGCCCGCGGGCGTGGCGGTCACAAGAATCGCCTGCGCGGCATCGGAAACGATCAACACCGGATGCTGCGCGCGCGTGGTGTCGGTCGCCGAGGCGAGGGCCGGGCTCCGGCCCGCGGGCTTGCCCGTTCGCGCGTCCAGGTACGTCAGGCCGGGCCTGCCAACCTCTCCCGTCGTGACAATCACCACATCGTCCACAACCACGGGGCCCGAGAGGGCGCGGGTCGTCAACGCGTGGCTCCAGCGCTGATTGCCGCTCGAACGGCTCAGGCCGCGGACGATGTTGTCGGCGGCGATGGTGTAAACGCCAGAGCCGTCGACCGCCGGGGCACCGATGAAACGTGCGCCCACGCGCCAGCGCCAGGCCGGACGTCCCGAGCGCGCGTCGAGCGACCAGAACGTTCCGTCACCGGCCCCCGCAAAGACGCGATTGCCCGACAGGGCGACGCCGCTCGGCACGCCGCCGAGTGGACGTGCCCAGCTGATGGCGCCGGTGCGCACGTCGAGCGCGACGAGGCGCCCGTCGGTAAGGGGCAGGACGAGCAGGTCGCCGTCGACGGCGGGGGCAGCCGAAGCCGCGGCGCCGATGTCGACAGCCCACATCACGACCCCATCGCTTGCGCGCACGCCCTGCACGGCGCCGTCGGCCAGCGCGACGATCAGCCAACCCCCGCGGTAGACCAGCGGCGCGGCGAGCGGACCGGCCGCCAGACGCCACACATGACGCCCGGTCGCCGCGTCGAGGGCATGAATCGTCGTGGCATCTGGAACGAACAGCCGGCCCTCTGCAGCGATCGGCGGCCCTGCGACGGCCAGGTCGACCGACCAGGTCTCGGTGCCGGTCGATGGCCTGAGCGCTGTGAACCGGCCGTCGGTGAGCGCGACGTAGACGTGCGTCGCGTCAGCCGCGGGCGGCGCCGCAATCGCCTCATCGAGTTCGTGGGACCAGAAGCGATCGAGGGGAAAAAACCGCGACGTCTGCGCGGCAGCCGGCGCGACCGTCAGGGCCAGCGCGAGAATGGCGGCGAACCACGTGTGCCACGCGCCAGTCGAGCGGCCGGAAGTGGCTGACTGACCGCGAGATAGAGTGTGAGGTCGCCGCGCCACACGCTTATAATAGCGAGATTCAACCCCGCACTCCTGTGGCGCATCAAACCATTCTCGTTCTCGACTTCGGCTCCCAGTACACACAGCTCATCGCGCGGCGGTTGCGCGAGCTGTCGGTCTATTCCGAGGTCATCCCTTACAACACGCCGCTTGCCGAGATTGCCGCGCGGCGTCCCGTCGGCATTGTCCTGTCGGGCGGACCACGCAGCGTCAACGAACCCGACGCGCCGATTTCCGATCCAGGCGTTTACGGGCTCGGCGTGCCAGTGCTCGGCATCTGCTACGGCATGCAGCTGATGACGCAGCAGCTGGGCGGCACCGTCAGCGCGGCGTCGGCCCACCGCGAGTTCGGCCACGCGATGGTCACGGTCGGATCCGGAGAGGGCGGTGACGGGGCAGTGGCCACCGCGTCGCGGCTTTTTGCCGGCGTGCCCGGCACCCTGCGGGTGTGGGCGAGCCATGGCGACTACGTCGCCGCGGCGCCCCCTGGATTCAGCGTCGCGGCCACCAGCACGACGGTGCCGATTGCGGCGATGGAACACCCGGAGCGGCAGTGCTACGCCCTGCTGTTCCATCCCGAAGTCGTCCACACCGAACATGGCGGCGACCTGCTGCGCAACTTCGCGTTCGACGTCTGCGGCTGTACCGGCGACTGGACGATGGCATCGTTCATCGAAGAGTCGATTGCGCGCATCCGCGAGAAGGTGGGGGGCGGACGGGTCGTCTGCGGCCTGAGCGGCGGCGTCGACTCCACCGTGGCGGCCCTCCTGGTGTACCAGGCCATCGGCGATCGCCTGACGTGCATCTTCGTCGACAACGGCCTGCTGCGCCTCAACGAGGCCGCGCAGATCAACGAGCGCTTCGGCACACGGATGAAGCTGCCGCTCGACTTCGTCGACGCGAGCGACCTGTTCCTCGATCGGCTCGAGGGCGTCACCGATCCGGAGAAGAAGCGGAAGATCATCGGCGCGACGTTCATCGACGTCTTCCAGAAGCGCGCCACCGCACTCGGCGGCTTCGACTTCCTGGCTCAGGGCACGCTCTATCCCGACGTCATCGAAAGCGTGTCGGTGAAAGGCCCCTCGGTGACGATCAAGAGCCACCACAACGTCGGTGGCCTGCCCGAGACGATGAAGTTCAAGCTGGTCGAGCCGCTGCGCGAGCTGTTCAAGGACGAAGTGCGGCTCGTCGGCAAGGAACTCGGGCTCGACGATGACTTCGTGTGGCGGCAGCCGTTCCCGGGCCCCGGCCTGGCCGTGCGCCTGCTCGGGCCGATTACGCGCGACAAGCTCGACCTGCTGCGTCGCGCCGACGACATCGTCTCGGCCGAAATCAAGAAGGCCGGCCTCTATCGATCGATCTGGCAGTCGTTCGCCGTCCTGCTGCCCGTGCAGAGCGTGGGCGTCATGGGCGACGAGCGCACCTACGAGTACACCGTGGCGGTGCGCGCGGTGGAGAGCCGTGACGGCATGACCGCCGACTGGGCGCGCCTGCCGCACGACCTGCTCGCGACCATCTCCTCGCGCATTGTCAACGAAGTCCGCGGCATCAACCGCGTGGTCTACGACATCAGCTCGAAGCCGCCGTCAACGATCGAGTGGGAGTAGGGAAGAGACGGTGGAATTGAGGCCCGCACCGTGACTGACTTCGTTCACCTGCACCTCCATACGGAGTTTTCCCTCCTGGACGGAGCCTGCAGGATTGACGAGCTGCTGGACCGTGCCGCCGAACTGAAGATGCCGGCGCTGGCGGTCACCGAGCACGGGAACATGTTTTCGGCGGTGACGTTCCACGACGCGGCGCGGAAGCGTGGCATCAAGCCGATCCTCGGGTGCGAGGTGTATGTCGCGCCGGGCGACCGGAGGACGAAGAGCGGTACGCCTGGCGAGACGGCGAACCATCTCGTGCTGCTCGCCGAGACCAACGAAGGCTTTCACAACCTGATCAAGCTCGTTTCGGCGGGCTATACCGAAGGCTTCTACTACAAGCCGCGCATCGACAAGGACCTGCTCGCGCAACACTCCGCGGGACTGATCGGCCTGAGCAGTTGTCTCAAAGGCGAAGTGGCGACCGGCCTGCGCACCGACCAGGCGCGGAAGGCCCTCGAGGCGGCCGGGCAGTACCGCGACATTCTCGGCCCGAACAACTTCTTCCTCGAGATGCAATACCAGGGCATCGACGAGCAGCAGATCGTCAACACCGGTCTCGGACCGATTGCACGCGAGCTGGGTCTGCCGCTGGTCGTCACCAACGACGTCCACTACCTGCATCAGACCGACGTGCAGCCGCACGATGTGCTGCTGTGCATCGGCACCGGCAAGAACGTCACGGACGAAAAGCGGCTCAAGTATCACGGCGACCAGTTCTTCCTGAAGACGGGCGACGACATGTTGCGCGTGTTTCCGGATTTCCCGGACGCGATTGCCAACACGGTCCGCATTGCGGAGCGGTGCAACGTCGAGCTCGCGAAGGATCAGTACCACCTGCCGAACTTCGCCGTGCCCGACGGCTTCACCGTCGACAGCTACTTCGAGCATGTCGTCCGTGAAGGCTTCCGTGAGCGGCTGCCGAGGCTCGACGACCTGAACGCGCGCGGGCTGCTCCGCCACTCGCTCGAGGAGTACCAGACACGGCTCTCGTACGAAATCGAGATGATCAAGCAGATGAAGTACCCCGGGTACTTCCTGATCGTCTGGGACTTCATCCGATACGCGAAGGAGCAGGGCATTCCCGTCGGCCCCGGCCGCGGCTCGGCCGCCGGCAGCCTGGTCGCCTATGCGCTGAAGATCACCGACGTCGACCCGCTGCACTTCGACCTCATCTTCGAGCGCTTCCTCAACCCCGAGCGCGTGTCGCTGCCCGATATCGACATCGACTTCTGCGAGCGGCGCCGTGGCGAGGTCATCGAGTACGTCACGCGCAAATACGGTCGCGAGAACGTCGCGCAGATCATCACGTTCGGGACGATGAAGGCGAAGGCCGTCGTGCGCGACGTCGCGCGCGTCATGGGCATGCCCATCTCGGACGCCGACCGCGTCGCTAAGCTCATTCCCGCGCAGCTCGAGATGACGCTCGACAAGGCCGTCGAGGAGAACCCGCAGCTCAAGGACCTCGAGTCGCGCGACCCGGCCGTCAAACAGCTCATGCAGACTGCGCGACGCCTCGAGGGCATGACGCGTCACGCTTCGGTGCACGCGGCGGGCGTCGTCATCGCGCCGAAGCCGATCGTCGAGTTCGCTCCGCTCTACAAGAGCGCCAAGGAGGAAATCACCACGCAGTGGGCCATGAAGGAAGTCGAGCGCATGGGCCTGCTCAAGATGGACTTCCTCGGCCTCAGCACGCTGACGCTGCTGACCGACGCGGTGGCCGAAATCAAGCGCACCGAGGGCGTCGATATCGACCTCCACAACCTGCCGCTGGACGACGAGAAGACGTATCAGCTGTTCCGGGACGGCCAGACCGCCGGCGTCTTCCAGTTCGAAAGCTCGGGCATGCGCGACACGCTGCGCAAGGCCAAGCCGCAGGTGCTCGAGGACCTGATCGCGCTCAACGCGCTCTACCGGCCCGGTCCGCTGAAGGGCGGGGTCGTCGACGACTACATCAAGAGAAAGCACGGCCTCGCCGAGGTGAAGTACGACCTGCCGCAGATGGAGGCCGTGCTCAAGGAGACCTACGGCGTCATTGCGTATCAGGAACAGGTCATGCGCCTGGCCAGCGACCTGGCCGGGTTCACGATGGGCCAGTCCGACGTGCTGCGGAAGGCCATGGGCAAGAAGAGCGCTGCCGTCATGGCCGAGCAGCGCGAGAAGTTCCTCGAGGGATGCCGCGCGCGCGGTATCAACGAGAAGAAGGCCGGGAAGATCTTCGACCTGATGGAGTACTTCGCCGGGTACGGCTTCAACAAGTCGCACTCGACGACCTACGCCTATCTCGCGTATCAGACGGCATACCTGAAGGCCAACTATCCGCGCCATTTCATGGCGGCGTTGCTGACCATCGAAGCGCAGAACACCGAGAAGCTGGCCTTCTATCTCGCCGAGGCGCGCGATCT
>Ga0079224_100009253_pt1 | contig 13417 bp, 10 predicted proteins | sample Stecom2015_FD_80414 | JGI IMG/M metagenome (GOLD analysis project Ga0079224, IMG submission 80414) | Agricultural soil microbial communities from Utah to study Nitrogen management - Steer compost 2015 | ecosystem: Environmental > Terrestrial > Soil > Agricultural land | place: USA: Utah... | reverse complement strand
GTTTCAGCTAGAACGTAAAAATTTTCTGAACTAATCTTAAGCCGGGAAGCGCGAATTTTTATTTGTTTTGATGATTCCTCACCTGTTACATAAAGTACTTCTTCTTTTATGTTTGATGCTGCCTGCATCGCAAGTGTTGATTTTCCAATTCCCGGATCACCGCCGAGCAATATTACGGAGCCAGGCATTAAACCGCCGCCGAGAACTCTGTCAAATTCGGTTATACCGGTTTTAATTCTTTCTTCTTCTGCCGCAGAAATATCTTTGATTGAGTTGATTGAAATATCATTAATTAAGCGGGAAGATTTTTTCTTTGTGGTCTCTGCAAGTTCTTCGGTAAATGAATTCCAGCTTTCGCATTCCGGGCATTTACCTATCCAGCGTAAAGATTCATATCCGCATTTTGAACAGATATATTTAATTTTTGATTTAGACAATTTACGCGTTCATTTTAGAAATTAATTGTTCAACTTCACTTAAGGCGTGTGGAATTTGTGAAACATCTTTACCGCCGGCAGTGGCAAGATGAGGTCTTCCGCCGCCGCCGCCGCCAACCAGTTTTGCAAGTTCACCCACAATTTTTCCGGCACTTAATTTTCTTTCTTTTATAAGATCATCACTTACAACACAAACAATTCCAACCTTGCCTTCAATTTCTGAAATGAGAACTCCGATCCCGGATTTTATTTTATTTCTCAGTTCATCGCCAAATGATTTCAGTTCATCCATATTCTCTGCGTTAATGCGTGATTTATAAATCTTCATTTCCCCAACTTCTGAGAATGAAGTGAGAACTGAATCTATCTGGCCAAGTTTACTTTTTAATTTTAATTCTGCTATTTCTTTTTCAAGTCTTTTTCTTGATTCAAGCAGTTCAAACATTTTTTCATCATTATGCTTGATAAGTTCAAGCTGCTGATGTATGTATTTTTCTACTCCGGCGCCGGTTACTGCTTCTATTCTTCTAACACCGCTTGCAATTGATGATTCACTTATAAATTTGAACAGACCGATTTCCGAAGAATTTTTTACATGCGTGCCGCCGCAGAATTCCATACTAAAATCACCGAACTGTACTACATTCACTTTATCACCGTACTTATCACCAAAAAACATTAATGCGCCCATCTTTTTTGCTTCATTAAACGGAATGTTGCGGTGATGCTGAAGCGGAATATTTTTTCTTAATTCTTCATTAACAAGAGATTCAATTTCACGGATTTCAGATTCACTTAATTTTGCAAAATGAGTAAAATCAAATCTCAATCTATCAGGACCAACATACGAGCCTGCCTGCTGAACATGCGTACCAATAATTTTTCTTAACGCTGCATGAAGAAAATGAGTTGCAGAATGATTACGCATTATATCCCATCTGCGGATTGAATCAACTTCAGCAATTACTTCAATGCCAGGTTGAATTATACTTGCAGCATCATTTTGTAAAACGTGAACAGTTTTATTCTGAACCTTTGTAACATCAACAACATCAATTTTTGTGCTGCCTGTTATTATTTTACCAAGATCGTCAATCTGCCCGCCGGCTTCCACATAAAAAGGTGTGCGGTTAAGAATTACAAGCTCTGATGATTCATCTTTTTTATATCCAATAATTTTTGCTGATGATTTCAGTTCATCATAACCTGTAAATTCACTTTGTTCATCAATTAATTCAAATGATGAAAGGTCATTCAAATTAACATTTACAGATGCAAATTTATCTTTGGATGCTTCTCTTCCGCGCTCGCGCTGTGATTCCATTAATTTGGTAAATCCGGCTTCATCAATTGTAAATCCTTTTTCTTTTGCCATTACATTTGTAAGATCAACCGGAAAGCCGTATGTATCATAAAGTTTAAAAACTTCATCACCGGGAATTAATTTTTTGTTTTGGGAAGATAATTTTTTTATTATCTCTTCAAACAATTCAATTCCTCTATCCAGAGTTGTGTTAAAGCTTTCCTCTTCAGCTTTAATTACTTTCTTTACATAGTCTTTCTTTTCAACAATTTCAGGAAAAACATTTCCCATTATTTCACAAAGAACATCAACAAGTTCAAAGAGGAATGGTTTGTTGAAGTTCAATTTTCTTCCGTAACGTGCAGCTCTTCTTAAAATTCTCCGCAGCACATATCCTCTTCCATCATTTCCGGGAACAGCGCCGTCAGTTATTGCAAATGTTAATGTGCGTATATGATCAGCAATTACACGCATTGCAATTTTGTGTTCTTCAATCTCGTAAGTTTTTCCGCTTAATGATGCAATTGCGTTTATAAGTGGGGTGAAAACATCGGTATCATAATTTGATTTTTTATTTTGAAGTACTGCGCATATTCTCTCAAACCCCATTCCCGTATCAACATGTTTTGATGGAAGCTCTGTTAGTTTACCGGATTCATCCCTGTTGTATTGAATAAAAACGAGATTCCAGATTTCAATGCATTCCGGTACTCCGGCATTTACCCATTTAGGATTATCATAATCTTCGCCAATGTTAATGTGAATTTCAGAGCACGGACCGCATGGACCTGTTTCACCCATTTCCCAGAAATTATCTTTTTCATCAAATTTTAAAATGTGTTTATGGTTTATATCTGTTTTGGTTTTCCAGAAATTATAGGCTTCATCATCTGTGCGGTAAATAGTTGCCCAAAGTCTTTCTTTCGGTAGTTTCCATACATCTGTTAAAAGCTCCCACGCCCATTGAATTGCTTCTGCTTTATAGTAATCACCAAAAGACCAGTTGCCGAGCATTTCAAAAAACGTATGATGATAGGTATCATGTCCAACCTCTTCAAGATCATTATGTTTGCCGCTCACACGGATAACTTTTTGTGTATCAGCGGCCCTTTTATATGAGCGTGTGCCGGTTCCTAAAAAAACATCTTTAAACTGGTTCATTCCGGCATTTGTAAAAAGAAGGGTAGGATCATCAAACGGAACTACCGGTGAGCTGTGAACTATTCTGTGGTCTTTATTTTTAAAAAAGTTTAGAAACTGCTGTCTGATTTCGGTTGAGGTCATAAAATCTCTTAATTAAATAAGGTTTAAAGATAACAAAAAAAATGGATTTCGGTTTTTAAGAGCAGCTCCATATTCATTGCTTTTTACTCATCATACATTTACTTTTGCATAACATTATTAAGAATAAACAATTTACATGGCTATAACGCCTTCTACCGATATCGAACTGATGCAAAGAGTTGCCGGTTATGATTCTAAGGCGCTGGAAGCACTCTATAACCGTTATTCTCCCATTCTTTACACACTAATTAAAAAGATTGTAAATGATCAGAAAATTGCAGAAGAAGTGCTTACAGATGTTTTTGTAATTATCTGGCGGAAGATTAATTTTTTTGATTTCAGTACAAAGAATGTTTATACCTGGCTTATTTCTCTTGCAAGAAATAAAGCTGTTGATACTTTAAGAAGGCATCGTTCAGATCCTGTTGAAGAATATACGGAAGAGTATGAAAACCATTTCATTATTCCACAGCTTTCTCATGAGATTGATTCACTTGATCTGAAAACCGCACTGAATATAAAGGATAGTGTTGAAAAGGCATTGAACAGGCTTACAGATGCACAGCAGTATGTAATTTATCTTGCTTATTATGAAGGATTAACCGAAAAAGAAATTGCAGCAAAATTGAATATTCCTCTGGCAACAGTTAAATCAAAGATCAAAATTGCCTCCAGTAATCTTAAAGAAAACCTGATTAGAGGTGATGCGTAAATGACGACCAGGAAGGAATATTATGAACAGCTTCAAGCGTACGCATTAGGCTGTCTTGATAAAAATGATTTTCGTAATCTTCGTAATTACATTCACTCCGGAGAAGAATATCCCTGGCAGGAATTGGGGGAATATCAGAATTTAAGTGCGCTTCTTCCTTCTATTTTAAAAATAGAAATGCCTGATCCGCAGTTAAAAGATAAAGTTGCAAGAAAACTTTACAGAATAAGGGATGAAATAAGAGCGAAGAAAACTTCTGAATTTGGCGCTGCCAGAGTTTCCACTCCGCCGCTTACACCGGAACCGCCGCAGCCTGTTTATGATGAACCCGAAACTTCAATGTATGAAGATCCTGCATCATACGATGAACCAGCTTCTGAAGAGAATGATTTACAGGCGTATGACGAAGAGATTACACCGGCTGAAAACGCTCCCGCTGATGATATATATTCTCATATGGTTTTTGAACAGGAACCTGAACTTCATGAGTTAAATAAAGAATCTGAACAAGAAGAGATTCAGGAAGAAGAGCCGAAGCAGTTTTCTGATTTTGAAATTGTAACACCATCAAGAAAATCTTCTGATTTTTTCAGACCATCACAGGAAACACAAATATTTGAACGTGAAAGACAAATGCGTGCGGAAAACCAGGCTCCGCTTGAAGATGAGAATACGGAACCGCAGCAAGAAGAAGATGATTTTTATAAAGAAGAAAATCAGATTCAGCATGAAGAAGAAGTTTTTCCGCCGAAAAAGAAATTTTCCCGCAAAAGATATCTTGATACCGGTGAAGAAGTTTCTGAAAAGAAAACATCTTTTGCAGTAATTGCTTTAACAATTCTTACTATTATAGTATTGGCGGGAGGAATTTTCGCTTATCTGTCTATTTCATCGGATGTAAAGAAATATCAATCAGAAGTTGAAAAACTTAACGCTGAACTTCAGGGATTAACAGAAAAGACTGATGATACAAAAGATCTGCAGAAAATACTTGCCGAGAGAGATACAAAAATAATTAATCTCAGCAGCAGCGGAAATTCAGGGTACGGCAAACTTATAATTAACTTAGATCAAAGCCGCGGATATTTGCAGCTTGGCGGAATGCCCGAACCCAACGCCGGTAATTCCTATCAGCTCTGGATAAATACCGGCAGAAATAATTATATCTCACTTGGATTATTTAACAGCAGCGGTGCGGTTGATTATTATCCAGTTGATCTTCCGGAAATTTCCAATCCAAATGAAATTAAAATCCTTCTCACAGAAGAACCTTCACCCGGATCAGAAAAGCCGGGCAGAAAAGTTCATTTAACCGGATCGTTATAAACCCCTGTTATTTTTTTCTTCTTTTCTCAAAAACCAAATTATTGCTGCAAGAATTATTGCAACCGGCCAGTACTTTTGTATAATATACCATAGAGAAATAAAGTAGGATGAAGCTTCAACAGTTCCTAATATAAATGCGGAAAAAACTCCAAGTAAAATAAACACAACAGAAATAACAAGAAGCAGAATATTATATATATCATCTATGAACAGCATTAAAAATCCTGCACCGGAAATAAACATAAATGATGGTATAATTAATTTTTCCGGTTCGGTGAAATCAAAATTATTAATTAGAAAGAAGACTAATCCGCACAGAAAAATAACAGTGCCAACAAAAAGTGCTGCTTTTTTATTCCTGCCAAATGAAAGATAAACAAGACTGATGCCGTAAAAAATTAAAGCATAGCTAAAAATTTCAGGAATAGAAAATTCTATTATTCCAAAAAATTTAAGCAGGAGGGATAATCCCAAAAAAATCAGCAGATAAAATAAAACAGGATGATGGCTGTTCAATATTATTCTTATAAATGAATAGATAAATTAAAGAATTCTCTGCCCCATGCTGGAAGCTATAACTCCTGATGCAAATACCGCGCTCTTATTTTTATCATCTAAAATAGGATTTACCTCCGTAACTTCAAGTGAGGACATACATCCGCATTCGGCAATTGCTTCCATTAAAAGATGTGTTTCCCTGAAACTTAATCCGCCCGGTACGGGAGTTCCGACACCTGGTGCAACAGTAGGATCAACACTATCCAGATCAAAACTAACATGTATGTGATCAACCTTTTCTTTAAACTGTTTCAGAATGCGTGAGATTACTCTGTGAATGCCGAGCTTATCTATTTCAGACATTGTATAAACAGGAAGACCAATTTTTTTAATGTTAATTTTTTCAAGTTCATCAATGCTGCGTGTTCCTATCAAAGCGCAGTTTTCAGGTTTTACTTTCGGGCTGAAGCCGTAAAAGTTCACAAGTTTTTCATGTCCCAATCCTAAAGATGCAGCCAGCGGCATTCCGTGAATATTACCTGATGGAGTAGTTTTATCTGTGTTCATATCTGCGTGTGCATCAATCCAAATTACGCCAAGCTCAAGATTGTGCTTTTTGCAGTAAGATGAAATTCCGGCAATTGAACCAAGCGCCATCGAATGATCTCCGCCGATACAAAGCGGAAATTGTTCTTTCTCAAGAACCTGTTCAACTTTTTTTGCAAGTTTTTGAGAAGTTTTTAAAATCTCTGTTAAATATTTGAGTTTGGGATTTCTTACTTTCTGCTGTTCGGGAATCTGAATATTAATATCCCCGCTGTCAATCACTTTATAACCAAGTACTTCAAGTTTTTCCTGAAGATCAGCAATTCTAACTGCAGAAGGCCCCATATCAACGCCTCTTCTGTCAGCTCCAAGATCCATCGGAAAACCGATAATGTTTACAACCTTCGTTTGTGATTTTTTCATAAATTCTTTTGTATAATTATAGAATAATTCAAATTAAAAAGATAAAGCAATTTTGGCAACGTAAATATCTTATCAAATCTTCCGCATAATTCTTATATTTTGATTTCTGAAACAAATTTTCTTAATAAAACATTACATACATGATATCATACAAAGAAGAACCCGGATTAAGCGTTGGAATCCTTTCTGAAAATAAATTTGAATTTGAACTTTACGGTGATTTTAAATCAGAAGGTTTTAAGCATAATTTCAGCGGAAGATTTTCCGCAGAACTTATTGACGACAGAATTGTTATAAAAAGGGGAAATGAAAAACTTGAAGTATCAAACGAAATTACTTTTGAACCGCAGGATATAGAACTTGAATCTTTTCTTTTAAAAGATGTAACAATTGGTGTGCAGTTTCACTGGCAAAGAAAAGAAAAACAAAGATTTACAGGCTCACTTAAACTTCTTAAAGGTAACGGCAAAATTACCGCAATAAATATCCTTCCTGTTGAAAGTTACCTGGTCTCAGTTATTTCTTCAGAGATGAGCGCAAAATGTTCACTTCAATTATTAAAAGCTCACGCAATTGTTTCAAGAAGCTGGCTGCTGGCACAGATGGAAAAATCAAAAGAAATCAAAAAGAAAAAAGCAGCTTACACTTCTACATTTGAAAATGAAGATGAACACATAAGATGGTTTGACAGGGAAGACCATACAACATTTGATGTTTGCGCTGATGATCATTGCCAGCGCTACCAGGGAATTACAAAGGTATTTACAGATGTTGCACGCCGTGCAGTTAGCGAAACAAAAGGAATTGTGCTTGTGAGCGGAGATCAATTATGCGATACAAGATATTCAAAATCATGCGGCGGTGTAAGTGAATCATTTGAGAATGTGTGGGAGCCGGTAAAGTATAATTATCTTTCATCAATTGTTGATTATAAATTTGAACCTGAAAATTATGATCTGAATTTTAATAATGAACAAAATGCAGTAAAGTGGATTAAAGGAAATCCGCCTGCATACTGTAATACAACAGATAAAAAAATTCTTGCACAGATTCTTTTGGATTATGATCAGGAAACAACTGATTTCTACCGCTGGAAAATTGAATATTCTCAAAAAGAATTATCAGAATTAATTATAAAGAAAAGCGGAATTGATTACGGTGAAGTTTTAGATTTAATTCCGGTTGAAAGGGGAAAATCATCAAGACTTATAAAGCTGAAAATTGTGGGAACTAAAAAAACAATGACGATAGGAAAAGAACTTGAGATAAGAAGAACACTTTCCGAATCACACTTATACAGTTCTGCAATTGTTATTGAAAAATCAGAAGTAATAAATAATGTTCCTCAGAAATTTACAATATACGGAGCCGGATGGGGACACGGAGTTGGGCTTTGCCAGATTGGCGCCGCTGTTATGGCAGAGAAAGGCCATGAGTTTGATGAAATTCTTCTTCATTATTTTACCGATGCAAAACTGAAGAAAATTTATTGAAAATGAAGATTCTTTATTCCTGTTTATCCAAAAGCTGGGGCGGTATGGAAATGTTTACGCTTACGGCGGTTAAGCAGCTTTTAAATAGAAACATTAATGTTGAACTTTTGTGTACTGCCGAGTCAAGAATTCATATTGAAGCAAATAATCTTGGTTTGATTTTGCACCCGGTTAATGCCTCCGGATATTTTCATCCGTTTACAATTTTAAAATTATCATCAATCATCAGGCGCGGTGAGTATGATTTAATTCATACACAGGCATCAAAAGATTTATGGCAGATTGTTCCCGCATTAAAATTATTAAAAAAGAAAATTCCGGTTATACTTACAAAACAGCTTGGTTCATTTATTGTTAAAAAAGATTTTCTTCATAAATGGATTTACAATTCCGTAACTCTTGCATTTGCAATAAGCAGTGTAATCAAAAAAAATCTCATTGAAACTACGCCGCTTCCTGAAGGAAAAATAAAAATTCTTCATAACGGAATTGATGTTGAAAAATTTAATCCCGCAAATGTTGATTCTAATAAAGTAAGAAATGAATTTGGCATTAAACAAAATGAAATACTGATTGGTATGCTTGCAAGATTCAGTCCTGGGAAAGGGCATGAAATTTTTCTTGAAGCTGCAAAAAATTTATCAGCAAAGTTTGATAATTTAAAATTCATGATTGTTGGTGAAGCAAGCCGCGGTGAAAATGAATATGAAAATAAAATCAAAAAAATAGCCGGTGAAAAGAAAAATATAATATTTACAGGTTTCCGCGGTGATACACCGGAAGTGCTTGCCGCACTGGATATATTTGTTTTTCCTTCTCATGCTGAAGCATTTGGAATAGCACTTGCAGAAGCAATGGCAATGGGAAAGCCCGCGGCAGCTTCCAATTCGGATGGAATTTTAGATCTTGTAGTTGATGGCGAAACCGGATTTCTTTTTGAAAATAAAAATGCTGCTGATCTTGAAAACAAAATTGAGGAATTAATTAAATCTGCTGAGAAAAGAAAAAAATTTGGTGAAGCAGCGCGTAAAAGAGCAGTAGAATATTTTAATATAGAAGTTCTTACAGATAAAGTGATTGAAGAATACAAAAAAATATTGAACAAACAGAACTGATCATTTAAATTCCTTAAAAATAATGGAGGATAAAATGCGTTATTTGTTAATCGTTCTTTTTACCGGGCTGCTTGTCTCAGCTTGTTCTTCAACAAAGGATATTGAAACTGCATCACTCAATCAAACTGAATGCAGGGATGAAATGGAAATTACTGATCCGAAAATCTTTACCGGTGAAACCGCAGATAACCTGCAGGTTTATCAGCAGGGCGGATTGGTTTTTGCAACAGTGGATGTAAGAACTTACTGCAACGCAAGAATTACATATGATGTTGAAAAAAGAAGCGGCGAGCTCAGGTTGAAGGTTAAAAGAAACGGATCATTCTCAGATAACTGCGTGTGCATTACAAATGTAACAACTTCATTAAAAAATATTGAAGCAGGTTCTTACAATGTGATGGTAATGAACAGCGGCGGAAACCAGATACTGGCTCAAACTAATTTTACTGTTCAATAAAAAATTTAGTTATTAGCAATTTTTTTGGGAAAGTAAATTTTTATTTAACTTCTTAATAAATAATTTTGCGGCGGCTTTTAAATTATTAAATAATGAATCGAAAATAATCGGAGTGAGAATGCCCTCAACGGTAACAGCGTTCATACCTTTAAGCAGCGGTGAACATACACAAAACACAATTAATGAATTGAAAAATTCCGGCTCTGTTCAGAAAATTTTTCTGCTTTCACAGAACGGCGCAAACAAAAATTTTATTGATGATAATGTTGAAGTTTTAAATATAAAATCGTTCCTCAGCACTGAAACGATGCAGCTTATCAATGATAAAACAGAAACTGATTTTATTTTCTTTTTAATTAATGATACACAAATAAATCTTGGCCAGTTTGCTGTTGAAAGATTTATTGGCGTTGCTCAAAATACACCAGCCGGAATTTTATATTCAAATTACTATGAATTGAAAGGTGATGAAAGAATAAATTTTCCCGTTATTGATTATCAAACCGGCAGTATAAGAGATGATTTTAATTTCGGTCCCGTTCTTTTCATAAAAAAAGAAGCTGCCGCAAAAGCATTAAGTGAGAAAGGCGGAAATTACAATTACGCCGGATTGTATGATCTCCGTCTTGGTATCTCCCGGCATTATTCGGTTCTTCGTATTCCGGAATTTCTTTATTCATCAGTTCAGATTGATGCAAGAAAATCGGGTGAAAAATTATTTGATTATGTAAATCCAAAGAACCGTGATGTTCAGATTGAAATGGAAAAAGCCGCAACAGAACATCTTAAAAAAATTAATGCTTATCTTAAGCCTGAATTTGAAGAAGTAAATTACGATTCAGCTAAAGATGAATTTGAATTTGAAGCATCAGTTATTATTCCGGTAAAGAACAGGGTAAAAACCATTGGTGATGCTGTTCAATCAGTATTAAAACAAAGAACAGATTTTCCTTTTAATCTTATTGTTGTTGATAATTACTCAACAGACGGCACAACAGAATTGTTAAAAGATTTTGCTTCCAAAGATAAAAGAGTAGTTCATCTGATTCCGGAAAGAAAAGATCTCGGAATCGGAGGCTGCTGGAATGAAGGCGTTCACCATAAAAATTGCGGAAGATATGCTGTACAGCTTGACAGCGATGATATTTATCAGGATGAAAACACACTTCAGAAAATTGTTGATGTATTCAGAAAAGAAAAATGCGCCATGGTTGTTGGAAGCTACCGATTAACAGATTTTCAATTGAATGAAATTCCTCCCGGATTAATTGATCATAAAGAATGGACGCCGGATAACGGAAGGAACAATGCATTACGCATAAACGGACTTGGTGCGCCCCGCGCTTTTTACACTCCTGTTTTAAGGGAAATAAAAATTCCTAATGTTAGTTATGGTGAAGATTATGCATTGGGATTAGCAATTTCCCGCAACTATCAGATTGGAAGAATTTATGAATCTGTTTACATCTGCAGAAGATGGGAAGGGAATTCAGATGCTGCTTTATCAATTGAAAAACAGAATGAACACAACACATACAAGGATAGAATAAGAACTTTTGAAATTTTAGCCCGCCAAAAGAAAAACCAGGAAACCCGGAGAAACAATCCAGCCATTTGAAATAATTAATTAAGATTATGCAGGACAAAATTATATCAAACAGCCAGATTAATATTTTCCTTTCACAGGAGGATTACTCAAACGCAGCACGCACATTACTTGAATTGCAGAAGCAGGATTGGCCTCAATGTGCAGAAGGCTATGCCACATTAAAGGATGTTCGTGTTAAAGAATTTCAGTTCAACGGATTTAAAATTAAAGTACAGTTTAATGCAGGCAGAATAACTTCAAGCGCAGCAAAGGTTGATGCAAAATCAATAAGCGAGCGTAAGTGTTTTCTTTGCACAGAAAATCTTCCTGCAGAACAGAAAGGAATTCTTTACGGTGAAGATTACCTGATACTTTGTAATCCTTTCCCGATTTTTAATGAACATTTTACTCTTACGCACATTCAGCATGCTCCTCAAAGTATAAAAGGTTCATTCAACAAACTTTTATCGTTGAGTAAAAATCTTTCCAAATATTACACAGTGTTTTACAACGGCCCCAGGTGCGGTGCATCAGCGCCCGATCATATGCACTTTCAGGCAGGCAATAAATTTTTTATGCCGATGGATAATGATTTTCATCTTCTTAGAAATGAATCCGGTGAAATTTTAATTGCAAAGGAATTCCTTATTGTTGCAGCCGTTGATGATGGATTAAGAAGATTCATTTCACTGGAATCAAATAATAAAAAAATCCTAATTAAAAATTTTGAACAGATTTATTCCCTCCTCAAAGAAATATCTGAAGATGAAGAAGAACCTATGATGAACATTCTTTCATTTTATGAAGAAGATTACGGCTGGAGGATTTTAATTTTTCCGAGAGAAAAACACAGACCTTCACATTATTTCCAAGAGGGAGATGATCAGATTCTGCTTAGCCCGGCCTCTGTAGATCTAGGCGGTGTTTGCATTACTCCGCTTGAAAAGGATTTTGAAAAAATCACGAAGGAAGATATAATAGAAATATTTGAAGAGATAATTATTACACGTGAAAATTTTGAAAGGCTGAAAGATAGTATAAAAGGAGTTGGGTAAAGGTTTATTTTCCCCGCTATCAGCCATGGTATAAATCATGGCTGACGCTGAGAAAAACATCGGTGGATTTGTATTTCTGTTACGATCCAATCATATTTCGTTTTTTTATATCAATAATACAAATGAAACTGCACAACTGCGGAATTGTTTTCGACGCTTGGATCTTCCATCTGTAAGCGGAACTGCGGACGGATTTCCATAAAACTGAAAGGATAAATTTCAAATCCTAAAACTAACCTTGAGTGCTCATCGTTTTTAATATCTGATGAAGGATCAAACATATCATATCTTACAACTGCTTCAACACCTCTCGTAATTCTGTAAGCTGCTTCAATCATCATTACATTTGTTTTTGTATCATCTGCAAGATAATTATCCGCAACATCATACTCACCGAGCAATGAAAAATTGCCAACTCCGATTCCAACAAATCCGCCAAACAAATTTACATTCGGATAGATTGTATTAAATGCTGCATCAAATCTCTGTGTTTTAAAATTTGCAAATGATCCTCCGAAGAGAATGCCGATATTATCACCTGCCGAAGGCTGAATCTGCAGACTTGCAGTGTAAGAAGGATCGGTTTCAAATACTCTTGGTGAGCGGCTGTTGCCGGCACTTACTGTAAGAAAAGCAAAATCTGATAGGAATGCACCAATCTCAATTCCGGTTTCAACATAACGCGGTTCATAAATTAATCCGCGGTTTAACATGCCATTAGTTGATGTTATAATCCCCAGATCACCGCCGCGTGTGTATGCAGTATGATCATCAATTCTTATCCCGAAATTTGGTGTAAATGAACCGCCTTTAATATAACTTCCGTTGGGAAGAATTCTTGCTGTTCCGTATGCTTCCCAAACTCCCCAGATGAAATCATACCGTGCAAAAATATCTATCTCATCTGATAGTTCAACATCTGTATAAATTGTTCCTGCCATTCTCTGAAAATCTATTCTCTTGAAAGAAGAATCCATTACCGCAAGCAGGTTGCCTCTGAAATCAAGACCGAATGAAATATTCTCATTCAGTTTGTTGCTCATTTCAAAATCATCATCGGTGGTGCGCATGGGGAGATATTTTTTCCCAACATTCCATCCGCGGCTGTTACGCATATTTCCGCCGTTTGGATTAACATGGCAGTCTCCGCATGTACTTGATCCGCTCAATTCAAATCTCG
>Ga0079224_100009252_pt1 | contig 13417 bp, 11 predicted proteins | sample Stecom2015_FD_80414 | JGI IMG/M metagenome (GOLD analysis project Ga0079224, IMG submission 80414) | Agricultural soil microbial communities from Utah to study Nitrogen management - Steer compost 2015 | ecosystem: Environmental > Terrestrial > Soil > Agricultural land | place: USA: Utah... | reverse complement strand
CTGGCCGAGGAACGAGACCAGGCGCTGGCCCGCGTTCTCGAACTCAAGGCGCTCGGGGAGGAGCAGCGCAAGATCCTCGAGGAGGCCGAGGCCTCCCTGCAGCGGAAGGAGGCGAGGCTCGCCGAGCTGGAGGAGTCGCTTCGGGCCGCCACGGGGCTGGCGGAAGCGCGTGCGGTGGAGGCGGAGGAGCTCCGCGCCCGGCTGCGACAGGCCGAGCGGGAGAACGAGCGCCTCGCCGCCCGGGTGGCCTCCCTGGAGGCCGAGGTCGCCTCGTTGGAGGGCGCTCGCCAAGCTCTGGCCGAGATCCAGCGCCTCGTCTCCTGAAGGATCGCGATCAAGGGTGGCGCGAGAGGCGGTCGGGCGGTAGAAACCCCACCAACCGTCGTCGGTCCCACCTCGTTGCCCCGCCGGGGCTCGGGGATCGGCGACGCCTACGTTTTCAAAGGGGAGTTCGCCCGAGATGGAAAGGCCGACGACCATTCCTCCACTCGCCATCCTCGCCCAGGCCACCCTTCCCACCCGCTACGGCGAGTTCCGGACCCTCGTCTTCACCGTGGAGGGCGATGCTCGCGAGCACCTCGCCCTGATTCACGGCCAGCCATCCGGAAAGGAGCGGGTGGTCGTGCGGGTCCACAGCGAGTGCATCACGGGGGAGGTCTTCGGCTCGCTCAAATGCGATTGCGGGGCCCAGCTCGACAGCGCCATGCGGGAGGTCGTTCGCCGGGGCACCGGGATCATCCTCTACCTCCGGCAGGAGGGGCGGGGGATCGGGCTGACGAACAAGATCCGGGCCTACGCCCTGCAGGACCAGGGCGCCGACACGGTCGACGCCAATCGCCTCCTCGGTCTTCCGGACGACGCCCGCACCTACGAGGCCGCCGCCGCCATGCTGCACCACCTCGGGGTCCGCTCCATCGAACTCATCACCAACAACCCGGAAAAGGTCCGGGCGCTCGAGGAGCTGGGGATCCAGGTGGCGGCTCGCATCCCCTCCCTGGTCCCCGTCGGCACCGAGGCGCGGCGCTATCTCGAGGTCAAGCGCGACCGCATGCATCACCTCATCCCCGAGCGGGAGGCCGTCCCGCAGAGCGTGGCGCACGGCGCCACCGGCTCCGACGACAATCGGCCGTAGCGGCGGAGCCGCGTTGAGCGCTCAGGGCTTCGGGGCGAAAAGCCAGGGCTCGAGGAAGGCCTCGACCTCCTCCCACATGCGGTCGAGAACGTCGACCAGGGCGTGGTCGGATTCGAGTTCGACCAGCCGGACGCTCGGGCAGAGCGCGGCGAATTTGCGGGAGGTGCCCACGGGGACCTCGACGTCGTAGATGCCGTGGAGGATGAGGCCGGGGCATTCGACCTTGGGGTAGGGGGGATGGCCGAGGCTGTCGCGGTAGAAGGCGAAGGAGATCGCCTCCTTTCGCTTCCAGGCGTAATGGTCCACCTCGAGCTTCCCTTCGCTACGCCAGCGGGAGATCACCTCGTCGCCGAGGATGTGCTGCCAGCGCGCCGGGAGGTCGAAGGCGGGGGCCATCATCACCACCGCCTGGATCTCGGGGTTTCGGGAGGCGGCCAGCGCGCCGAGGTAGCCGCCGAGCGAGGATCCGATCACGACGGCGCCTCGTTCGCGGGCCCCCGATTGGGCGAGGACCTCCTCGACCTGGCGCAACGCGCGACTCACGGTCAGGCCGAAAAAGCCTCCCTCGCCCTCGTTGAGGTCGGGGACGGCCAGATCGACGCCCCTCTCGGCGAGGCGGGCGGAAAAGAAGCGAGCCTTCTCCGAAGCCGGGCCGGAGGCGAAACCGTGCAGATAGAGGAAGAAGGGGCTGGACATCGGGTCGCGACTCCTGCTTGGTGGGGTCCTTCTACAATGCCCGGGAAAGCAACGATGAGCCGAAAACGCCGCCAGGGGAAGAAGGAAAGCAGCGCGAGGGAACTCGACCGCATCTACGAGGGAATCGACATCCTCGATGCGCTGCTCGTGGAGGCAGGCGCCGAGGTGGACGGCAAGGGCGCCATCGCCCGCCTCGCCGCGGCGCTCGCCGAGCGCCGGCCGGCCTCCGAGGTGATCCCCTCGCTCTTCCCGACCGAGCCGCGCTTCGCCAGCAGCGAATACGCCCGGCGTCTGTACGGCAACCTCTTCGGCGTATGGGATCTCCTCCTGGCGGGGCGCTCCCCCGAGGACCTCGCGCGGGCGCGAACGCCGGCTCCCGCGCCTGCCCGGGAGGAATTCGCCTTCGACCAGGAGGGGCCGCCGCGGTATCGACTGCCGCCGCGCGGGAGCGTCTCGGGCGACGTCGTTCCCTTCGAGGTGGTCGAAGGGACCTGGCAGATGCTCCAGTCGCTTCCCGAAAAGGAGCTAAAACGCCGACTCGATCGCTACGAGAACACGCTCTCCGAGCTCGCCGCCTGGCCCGATCTCCTCGAGGGCCTTTCCGACGAGGCCCGGGACGCCCTCGACCAGCTCTGCTTCGAGCTTGCGCAGATGTTCGACCAGGCCTTCGGGGACCGTTTTGGCGAGGTGCGGCTCGTGGACCTCGAGACGGCCGATCCCGACCAGGCCGAGCGCCTGCAGCCCTACGCCGTGGACTTCCTGGAGGAGGCGCTCGACGAGGAGGAAGAGGAGGAGGGCGGGCTTGCTTCATCGGAGCGGCGGGCCGTGGCCGCTGCCGGGCGGCGCGCGATCGTGGCGATGACGCGCGCCGTGCGGCAGGCTTGAGATTCGACCGACCGCCCTCCGCAGGCGCTCGACGGCACCGGCCCCGGCTCGGACGCACGCCTGCGTTCAGGGGGCGCGGATCACGTAGAGCCCGTAGTTGGTGGCCGCGTAGATCGCGCGCGGCTCGACCGTATCGTCGAGGAGGACCTGGTTCACGCGCGCGTTGGCCGGGACGAAGGGGCTCTGCTCCCAGCGTTCGGTGGCGATGTCCCAGCGCCACAGCCCGCGGCTGGCCGTGCCCACCCAGAGCGTATCCGTGGCGTGCTCCCACTCGAGCGAGAGGATGTGCGTGTCGGGCGTGCCGGGGATCGAGCGCCAGGAACGCGGCGAGATCACCATTTCGGAAAGCCCGAGCCCGTGCATGCCGACGAAGATCTTCGACTGCGCGATGTCCCCGGCGATGGCGCGGATGTCCTTGGGCTCGTGGATGGGACCCAGGTGCTCGGGCCAGGTGTAGACCAGCCAGGGCAGCTCCACGATGCTCACCCAGCGTTCGAGATCGTCGAGCGGCGCCGGAGGGACCGCGGCGATCATCCAGTAGGCGCCGATGAGGAAATTGGCCTGGGGGTCGTAATCCACCGCGTGGACGTAGCCGATGAAGAGCGAGTCGTTGTCCAGCGTGAAGACGGGGTGCCGGTGATCGGCCCAGGCATCTCCCCTGAGCACCGTGGCCCCGTGGTTGCTCCCCAGGTAAAGGTCTCCGTGGTGCGGGCCGCCGACGACGCGCTTCATGGTGAGGATGGAGCGCGTCTCGTCCATCCACTTCGCGTTCGTGTTCTGGATCTTGTAGTGGTAGTCGAGGACGAGAGAGCCGTCGGGCTGCAAGAGCATGCGGTCGACGTCGCCGTACATCTTGTCCTCTTCGGTCCAGGTGAAGACGTTCCCGTCTTCCGGTGCGAGAAAGCCGAGGTAGACCTGGCCCGCGGCTCCGCCCGCCACGCTGGCCACCGGCCAGCCTCGCTCGAACTGCCCACCGGTCGCGGTACGGTGAAATCGTGTATCACCCACCGGAAGCGCGTAGGCGGCTGCGCCATCGATCGCGTAGACGTTCTTGGCGTCGTCGAAGCCCACCCCGATCACCTGGCCGGGAAGGCCCTCGGCCGGCCCGTAGTGCACCACGTCGTCCTTCGGCCAGGGATCGGGCCATTCCTCGGGAGAAGGATCGGGAAGTCCTGGAGGGATGCGGGGGATGGGGGGCGGGGCCGGCTGCCGATCGGACGGGACTTCGTCGGGATCGCGAGGATCGTCGGGACGGTCGACCACGGGATCGGTTCGGTCGCTCGAATCGCCGCAGGAAAGGAGGAGCAAGAGCCCCAGGATCGTGAAGTTCCACCGAAGCATCGGCGCGTACCTCCCCGGGGGTGCGGGGCAAGATCCACGCCGGGCCGGTTCACCGCAGCGGCCGGCCCTCCCGCCGCCCACGAGACCAAGACTTTTCCCTTTGGATGGAAGGGGATTTCCCGGGAAGGCAGCGGATTTCTCCGGGCGGTCTGGGCAGGGACGGCGCACGCGCGGCCCCCTCGTCGACCCATGCCGGAAAATCGCAGCAGCGCCGGCCGAGGCCCCGGCTCCCTTGCGGGCGGCCACGCGCTCGCCCGCTCAGCGGTCGTCCGACAAGGTGGCGGGATGGGCCTGCGCGATGGGGATGGGAGCGCCGAGGTGCTCGCGGAAGAAGCGGACCATCCTCTCGTAGAGGCGGCGCAAGGCCTCCGGCTCGTTGACCATGTGGGTGAATCCGGAGAGCGGGAGAAACTCGTGGTCGATCCCGGCACGGAAGAGGGCGTCGGAGATCTTGAGCGCCTGCGAGAAGTAGACGTTGTCGTCGGCGGTGCCGTGGGCGATCACCAGGGGGCGCCGCAGATGCTTGGCGTAGGTGAGGACCGAGCTCTTCTCGTAGCCTTCCGCATTGGTGGCGGGCAGGTCCATGTAGCGCTCGGTGTAGTGGGTGTCGTAGTCGGTCCACTCCGCCACCGGCGCCACGGCGAAGCCGGCCTTGAAGAGCTCGGGCTCGCGCATCACCGCCATGGCGGTCATGTAGCCGCCGAAGGACCAGCCGAAGATCCCCACGCGCTCGATGTCCATGCCGCTGACCCGCTCGGCGAGCGCGCGCAGGCCCCGCACCTGATCCTCCAGCGGAACGTCGACCAGGTTGCGGTGGATCGCCCTTTCCCAGGCGCGGTCTCGCGAGGGCGTTCCGCGGCCGTCGATGGAGACCACAATGAAGCCGTGGTCCGCCACCCACTGCTGGCGGAAATAGCGTTCACTCGGTGCGACCACCGTCTGAGATAGCGGGCCGCCGTAGACGAAGTTCACCACCGGATAGCGGAAGCGCGGATCGAAGTTCCGCGGGCGAACCACGGCGGCGCGAAGGACGTGCTCACCGGGGAGGGTGACGATCTCCACCTGTGGGACGAAGGGAGGGACCTCCGCCGTGGAGCGGATCCGTCCCAGCGGCGAGCCATCCTTGCGGCGCACCGTGAAGAGCACCTCGCCCGTCGCCGAGGAAAGGGTGTGGACGTAGATCCCGCTCTTCCGGTCGAGGACGAGGGAGTGGTGCCCCGGATCGACTGTCAAGGCAACCGGCTCCTTCTCCTCTTCGAGCGGCACGCGGAAGACGTGTCGCTCCGCAGGATCCGGCGAGGCGACGAAGTAGACGTTACCCTCCTCGTCGACGTCGAGGACCTCGCGGTAGCGCAGCTCGGGCGCGCTGAGGGCGCGGATGCGCTTGCCACTGCGATCGCGCAGCTCCAGCCGCCACGCGCCTTCCCGTTCCGAGGACCAGAGGAAGGCGTTGCCACCCAGGACCCACCGCGGAACGGACTGGTCGATGTTCAGCCATGCCGGGTCCTTCTCGGAGAGCAGGAGTCGCGTCTTGCCGCTATCGGGATTCACCTCGAGCAAGAGCTCCGAGGTTTGCAGCCGGTTCTGCACGAGGATGGTCAGCGGGCCCTCCCGCTCCCAGCGCACCGAGGCGAGGTAGGGATGGCTCTGCCGATCCCATTCCACCCAGATCGGCTCGCCTCCCTCCACCGAGAAGATGCCGAGACGGACGTCCACGTTCTTCGTCCCCGCGCGCGGGTAGGGGAAGGAAAGAGGCGGACGTTCGGGGCGGAAGGGATCGGCGATGAAGAGGGTGTCGACGCCGGTCGTATCGGAGCGCTGCACGGCCAGGCGGGTGCCATCGGGCGACCACCAGTAGCCCTCCATGCGCCCCATTTCCTCCTGGGCCACGAATTCCGCCGTGCCGAAGCTCACCTCGGGCTTGGGGCGCTCCGTCAGGCGCTGCTGGGTCCTGGTCTCGAGATCGATGACGTAGAGGTCGCCATCGCGGACCACGGCCACCTTCGAGCCGTCCGGTGAAAAGCGCGGGTCGATCGGCGCGCCGCCCTCGGAGGGAAGCTCGACCACGGCCGCCGTCTCGCGGTCGACGAGAAAGAGCCGGCCGGAGAGGGGAACGAGGATGCGACGACCGTCGGGCGAGAGCTGGTAGGAGGCGATGCCGCGGGCGACCGAGCGCGTTCGCTCCCGGCGGGCGCGTTCCTCGGCGGTGAGGACCTCCTGGCCGCCTTCCAGGAGCTGGCGCGCGGTCACGAGGACCCGCTCCTCGCCGGTGGCCACGTCGTGGATCCACAGATCCTGCTCGAAGGAGCGGGGGCCCGAGCGCAGAAAGAGGATCGTCTCGCCGCCGGGGACGATGCGGATGGCGTTGGGGCGTCCGAGTCGAAAGGCGCTGGTCTCGGCGTAGAGCTCGAGAAAGCCCGGCTCGGGGCGGGGCTCGAAAACGGGGACCGCCCGAGGATCGTTCGTCTCGGTGGACGAGGAGCGGCACGCGGTACACAGGAGCGCGACGACGAGGGCGAGCCTTTTCATGGTCCCCCGTTCTACCGCAGGTTCGCCGCAGCGTCGAAGGCCGGATCGCGCAGCGCCCGGTGCGCGGGCCCCAGCCAGCCGCCTACTTGTAGAGTTCGGCGGCCATGAGAGCGCGATAGCGATCGGCCAGTTCGGAACGCGCTCCGATCGCGCCGAAGATCTCCACCATCGCCTTGCGCGCCTCCTCGCCGGGGCCGACCCGCGGGCTCTTTCGCAAGACGTCGAGGAAGATCTCGAGCGCGCGCTCGTATTGCTCCGCGGCCGCGAGGGCCTTGCCCAGCGCCAGCCTCGCCTCGAGGTCGTCGGGATTTTCGCGCGCGCGGCGTTCGGCCTCCTCCACGCCGTCGCCGGAGAGCTTCAGGCGCAGCACTGCAATCTCCTTCTCGAGCCGCTCGGCGTCGTCGGGAAGGATGAGGTCCAGGCTGCGCTCGGCCTCGTCGACCTTGCCCTCGGCGGCGAGGATCCGGGCCATGCGCAAGAGCGCGTCGCCGTGGCGGGGCTTTCGCTCCAGAAGCTCGCCCAGGATCTCCTTCGCTCGCGCCCGGTCGTCCTTTTCCAGCAGGGCATCGGCGCGCTCGAGAAGCTCCACCTCGGGACCGGGCAGGATGCCCTCGAGCCAGGCGCGGACCTGGATCTCCGGCAGCGCCCCGGTGAAGGAATCGACGACCTTGCCGTTCACGACGGCGTGGACCGTGGGGATCCCCCGAACCTGGAAGGCATGCGCCAGGCCGGGATTCTCGTCCACGTTGACCTTGGCGAGCAGGAAGCGCCCCGCGTGCTCCTCGGCCAGGCGCTCGAGAATGGGGCCGAGCACGCGGCAGGGGCCGCACCAGGGGGCCCAGAGGTCGACCACCACGGGTCGCCGGTGGCTTTCCTCGATGACTTCCGCCTGGAAGTTGGCGTCGGTTGCGTCGATGATGGTGCGATCGCTCATGGCGCTCTCCTTCTAGTTTTCTAAGATGGATCTGGCCACCACGCACCTCGCCGCCGATCTCGACGGGCTCGCCTCCCTGGTCGCTCTCCACCGCCTCGAGGGGCCCTTCGAGCTCGTCCTGCCCGGATCGATCGAACCCACCTCCCGGGCGTTCTGGACGGAGCAGGGCGAGGGATTCCCTCCCTTGCGGCCTCTCGCCGAGATTCGGCGCCGGCTCGAAACCGAAGAGCTCGGCCGGCTCCACGTGGTCGATACCGCAGATGCGGCAAGGCTCGGGGAGATTCGGGAATTTCTGCCGAAGGCCCGAGAAGTGCTGGCCTGGGACAACCATCCACCCGCCGAAGGCGACCTGCCCCGCGCCGGGCTCCCCGAGACGGGAGCCTGCGTCTCGGCGCTCGTTCTCCGGTTGGCCGAGGCCGGCAAGAAGGTGTCGGCGGCGGAGGCGGGGCTCTTCCTCCTGGGCATTCACATGGATACCGGCCACTTCACCTTCGGCGGTACCACCGCGTTGGACCACGAGGCCGCGCGCATTTGCCTCGAATGGGGCGCACCGGTGGAGTGGATCGCGCGCTACCTGCCCAAGGGATATACCGCCCGCGAGCTCGGACTACTCGGCGAGATGGCGGCCTCGCTGGAGTGGGTTCCCGCGGGCGACGAGCAGGTGGCGGTCCTGAGCCTGGAGCTGGAGGGATACGAGCCGAACCTATCCGTCCTCCTGGAACAGCTCCGCGCGGCGGAGCGCTGGCCCGCCGCCTTCCTCCTGGCGGGAAGCGGGCGGCGCGTCGACGTGATCGGTCGCAGCGCCGGCGGCGTGAACGTGGGGGAGGTCCTCCGCGCGCTCGGCGGCGGGGGGCACCGCGAGGCCGGCAGCGCCGCCTTGCGCGCCATGACGCTGACCGAGGCGCGCGCCTACCTGCGGCAGACGCTCTCCGAATGGGCGGGGGAGCGATTCACCGCCAAAGCGGCGGCCACGAGCCCCTTCGTCTCGCTTCCCGCAACCGCCACCATCCGGCGCGCGGCCGAGCGCATGCGCGAGCGCCGCATCGGCTCGCTGCCGCTGACGCGGGGCAAGGGAAGGGAGCTGGCCTACGTGGGCTGGGTGGGGCGCCGGGACGTGGACCTGGCGCTGGCCCACGGGCTCGGCGACCGGCCCGTGGGCGAGATCAGCGCGGGACCGCCCCGGTGGATCGCGCCCGAGGCGCCCCTGGAGGAGGCCCGACGCATCCTCGCCTCCGGAACGGTTCGGCATCTCCTCGTCGGTCGGCCGCCAGGCGAGGCGATCGGCATCCTCACCCGGGGAGCGCTCTTGCGCGCCATGGCCGGGCCGGCGCTGCCCGGCCGCCACCCGCGGCCGAGCTCGGCGCGGATCCGCGCGCTTCTGCGCGACGGACTCGGCGCGCGCTGGGAGTGGATTCGGCGAATGGGCGAGGTGGCCGAGTCCATGGGCCTGGCCATCCACCTGGTGGGCGGCACCGTCCGCGACCTCTTCCTCGGCCGGCCGGTCCGCGACGTGGACCTGGTGGTGGAGGGCGACGCCCCGAAGGTCGCCGAGGAGGTGAGGCGCCGATACGGTGGCCGCGTCCGGGCCCATTCGCCCTTCGGCACGGCCAGCTACGTTTCGGCGGAGGGCGAGCGTATCGACCTCGCCTCCGCCCGCGCCGAGCACTATGCCTCGCCGGCGGCGCTGCCCACCGTCGAGCTTCACGCCGGCCTGCGACAGGATCTCTTTCGCCGGGACTTCACCATCAACGCGATGGCGGTCTCGGTGACGCCGGCGAAGCTGGGCGAACTGCACGACCCCTTCGGCGGCTGGGACGATCTGCAGGCCGGGCTGCTTCGGGTCCTGCACGGGCTGAGCTTCCACGACGATCCGACCCGCGCCTTCCGCGCGGCGCGTTTCGCCGCCGGCCTCGACTTCCGCCTCAGCCCGGAGACGATGGGCCTGCTGCACGCCGCCCGCCGGGCAGGCGTCTTCGAGCGGCTCGGCAAGGAGAGGCTCGGTACCGAGCTCGAGCGGATTCTCGACCAGCCCGAGGTGGTCCAGGCCTTTCGCCTGTTGCGCGAGTGGAAGCTCCTCCCCTCGATCCACCCGCGATTTGCCGGAGCAGGTCGTTTTCTGGAGCGGCTCGGGCGCGTGCGGGATGCGCGCAACCGGCTCGCCGGGATCCTCGGCGAGAGGCTGCCATCGCAGGCCGACGTCCTCTGGATCGAGGTGGGGCGCGCCATCCCCCGCGAGGATCGGAAGGAGTGGGGGAGGATGGTGCCGCGGGGCGGGGAGCGGCTGCGCCGCTTCGTCCACGGCTGGGAGCGGGTGCGCAGAGCGCTTCTGCGTCTGGCCCGCGCGCGGCGTGCCGGCCAGGCCGGAGCGGCGCTCTGCGGCCTGGACGAATCCGAGCTCGTCTACGCCGCAGGCGTGAACGAGTCGCCCGAGGCCGCCGATTGGCTCGACTGGTGGCTTCGCGAGGGCCGAACGCTCCGCCCCCGTGTGACGGGCGACCTCCTCATCGAGCGCGGCTTTGCCCCGGGCGAGGCCATGGGAAAGGCCCTGGCGGCGGCACGCCAGGCAGCGTGGGACGGCGAGGACCTGCCCGGTCAGCTCGCCGCCGCCGAGCGCGCCTACCGGCGCCGGGCGCGCGCGCGCTGAACTACGCGGCCATGCCGCCGTCCACGTCGACGCAGCGACCGTTGAAGAAGTCGCACTCGAGGATGAACTTCACCGCCAGCCAGACGTCCTCGGGCTGGCCGGGCCGCCCCACGGGGATCATTCCGAGCAGCGCCTCGCGCGCCTTCGGATTCATCCCCGCCGTCATCGGCGTCTCGATGAAGCCGGGGGCGATGGCGCCGACCCGGATCCCGTAGGGAGCGAACTCCCGCGCCCAGGTCACCGTGTTGGCCGCGAGTGCCGCCTTCGCCGCCACGTAATTGCTCTGGCCGCGATTCCCGTGCCGCGCGATCGACGACATGTTCACGATCACGCCGGGGCGGGTCCCGGTCTGGACCATCTTGCGGACCACCTCGCGGACCATCAGCGTGGCGCCGGTGAGGTTGACGGCGATCACCTGGTCCCAGGCCTCCCGGGAAAGCGTGGTCACCTCGCCGGTATTGCGGTCCTTCTTCACCAACAGGCCGTCGCGGATGATGCCTGCGTTGTTGACCAGGGCGTTCAGCCCGCCCATGGCCTCGTGCGCCCACTCGACGAAGTCGACCACCTGTCTTTCGTCGGAGACGTCCAGCCGGCGTCGGTGGATCCCGTCGGGGAGGCTGGCGAGCCCCTCCTCGTTGACGTCTCCGACCGCGACCTTGGCGCCCGCCTCGAAGAGCCGCCTGGCGAAATGGGCTCCCATCCCCTGGGCACCACCGGTGACGATGACCTTCAGTTCATCCAGCTTCATGGGACGCTCCTTCTCGGGTTTGCGTCGCTTCTATCAGCCCGATCGGCCGGATGCACGCCCGAATGACTGCTTCCCCCCGCGAGAGTGGTCTCGACCCCGTGGCGCCCTACCTTTCGGGTATGGCGCCCCACGTCGTGATCGTCGGCGGTGGGTTCGGCGGCCTCAACGCCGCCAAGGCCCTCCGCTATGCGCCGGTCGAGGTCACTCTCCTCGACCGCAACAACTACCACCTCTTCCAGCCGCTCCTGTACCAGGTGGCCATGTCGGGCCTCTCCACCACCGAGATCGCGACACCGATCCGGAGCATCCTCGGGCGCTACCCCAACGTCTCCGTCCTTCTCGACGAGGTGGTCGACGTCGATCTCGACGACCGGCGCGTGGTCTTACGGAGCGGCGAGGCTCTGGCCTACGACTACCTGGTGCTGGCGGCCGGCGCGAAGACCAACTACTTCGGCCACCCGGAGTGGAGCCGGAACGCACCCGGCCTCAAGGACCTCGACGACGCGCTGGAGATCCGCCGACGGGTCCTTCTCGCCTTCGAGGCAGCGGAGCGCGAGCCCAACGCTGCCGTGCGCCGGCGCCTGCTCAGCTTCGCGATCATCGGCGCCGGGCCGACGGGCATCGAGATGGCAGGCGCCCTCGCCGAGCTCGCTCGCTTCGTCCTCGCCCGCGACTTTCGCCGGGCTCGTCCCGAGGAGGCGAGGATCCTCCTGCTCGAGGCGGCGGATCGATGCCTCCTCGGCTTCGACCCGCAGCTCGCCGCGCAGGCATGTCGGCAGCTGGAGCAGATGGGCGTCCAGATCCGCTTCGGCGCAAAGGTTCGCCACATCGACGAGCGAGGGGTCTGGGTGGGCGACGAACTTCTCGAGGCAGGGACCGTGATCTGGACGGCGGGCGTCAAGCCGCAGAACCTGGCCGAGCGCCTCGACGTGGAGAAGGACCGCAAGGGCCGGATCGTGGTGGAGCCCGACTGCTCCATCCCCGGCCACCCGGAGGTCTTCGCCATCGGCGACATCGCCTGCTTCAGGGGGCCGGACGGCGAGCCGCTACCGGGCCTGGCCCCCGTCGCCATGCAGCAAGGGCGCTCGGTCGCGTACAACATCGTCCGCAGCATCCAGGGCGAGCGCCGGCTGCCGTTCCGCTACCGGGACCGGGGGATGATGGCCACGGTGGGCCGATCCCGCGCCGTGGTCCAGCTCCGTCGGCTCCGCTTCGACGGCCTCCCCGCCTGGCTGACCTGGGTGGCCGTCCACGTCTTCTACCTGATCGGCTTTCGGAACCGCCTGCTGGTGCTGGCCGACTGGTTCTACTCCTATCTGACCTACCGCCGCGGCGCGCGGCTCATCACCGGCCGGCGGCTCCAGGCTGGCGTTCCGCGGCGGATGATCGAGCCCTCCGAGGTGGAACGGGACGCCCTGCGCCGTGCCGAAGAGAAGGGCGAGCCGGTTCCTTCGCCGTGGAATGGTGGCGAGCCGCCGCCTCCGGAGCCCTATCCGGCCCCGTGACCCCGACCGCGGTCGGGGCGCCGCGGCGGCTCGTCGACATCATCCGAGCGTCTTCTTTTCGATGAGCTCGATGCGGTAGCCGTCGGGATCCTCCACGAAGGCGATCACCGTGGTGCCGTGCTTCATGGGGCCCGGTTCGCGGACGATCTTTCCGCCCGCCTGGCGGATTCGCTCGCAAGTGGCGTAGATGTCGTCCACGCCCAGGGCGATGTGGCCGAAGCCGTTGCCGAGCTCGTAGGAAGGCGTGTCCCAGTTCCAGGTCAGCTCGATCGCGGGGTGCGTCTCCTCGGGGCCATAGCCCACGAAGGCGAGGGTGAATCGTCCCTCGGGGTAGTCCTTCTTGCGCAGAAGCTGCATCCCCAGCACGCGGGTGTAGAAGTCCAGGGACCGCTCCAGGTCGCCGACGCGGATCATCGTGTGCAGGATTCGCATCGCTTTCTCCTCAGGCTTTCGGCAGGCTCTCGAAGGGCGTGGTGGGATCGAGGTAGGTCCGCAACTTGTGGGAGAGGTACTCCTTGGCCTTGGACCGCCACAACAGGCCGGGATCCTTGCCATCGAAGGAGACCGAGCCTTCCCGCAGGATGACCGTCCCCTCGATGTCGACCACGAGGTAGCGACCGCGGATCTCGGCCTGGTCGCCGTTCCACTTCACCGCGATCTTGTGCTTGTTCCACAGATACTCGCCGAGCGCCTGCAGGCGTCTTCGGGCCTCCTCCACGGGGAGCTGGATGGGGAAGTCGAGTTTGAGCCGCATGGACGCAGGGTAGCAAAATGCCCGCGGCCGCGCCCTCCCTCGGAAGGGCCGCCGCGGGCGGTATCGGCAAATTCCCGGGCGACGGGGCGATCAGCGACGCCGTCGCAGCAGGAGGGCGAGGCCGGCCAGGATCATCGGGAGGGCGCCCGCCGGACCGGAGGCCGCCTGCGCTCCGCCGCAGCCCACGTCCCCGAACTCATCGTCGGCGATGACGATGGCGGTGGCGTCGGCCATCGGGTCGACGGGTGG
>Ga0079224_100009251_pt1 | contig 13417 bp, 9 predicted proteins | sample Stecom2015_FD_80414 | JGI IMG/M metagenome (GOLD analysis project Ga0079224, IMG submission 80414) | Agricultural soil microbial communities from Utah to study Nitrogen management - Steer compost 2015 | ecosystem: Environmental > Terrestrial > Soil > Agricultural land | place: USA: Utah... | reverse complement strand
GCCGGGGGCCGGCATCTGCCACCAGGTGCACCTGGAGCGGTTTGCCGCCCCCGGCGGCATCCTGCTGGGGTCCGACAGCCACACGCCCACGGCGGGCGGGATGGGGATGTTCGCCGTGGGCGCCGGCGGCCTGGACGTGACCGTGGCCCTGGCGGGCGGCGTTTACCGGCTGCCGGTGCCTCGTGTGACCGAGGTGCGGCTCTACGGCCGGCTGCGGCCCTGGGTCACCGCCAAGGACGTGATCCTGGCGCTGGTGGGCCGCCTGACCGTCAAGGGCGGGCGCGGCCGCGTCTTCGAGTTCACCGGGCCCGGCGCCGCCGCCCTTACGGTGCCGGAGCGGGCCACCATCGCCAACATGTGCACCGAGCTGGGCGCCGTGTCGGGCATCTTCCCCAGCGACGGCCAGACAAAGGCGTACCTGGAGGCCGTGGGCCGCGCCGGCGACTGGCGCCCGCTGGAGCCGGAACCGGGCGCCCGCTACGACGACGTCATCGAACTGGACCTGGATGAACTGGAGCCGCTGGCGGCCTGCCCGGGCATGCCCGACCGGGTGCGCCCGGTGCGGGAGATCGCCGGCATCGCCGTGGACCAGGTGCTGGTGGGAAGCTGCACCAACGGCTCCTACAGCGACATCCGGCAGGTGGCCGACGTGCTGGCGGGCCGGCGGGTGCACCCCGACGTGGAGTTCGTCATCAACCCCGCGACGCGCTCGGCCGTGCTCCGGCTGGCCAGGGAAGGCCGGCTGGAGGCGCTGCTGGCGGCGGGCGTCAACCTGTCGGAGGCCACCTGCGGGCCGTGCCTGGGCCTGGTGCACGTGCCGCGGCCGGGCGGGGTGAGCCTGAGGACCTTCAACCGCAACTTCCCCGGCCGCAGCGGCCTGGTGGAGGATCAGGTCTACCTGGTGTCGCCGCTGGTGGCGGCCGTGGCCGGCATCACCGGCCGGCTGGAGGACCCCCGGGACTGGGCGGCCAGGGAGGCGGCCGCCGGGAAGCCGGTGGAAGCCCCGGCGGCGGTGGCGGCGCCCGAGGGGCGCGCGCTCCACGACGACCTGATCCCGCCGGCTCCCGAAGACGAAGCGGCGGCCATCGCGCTGCCCGTGACCGGGGACATGCAGGCCCTGCCGCCCCTGGACCCTTTCCCCGGCAGCCTGGAGGCCCAGGTGGTGGGCGTCTTCGGCGACGACATCACCACCGACGACATCGCGCCGGGCACCGGCGAAGCCCTGGCCCTGATGACCCACCTGCCGGCCATGGCCCGGCTGGCTTTCAGCCGCATGGATCCCGGCTTTGCGGACCGGGCCCGGGCGGCCGGGTGCGGGGTGGTGGTGGCGGGCCACAACTACGGCCAGGGCTCGTCCCGGGAAAACGCCGCCACCATGCTGCGGCAGCTGGGTGTGCGGGCGGTGCTGGCGCGGTCCTACGCCCGGATTCACCGCTCCAACCTGATCAACTGGGGCGTGCTGCCCCTGATCCTGGACCCGGACCTGCCCGGCGACGCCCTGCCGGCCCTGGGCGACCGCCTGGAATTCCGGTCCTGGCGGGAGCGGCTCGCGGCGGCGGCGCCGGGGGAGCCGCTGGCCGTCCGCAACGTGACCCGCGGCTCGGACATTCACGTCCACCACGACCTGACGCCGGAGGAACTGGAGATCGTGCTGGCCGGCGGGCTGTTCCCCCGCCTGCGGGACCGCTGCCGCGCCGGCGGCGGGCAGCCGGACCGCCCCGACGGTGGGGACGCGGGCCGCACCGGCCGGCAGCAACCGAGAGAGGAAGCCGGGTGACCGTCGATGGCGCCTGAAGCACGCAACAGCCAAGCACATGCCGGGCCCCTGGAGGGATACCGGGTCCTGGAACTGGGCAACCTGGTCGCTGCACCCTTTGCCGGCCGCCTTTTCGCGGAATTCGGCGCCGAGGTCATCAAGGTCGAGCGGCCCGGCACCGGCGACGAGCTTCGCCAGTGGCGCCGGTTCGGCAGCGGCGACTCCCTGTGGTGGCAGCTCAGTTCCCGCAACAAGAAGTCCATCACCCTGGACCTGCGGCGGCCCGAAGGGCAGGAACTGGCCCTGGAACTGGTCCGGCGCTCGGACGTGGTGCTGGAGAACTTCCGCCCCGGCACCCTGGAGAAGTGGAACCTGGGTCCCGACGCCATGCGGGCCGTCAACCCCGATGTGATCCTGGTGCGGATCTCTGGGTACGGTCAGACGGGCCCCTACCGCGACCGGCCCGGTTTCGGCGGGGTGGCCGAGGCCATGGGCGGGATCCGCTACCTGACCGGTTATCCCGACCGGCCGCCCACGCGGGTGGGCATAAGCCTGGGCGACTCGCTGGCGGGCATGTTCGGCGTCATCGGCGCCCTGATGGCGCTGCTGCGGCGGGAGAAGGCCCGGTCCCGGGACGGCGGCGGGGGCGGCCAGGACCGCAGCCCGGCCCGGGGCCTGGGTGACGGCCTGCCGGGGACGGGCCAGGTGGTGGACGTGGCGCTGTATGAGGCAGTCTTCGCCTTGATGGAGGGGCTGGTGCCCGAGTACGACGGCTACGGCATCGTGCGGGAGCGGACGGGCAACCGCATCCCCGGCGTGGCGCCGTCCAGCACCTATCCCTGCAGCGACGGCCACTGGATCGTCATCGGCGGCAACGGGGACCGGGTGTTCCCCCGGCTGATGCGGGCCATCGGCCGCGAGGACCTGGCCCAGGACCCCCGGTTCCAGGACAACCCGGGACGGGCCGCCCACCAGGACTTCCTGGACGACGTCATCGCGGGGTGGACCTCCCAGCGCCCGCTGGAGGAAGCCCTCCGCGTCATGGTGGAGGCGGGGGTGCCGGCGGGACCCATCTACAGCGCGGCCCAGATCGTCGAGGACCCGCACTTCCAGGCCCGCGGCATGCTGGAAACGCACCGGGCGCGGCTGGGCGACGGTGTGGAGCGGGAGGTCCGCTTCCCCGGGGTGGTGCCGAAGCTGGACCGTACCCCCGGCGGCGTCCGCTGGCTGGGGCCGGAACTGGGCGCCCACAACGACGAGATCTATTGCGGCTTGCTGGGCCTGGACCCGGAGCGCCTGGCCCGGCTCAAGGAACAGGGGGTCATCTGATGCCGTCTGTGGTGATTACCGACGTGGTGACCCGCGACGGCTTCCAGAACGAGGCCGCGCCGGTGTCCACCGAGGACAAGGTCAGGGTGCTGGAGGGCCTGATGGACGCCGGCGTGCGCTGGTTGGAGGTCACGTCCTTCGTCCATCCCCGCCTGGTACCCCAGATGGCCGACGCCGAGGCGGTGATGCGGTCCTTGAAGCGGCGGCCCGGCGTCACCCTCAGCGTCCTGGTGCCTAACCTCAAGGGCGCCGAGCGGGCGCTGGCCACGGACCCCGACGAGGTGCGCCTGATCGTGTCGGCCAGCGAGAGCCACAACCGGGCCAACCTCAACCGCACCGTGGACGAGACGCTGCGGGACATGGCCGAGGTCGCGGCCTTCGTGCGCAGCCGCCGCCCGGACCTGCCCGTGGCGGCCGCCATCAGCACCACCTTCGGCTGCCCCTTCGAGGGGAAGGTGCCCGTGCAGCAGGTGGTGCGCATCGTCCAGGCGCTGGTGGACATGGGCGTGGACCGGGTGGGCCTGGCCGACACCACGGGCGTGGGCAACCCGGCCCAGGTCCAGGAGGTTACGGCCGAACTCCGCCAGCGCTTCCCCCAGGTGCACTTCTGGCTCCACCTCCACAACACCCGGGGCCTGGCCCTGGCCAACGCCTACGCCGGCTACCTGGCGGGTATCCGCCAGTTCGACGCGTCGCTGGGCGGCATCGGCGGCTGCCCCTTCGCGCCCGGCGCCACCGGCAACGTGTCCACCGAAGACCTGGTCCACATGTTCCACGAGATGGGCGTGGACACCGGCATCGACCTGGACCGCCTGCTGGCCGAGGGCCGGAAGCTGCGCGGGATCGTGGGCCACGACCTGGAGTCGGCGGTCCAGCGGGCCGGTAAGGCCTGCGACCTGCACTCCCTGGATTCCGCCCGCCGGGCCGACTCCCGGGCCTGACGGCCGGACCGGCGTAAGCCCGCGCCCGAGCGCCGCGGGGTGAAGGGAACCCGCGTGGACGGCCTGCGTCAACACCCGTGGGAGGAGATCTTCATGAGGAGGTTGACGCTGGCGGCCGCCGTCCTGGCGCTGCTGCTGGCCGGCTGCGGCTGGCTGGGCGGGGCCGGTGACCCCGGTGGTGCGCCCGGCGGCGGGCAGGAGAGCCCCGGCGACGCCGCGCGGCAGGAGGCCGAGCTGCGCCGCGTGGTCGAGGAATTCGGCCGGCGGCTGCAGATGGTGTCGCTGCTGGGACCCGAGGACCAGGTCCGGCAGGCGATGGAGGAACACTACGGGCCTTACGTCACGCCGCAACTGCTGGAGGCGTGGCAGGCCGATCCCCTCAGCGCGCCTGGGAGGACGGTGTCCAGTCCCTGGCCCGACCGCATCGAGATCGACGCCGTGACGCAGCTGCCCGGCGGCGACTACCAGGTGGACGGGCGGATCATCGAGGTCACCAGCGTCGAGCAGGGCACCGACCAGGCGGCGGCGGTCCGGCCCGTCACCCTGGTGGTCCGCCGCGTCGACGACCGCTGGCTCATCGACCAGGTGACGCTGGGCGAGTACCGGGAGACGGCCCGGGTGGCCTACGAGAGCCGGGCCTACGGGTTCCGCGTGGCGCTCCCCGCCTCGTGGGAAGGCTTCACGGTGGTGACCGGCTCCTGGGAGGGCCGCGCCCTGGTCGACGACCCCGGCGCCGCCGGGGGGCCGGTGCAGGCCGGCGACCTTGCGGCCCACGGGCCGCTGCTCAGGATCCGGCACCCGGCGTGGACCGCCCAGCGGCCGCGCCAGGACATCCCCATCATGGTTTTCACCCTCCGGCAGTGGGAGGATCTGCAGCAGGGGCGGTTCTCCGTGGGCGCCGCGCCGGTGCCGCCCACGGAACTGGCGCGCAACGAGGTCTACGTGCTGGCGCTGCCTGCCCGTTACAACTACGAGTTTCCCGAAGGTTACGAAGAGGTGGAAGCCATCCTGGCCCAGAGCCCCGTGGAGCCGCTGCCGCTGACTCCCAACCAGGCGGAGGCGGCTGACATCCTGGCGTCGCTGCCAGCGCCCGCGGCGCCGGCGGCCGCGCTGCTGGAGGAGGACGCCGGGGCCGTGGTGGGCTGGTTCACCGCCCTGGAGGCCTGGCAGAAGGATGTGGTCCTGCTGCCCAACACCCTCCAGGAGCGGGGAGCCGAGGCCGACGGCGGCGTGCGGGAGCAGGCCCGCGGCGCCCTGCTGGCTTACTTCGGCCCGGAGTATGCCGGCGGGATCCTGGACGCCTACTGGGTGCCGGCGTCCCCCGGCGAGGAGGTTTACAGCCTGGAGCCCACGGAGGCGCCGGGGATCCTGCCCTTCATGGCTGAGGTGCAGGTCCTGTCGGTGGACCGCTCGCAGGTGGTGATCCACGCCGAGAACCCGCCGCCGGCCCTGTGGGAGGACGTGACGGTGACCTACCGCCTGTCCTGGCTGGAAGGCGAGGACTCCTTCCGCGTCGAAGCCATCAATATCGAAGGACGGTGAGGCCCGGCGGCGGCCGGGTCCACCAAGCCCGATACCCGACGGGCCGGAGCCCTGGAGAAAGGCCCTGGATGAACCGGGCGCAGCGTGATGCCGTCCCGGGTCGTCCAGGGCTTGTGTTTTCGGGGCCGCAGGGGGCCGGTCCATCCCGGCGCCCCTGGCGCATAACCATGGTCAAGCCTGGGTGGAAAGGGGCGAGCGGCGTGAAGAAGCTGATCAACGACCCGCAGGACGTGGTCCGGGAGGCACTGGAGGGGATGGCGGCGGCCCACCCCGACCTGATCCGGGTCAACATGGAGCCCCGGTACGTGGTGAGGGCCGACGCACCGGTGCAGGGCAAGGTGGCCATCGTGTCGGGCGGGGGCAGCGGCCACGAGCCGATGCACGGGGGCTTCGTCGGCTACGGGATGCTGGATGCGGCCTGCCCCGGCGAGGTCTTCACCAGCCCGACGCCTGATCAGATGTACGAGGCCAGCAAGGCTGTCCACGGCGGGGCCGGCGTGCTGCACATCGTCAAGAACTACAGCGGCGACGTGATGAATTTCGAGATGGCCGCCGACATGGTCCGGGCCGAGGGGATCCAGGTGGAGAGCGTCGTCATCGACGACGACGTGGCCGTGGAAAACTCCACCTACACCCAGGGGAGGCGCGGTGTGGGCACCACGGTGCTGGCCGAGAAGATCTGCGGCGCCGCCGCCGAGGCCGGCTACGACCTGCGGCGGGTGGCCGACCTCTGCCGCAAGGTCAACGGGTGGGGCCGCAGCATGGGCATGGCGCTGACGCCCTGCACGGTGCCCCACGTGGGCACGCCTTCCTTCGAACTGGGCGAGAACGAGATGGAGATCGGCATCGGCATCCACGGCGAACCGGGGCGCCGCCGCGAGGCGCTGCGGCCCGCCGACGAGATCGTGGAGATGCTGCTGGAGCCCATCCTGCAGGACCTGCCCTTCCGCCAGGGCGACGACGTGCTGCTGTTCGTCAACAGCATGGGCGGCACGCCCCTGATCGAACTGTACGTGGCCTACCGCAAGGCGGCCCAGGTCCTGGCCCGGCACGGCATCCGCGTGGTGCGCAGCCTGGTGGGTCCTTACATCACCTCCCTCGAGATGGCCGGCATGTCCATCACCCTGCTGAAGATGGACGACGAGCTGGTGCGGCTGTGGGACGCGCCGGTCCTGACCCCCGCCCTGAAGTGGGGTGCCGCCCCGGCGCCGGCTGCGGGAAGCGGTGGGGCGGCGTGAGCATCGAGGCCAGGGACATCGTGGCCTGGCTGCGGGCGGCGGCGGCCGCCCTGGAGGCCCAACGGGAGCAGTTGATCGAGCTGGACCGGGCCATCGGCGACGGGGACCACGGCGCCAACATGGACCGGGGCTTCAAGGCGGCAATGCAGCGGGTCGAGGCCCTGGACACCACCGACATCGGCCAGATCCTGCGGACGGTGGCCATGGCCCTGATCGCCACCGTGGGCGGCGCTGCCGGGCCGCTATATGGGACCTTCTTCATGCAGATGGCCTCCCAGGCGGCCGGCAAGGCGTCGCTGTCGCCGGCCGAGTGGGCGGCGGCCCTGGAAGCGGGGCTTCAGGGGGTCATGGACCGGGGCCGGGCCCAGAAAGGCGACAAGACCATGGTGGACGCCCTGGCGCCGGGGATCGAGGCCCTGAAACAGGCGCTGGCCGAGGGGGCGGACCTAGCCGAAGCCCTCCGGCGCTGCGCCGTGGCGGCGGAGGAAGGCATGCGGGCCACGATCCCCCTGGTGGCCCGGCGAGGCCGGGCCAGCTACCTGGGCGAGCGCTCGGCGGGTCATCAGGACCCGGGGGCGACCTCTGCCTACCTGATCCTGCGGGCGGCCGCCGAGGCCCTGGGTGCGGTTCCGTGAACGGGAGCGGTGCCGGGCGGGCCGGCGCCGGGGGACGCGGCCCGGCACCGGCGCTGGTGCTGGTTTCTCACAGCCTGCGGCTGGCCGAGGGGCTCCGCGACCTGGTGGAGCAGGTGGCCGGGGGCCGGGTCAGGGTGGCTGTGGCCGCCGGTTCCGGCGACGGGGACCTGGGAACCGACCCGCTGCGAATTGCCCAGGCGGTGGAGGAGGCCGGCGGCGGCCCGGTGCTGGTGCTGATGGACCTGGGCAGCGCCGTGCTCAGCGCGGAACTGGCCCTGGACCTGCTGCCCGAGGACCTGCGGCGGCGGGCGGTGCTGTGTGACGCCCCCCTGGTGGAAGGCGCGGTGGCGGCGGCGGCGGTCCTGGCGGCCGGCGGCAGCGTCGAGGAGGCCGCGGCCGAGGCGCGCCGCTCGCTGGCGGCCAAGCAGGCACATCTGGGAGGGGCGACCGGACCCGCCGGCGAGGCCGCGTCGGATCCCGGCCCGTCTCCCGGCCAGGTGCGGCTGCGGGTGCGGGTGGTCAACCCCATGGGGCTGCACGCCCGCCCGGCGGCCCGTTTCGTCCAGGTCGCCGCCGGCTTCGACGCCCGCATCCGCGTCCGGAACCTGACCAGGGGCGGGCAGGCGGCCGACGCCGCGAGCCCCACGCAGCTGGCCCTGCTGGATGCCAGGGCCGGCGACGAGCTTGAATTGACGGCGTCGGGGCCCGACGCCGCCGCGGCGGCTGCCGCCTTGAGGGACCTGGTGGCCTCGGGTTTCGGCGAAGCCGGGGGGACGCCAGACCCCGGGGTCGCCCCGCAGCCTGCGGCCGCGCCGGTGGCCGTGCGCGCGCCGGGCGCCGCGCCGGGCGCTGCGCCGGCACCGGGGGCGCTGCCCGCCCTCGACGTGCCGCCGGAACTGGCGGGCGCGGCTCGGGTCCTGCGGGGTGTGCCGGCGGCGCCCGGCGCCGCCGTGGGCAGGCTGGTGCGCCTGGCGCCGCCCGATGAAGGCGCCGCCGGGAAGCTGCCGCCCTCCGACCTGCGGAGCACCGCCGGTGATGACGGGGACGCGCTCCCCGGGAGCCCGGAGGATGCATGGGCCCGGCTGGACGCAGCCCGTTCCCGGGCGGCCGCCGACCTGGCCGCCCTGGCCGCGGCGGCTCCCGAGGGAAGCCCGGCGGCAGGCATCCTGGCCGCACAGCGGGCCATGCTGGACGACCCCGATCTGCTGGCCCGGCTCCGGTCCGCCGTGTTCGACCGGGGCCTGGGCGCGGCCGCGGCCTGGCGCGAAACCCTGGACGGGCTGGCGACCCGGTACCGCCAGGCCCAGGCACCGATACTCCGGGAGCGGGCCGCCGACGTGGAGGACCTGCGGGACCGGGTGCTGGCGCTGCTGGCCGGACCGGGCCGTGATGCTCCCGGACCGGCCCTGGTGGGTGACACCGGCGGCGAGCCGGCCATCCTGGCGGCCGGCGAGCTGGGGCCCGCGGCACTGATGGCTCTGGGCCGCAGCGCCGCCGTGGCCGGCCTGTGCCTGGCCGGCGGCGGGCCCACGGCCCACGCGGTGATCCTGGCCCGCTCGCTGGGCCTGCCGGTGGTGGCCGGCCTCGGCCCCGAACTCCTGGACGTGGCCCCGGGCACGCCCGTGGCGGTGGACGGCGACCTGGGGCTGGTGCTGGTGGAGCCCGGCGACACGGCCCGGCGGGTCCTGTCGGCCAGGGCGGAAGCGGCACGGCGAGCCCGGGAGGAAGCGGAGAAGGGGCGGCATGCCCCGGCGGTGATGCGGGGCGGGCGCCGCGTCCATGTGGCCGCCAACGCCGGCGGCGCCGGCGACGTGGCGCAAGCAATGCAGCAGGGAGCCGAGGGGATCGGCCTGCTGCGGACGGAGTTCCTGTTCCTGGACCGGCCGGAGCCGCCCGGCGAGGAAGAACAGCTGGCCGTTTACCTTGAGATCCTGGCGGCCGCCGATCCCCATCCGGTCATCATCCGGACCCTGGACGCCGGGGGCGACAAGCCGCTGCCGTACCTGGACACCGGCCCCGAGGAGAATCCCTTCCTGGGTGTCCGGGGCCTGCGGCTCAGCCTGGCCCGGCCGGACCTGTTCCGCACCCAGCTGCGGGCGGTGGTGCGGGCGGCACGGGAGGCGGGCCCGGGCCGCGTGCGGCTGATGTTCCCCATGGTCAGCACCCTGGAGGAAGTTGAGGCGGCGCTGGCGCACCTGGAGGCGGCCGGCGGCCGACCGCCGGGCCTCGAGGTGGGTGTCATGGTCGAGGTGCCGGCCGCTGCGCTGATGGCGGGGCACCTGGCCCGGCTGGTGGACTTCTTCAGCATCGGCAGCAACGATCTGACCCAGTACGTCTTGGCCGCCGAGCGCGGCAGCGCCCGGCTGGCGGCCCTGCAGGACCCCCTGCACCCGGCGGTGCTGGCGCTGATCGCCGGCGTGGTGGAGGCCGCCCACGGCCGCGGCCGCTGGGTGGGGGTCTGCGGCGAGATGGCGGGAGATCCGGTGGCGGCAGCGCTGCTGGCGGGCCTGGGCGTCGACGAGTTGAGCATGGTGCCGGCCCGCGTGCCCGAGATCAAGGCGCTGCTCAGGCGCCTCGACGAGGCCGAGGCCAGGGCTGCCGCCCGGGAAGCCCTGGGCCTGGCGTCGGCGTCGGCAGTGCGAGCCGCCGCACTGCGCCGCCTGCCGATCCTGGCGCACCCGTCACGGGACGCGCCCCACGCCTGACCTCAGTCGATCCACTGGGCGTCGTCGTCACTGCCGCGGGTGAGGGTGGTGATGTCGATGCCCGACTGTTCCAGCACCTTCTCGTCCGCGTAAATGGGGGCATCGAAGCGCAGGGCCAGGGCCACGCCGTCGCTGGGCCGGCAGTCCACCTCGTGGACGCCGTTGGGGGTGTTGATCTCCAGCGAGGCGATGAAGGCCTCGTCGCGCACGTCGTGGACGATCACCGAGGTGACCCTGACGTCGACCCGGTCCAGCACGCTCTTGAGCAGGTCGTGGGTCAGGGGGCGCGGCCGCTGGATTTTCCCGGCTCCGGCCGCGATGGCCAGCGCCTCGGCGGCGCCGATGCCCATGACCAGGGCGCGGTTGCCGTCGGCTTCCCGTAGGACCAGCATGTGGGTGCCGGTCTGGGGCGAAACGCCGACAAGCTCCAGTCGCATGGGTTTCACCGCTGGTGCCGCCTCCTTCGGATGCGCAGTTCTCGATTTATAGTAAGGCCATCATACGGGGTTTCGCTGCAAGAGTCCCCTGGGGCCGGCGGGGACCGGCGCCGCGGGGCAGGTCCAAACGCAGCAACTCCTGGGCGGGCCCGACCCAGGAGTTGACTGCGGCCGATCTGGTATCCGGGGCTCCAGGGGACTCTCCCGGGCGGTTACAGCGGGCGGAACCGCACCCCCGCGGCCTTCAGCGCCCGCCGCGACGCCCGCAGGAACCGCACCGGGCGCATGACGGCTTCCCAGTGCATGTACATCAGGCGGGGCTTCTCGAACAGCCAGTGGTTGTGCAGGGCCGTCACCAGGATGCCCTTCCTCCGCAGCACCCGCATGACGCGGTTGACTTCCCGCTGCCGCAGCACCGCCTCGCCCAGGTTCAGGGTCCGCCGGCTTCCGCGGCGCCGTTCCAGCGAGAAGAACACCGGCAGCACCAGCGGGGAGCGGGTGCGCCGCCTGAGGATCCGCGGCTTGAGATCGGACCTGACCGCCTGGAGCACCAGGGCCCCGTTGACGATGGCGGGGGTCGCGCGGACGATCCGCGCCAGGCGGCGGATCAGCCGCCTCCGGTGGCGGTGGTGCCGTTTCCGGTGGCAGTGGCGCCGCCTGTGGCAGTGGCACCGTCGTCTCGCCAATGTGCAACACCTCCCGGTCCTTGGCTGCGCTGTGACGCCGGCCGTGTTGTTATGTAACCTATGTCGGGAAGCGGGGCATGGTGCGGCCTTGAGGCTGCGGGGCTGCGAAGCGGGGCTGTACGCCGGGCGGCGCACGGGGTGGGGAATGTGGGCGGGCCACCCAGGCCCGGCGGCGCGAGGCGGCGGGACGCCCGGCGGGACGGAAGCCGCGGAAAACGCAGCGCGGGCGGCTCGAAGGGAGCCGCCCGCGCCCCTTCCGGGTGCCTTGCAGGGGTAGAGGGACTCAGGCCTGCTGGACCGCCTCGGCGTGCAGGTTGATGGTCACGTCCTTGCTGACCAGCACGCCGCCGGTTTCCAGCACGGCGTTCCACTTCAGATCGAAGTCCTCGCGGTTGATCCGCGCCGTGGCCTCGATGGCGATGCGCTGGTTGCCCCAGGGATCCTTGCCGGGACCCTCGATGCGGGCCTTCAGCGGCACCTCGCGGGTGATGCCCCGGATGGTCAGGTCACCGATGATCTCCACTTCCCCGTCGCCCAGCGGGCGCACCTGACGGCTGCGGTAGGTGATGGTCGGGTGATTCTCCACGTCGAAGAAGTCGGGCGAGCGCAGGTGGTTGTCGCGGTCCTCGACGCCGGTGTCGACGCTGGCGGCGTCGACCTCGCCCTCCAGGCGCAGGCTGGCGGGGTCGGAGGGGTCGCCGTAGATGGTGCCGCGAAACTTCTTGAACACGCCCTTGACCGTCGAGATCATCATGTGGCGTACCGCGAACTCGACCACGGTGTGGGTGGGGTCCACGTTCCAGCGGGTGTCTGCGGCGGCAGTGCTCATCCGGCAGGTCCTCCTTCCGAGTGTGCCCGGCGCTGCCGCCGGAGAGGGCGGGGCCGTCCGGCGCCGGGCCGGCGGGCAGTAAGGGAATGTAAGTTGATTACCGATCATTACTGCCCAGCCCAAAGTAACAGGTTTGCGACAGGAGGTCAAGGGCGGCAGGAGGCGGGTCGCGCCGGGGAAAGACATGGGGCATGATGATCACCATGACGACTCCGGGCACGCCGGCGGCCGGCAGGCCGCCGGAGCAGCAGCTGCCGCCTCCGGCACCGCCGGCGACGGGACCCGCCCGTACCCGCCCCCGCCGTCGGGTTCGCCGGTGGCGCGTTGTGCTGCTGGTGCTGCTGGCCCTGGTGGTGGGGACGATGGGCCTGGCGGCGGCCGCGGGCGATCCGGTGCTCATCCTGGGGGTGGACCGGCGCGAGGGTGACCGCGGGCGCTCCGACACCATGCTGCTGGTGGCGCCCCGGCTTTTTGGGGGCGGGCTGAAGCTGCTGTCGATCCCCCGCGACACCCGCGTGGAGCTTCCCGGCCGCGGGACGGCCAAGATCAACGCCGCCTACGCCTATGACGGGCCCGAGGCGTCGGCCCAGGCGGTGGCGCGGCTGCTGGACATCCCGGTGCCCGACACCATGGTGCTGGACTTCGAGGCGGTGGCCGCGGTGGTGGATGCCGTGGGCGGCGTCACCCTGACCATCGAGCGGCCCATGCGCTACCAGGACCCCTACCAGGACCTGGTCATCGACCTGGACCCGGGCACCCGCCGCCTCAGCGGCGAGGAGGCGCTGGGCTACGTGCGCTTCCGCAGCGACGCCCAGGGCGACATCGGCCGGACCGCCCGGCAGCGGGCCTTCGTCCAGGCGCTGCTGGCGGAACTGCTGTCGCCGAGGGGCCTGACCCGCCTGCCGGCGGTGTATGCGGCCGTCCGCAGCCACGTGGAGACGGATATGGGACCGGTGCGCCTGGTGGGCTTCGGCCTGGCCGCGGCGGTGTCCGCCCTGTGGGGTGTGGACGAGGCGGTGGTGCCGGGCCGCACGGCCACCATCGGCGGCGCCAGTTACTGGATTCATGATCCCGAGGAAACCGCGCAGTTGGTGGACCGGTGGTTCCGCGGTCCCGCCCTGAGCCGGCCGGAGGGCCGTCTGCCGGCGGCGGGGGCGGGCGAAACGGGGGATTCCCCTCCGGGCGCCGGGGGTGAGAAGGCCGCCGGCGGTGCCCCGGCCGAGGCGGGCCGGGAGCCGGCGGGCGGCGGGAGCGAAACGGCGACACCGCCGCCGGGCGAGCGGGAGCCGGGCGAGGATCCCGGGCAGCCGGACGGCCAG
>Ga0079224_100009250_pt1 | contig 13417 bp, 9 predicted proteins | sample Stecom2015_FD_80414 | JGI IMG/M metagenome (GOLD analysis project Ga0079224, IMG submission 80414) | Agricultural soil microbial communities from Utah to study Nitrogen management - Steer compost 2015 | ecosystem: Environmental > Terrestrial > Soil > Agricultural land | place: USA: Utah... | reverse complement strand
TTATGTTGCTCAATGCACTAATAGGTTCATCCCGTCAATCAGCCTGGGCTCAGTGGAAACAAAGTAGATTTGCTCAATTTTCTGCAGCCTTTTTTTTGATTTACCTTCTGTCGGGATTTTGGAGTGATGATTTGAATAATTTCTGGCCGGGAATTGTCAATAAAATTCCCTTTCTCATTTTGCCCTTTGCTTTTTTTACAGTGCCGCTACATCAGATAAAGTTTCAGCGACTACTCATATTTTCGATTGTAGCTATGCATTTTGCCGTAGTTCTGTACAGTGTTTACAGTTTATGGCAGCAACCGGAATTTTACATCAAAGGTTATGAATTTTCACATCCTCTTCCTACTACAAAATATAATGACCATATACGTTTTAGCATAACCTTGGTTTTCTCTTGCCTGATGAGTTGCTATTTAATTTTTGACAAGCGACACACCGGACTAAAGAATTCTATTCGAATGATATTGGCGGTGTTAATAATTATATTCATTGCCTATTTGCATTTGTTGGCAGCAAAGTCCGGCCTGGTGTGCTTGTATTTATTTTTATTGGTGTATGGCTTTTATTTATTGTATAGAAGAAGTAAATGGCTGGCTGGCTTACTGGTAGTCATCATCTTTTGTATGCCGATGGTTATGTACCAGTTTGTGCCTACTTTTCAAAAGAAGATGGACTACGTTGGCTATGAGATTGATAAATACAAATCTGAAAAACATTTTGATTACAGCTTGAGTGATGGAGGAAGAATGATAACTTACGATATAGGCTTGCGTGCTATTGCCCGACAGCCCTTATTGGGCGTAGGCGCCGGAGATTTGATGGAGGAGATGCGTAAAGGTTACCAAAAGTATTATCCGGAAGTGCCGGTTTATGAGCAATACGGACCTATAAATCAATTTTTATATACAGCTTTATGTGTGGGTATTCCTTTGGGCTTGATTACTTTATTTCTGGTATTGTCTCCTTTCTTTTGCACGGGCCACTATAGGATATATATTAGTGTGAGTGCCTTAATTTTATTGTTTTGTTTGTTAGTAGAGGCAATGCTGGAAATACAGTTTGGGGTATTTACCTACTTGTACTTTTTGCTTTTTTGGCTGTGTATTTACCAAAAGGAAAAATCGCAAAAAACAAAATCAAGTGTGTATGAGTAAATCTGGATGGTTAAAGTCATTACGGGCTTCAACTCAGCAAGATTGGGTGGCATCAATTTGTTGCATTTTGATGATGACCGGTTTTGTTTTTTCACGCGCTTTGCTAACTATAGCCCTGGTATTGATGTTTTTGAATGCTTTGCTGCCAGGCTCCTTGCGAGAAAATGTACATCGGCTTCGTTCGAATAAATTTGCATTACTGGCAGCTTTGTTTTTCTTTACCTATGCCTTAAGTGGCTTGTGGAGCGACGATAAAATCCAATGGTGGCTGGAATTGGAAATTAAATTGCCTTTTCTACTAATGCCGTTGGCAATGCTCAGTGCTCCTCTGCATAAGCCTAAATTCCAGAAAGTTATAATTGTCGGGGTTTTAACGGCCCTTTTGGGAGGTATTATTCATAGTCTGTTTTACTATTACTTTAATACAAGTGGCCGATCAATACATTTCCCCCTTCCAACTATGGATGGGGATTACATTCGTTTCACCTTAGCTTTAGTCTTAAGTATCCCGCTGGCGCTCTTTTTATTATTATCGGGGCTGCACAAGCCGGTAAAAAAGAGTTTGCGTGTCTTCCTCATTTTCTGGATACTGGCAGCCATTGTTTACATTCATTTGCAGGCTGCTAAGTCAGGATTGATAGGTTTGTACCTTACGGGCTTGTTTTATTTGATAGTCGCCCTGCGAAAAGGGAAGTACCCCAAGTTAATCTTATCCGGATTTGTCATTGGCCTGTTGGTACTGATACTTGCAGCCTTAAAACTGCCAAATGTGGAATCACAAATCAAAAGGACAAAATATGAGTATGAAGTTTGGTCATCAGGAGACGTGAGCCGATATAATAAAACGGCTTCCTTTATTCCTCGCCTAAACTCTTATGAAGTGGCCTGGGTAGTAATAAAGAACAATTGGTTATTGGGTACCGGTGCCGGAGATATAGAAACTACTTTGAGTAAGAATTATAATGAGCTGTTTCCTTCTTTCGTAAAACGTAGGCAATTGATTCCGCACAACCAGTTTTTGTATACAGCAGTAGCCGTAGGTTTGCCCCTTACCGCCATCCTGATTTTAATGGTAGCCTTCCCCTTCACTCAGCAGTTAGGGCATCGAATATTTACTTGGCCTTCAGGCATTGTTTTATTTGCTTCCTTACTCATCGAAGCCATGTTGGAAGTACAGTATGGGGTCTTCGTGTATTTGTTTTTTACCTTGTTTTGGATGTCCGTTTTTCAAAGAGAAGTAGGTGCTGAAAAAGCAGGATTGGAGCCCGGCTATAAAAATTAGCGTAAAATAGAGGAGCCTTTTCCAATCAGGTAACCTTTATGGTAAATCTCTACACGGTAAGTTCCTTTAGGATATTCTGCAGTTTGTTGCCAGTCTACAACAATATCCGATATAGGTTCAGCCTTTTTTAAATAAATAACTTTGGAAACAGAATAGTTAATGGGCTTACCGTCTTCTGTAGTGAAAGTTCCTGAGCCCAGTGCAATATTACTCAGTAGATTTTCTTCTGCATCAATAATTCGAATGTTCAAATCGCTATTGCCTTCATCAGCAATTCTGTTTTCATCTATGTCAAACTTTACACGTAACAAATCAGCACGCTTTGCCCGTGTGGTGGGCACCTCACGCCCGCCTCTACGACGTAGGTTTATAGCGCTTAACCGAATATTGGAAGCATGAAGTACTTTCCCTAGTTCCACCTGATGATGCATCTCTGTATTTACTTCAACTACAGAATCCCTTTCTTTTATTATTTTTCTATTTAAAGCACGCAAACTGGCTAGTTGTTTTTCGTAACTATCTAGTTTAGTATTTAAGTTTCTAATCAATATTTTGGCTTCTGCCAGCTCTCCGGCAGTGGCCCCGTCGGTGTTTAGTATTTGCTGTATACGCGCTTTCGATTGTTGTAATTCTGATTGGGCTTTTTTAAGTTCATTATCTAATTGTTTATTCTGTCCGATTAGTTTATCCAGTCGTATTAAAGCAGCATTATATTCTAGCTGTAATTTTATTTTGGAGGAATCTACTTCATGAATATTCGAAACGAGATTTTGTTCTGAAATTTCTCCTTTATTGTCATTCCGACTTAAGTACAAATAAATATTAATCCCTATCAAAATGGCAATGATCGCAAGGTAAATCCAAGCGTTCGATCGCTTAGGATTGGAGCGTTCTGCCGACGCAGGATCGCGTTGGGGTGGGTGGTTTTGTGGAGAAAATGGTTCACTCATTCCGGAAATAATTTTAATTTCCTTAATTTAAAAGTAATTTAGTAACAAATATAGGTTTATGGTTACGCATACAACGAAACATACGCTACATTTTCACAAAACATTAATTATTGATATTGAAACAGTGCCGCTCACAAATCATTGGGAAGCCGTAGACATAAGGCTAAAGGACCAGTGGCGGCATAAAATGAAATACATGCATCTGGACGCTGACCAAAGTGCTGACCCCGCAAGTGTATTTCAGGAAAGGGCAGGTATTTTCGCAGAGTTTGGAAAAATAGTTTGCATTGGCTTGGGTTTTTTGCATGAAGAAGAGGACCAAACGGTAGTGCGCCTGAAGGCCGTAGCTGATGAAGATGAAAAAAGCTTACTTCAGTCATTTTGTAAATTATTGAACACCTTTGAGGACAAGAATAAAGAAGTTATTCTTTGTGGACATAACATTAAGGAGTTCGACTTGCCTTATATTTGCCGTAGGTTATTGGTAAATGGTATGGATCTTCCACCCAGTTTGCAATTGTCGGGTTTAAAACCTTGGCAAATTACTCATCAAGATACATTGGAACTTTGGCGCTTTGGCGATTATAAACATTATACCAGTTTGGAGTTGATGGCTGCTGTACTGAATGTGCCCAGTTCCAAATCTGATATAGATGGTAGCGAAGTATCCCGAGTATATTGGGAAGAGAAAAATCTGTCGCGCATTGCAAAGTATTGCTTGCAAGATGTGTACACTACCACCTTGGTTTATCTTAAACTGAAGAGCTGGAATGCCCCCTTACCTTTACCGATTTATTTAGATTAAGACAAGGTTATGGCCACATTTTCAGAAATCGTTACTCAAATTGAACAAAAGAAGTTTGCACCAATATATTTATTGGACGGAGATGAACCCTTTTATATTGACCGTTTGATGCAGCAGTTTGAGCACAAAGTTTTGAACCCGGAAGAACGCGATTTTAATTTAATTACTCTATATGGAAAAGAAACTAATGCCCATGAGGTGATTCAAGCGGCTCGTCGGTTCCCGATGTTTGCTGAACATACGGTAGTATTACTGAAAGAAGCCAATCAAATGAAAAGTATTCAGGAGCTGGTAGCCTATGTAGATCAGCCGTTGAGCAGCACGATATTAGTGTTGGAGCATCGATTTAGTAAAATTGACGGACGCGGGGGGAAATTATTAAAAGCAATTGCGGGCAAGGGAGTTCACTTTAACTCTATGAAAATTAGAGAAAGTGATGTACCCCGTTGGACTATAGATTTTGGAAAGTCGATGAAGATAAAAATCGGAGACCGGGAAGCAGAAATGCTCACTGTGTTTTTAGGAAATGATCTTCAAAAAATTGCAAATGAATTAGAGAAAGTAAAGATTAACGAGCCTAATTTAGAACAATTGACCGTGGCGCATATTGAAAAGTATATGGGCGTAAATCGTGAGTACAATGTTTTTGAATTTCCTGCTACTTTATTTTTGGGCGACCGGGCACGGTTGGCCAGAATGCTTCAATACTTTTCAAAAAATCCGAAAGTAGCATCCTTTCCGGTTCTTATCGGCTCTTTATATAGTTTTCTCAACAAAGCTTTTCTGTCTTATTATGTACCCAATAATCCACAATCCGGAAAGAAGTGGAGCATTTGGGAGCAACATCGTAGAGTTGCTAATAAATATAGCCTTCCGCAATTACATCGTTGTTTGGCCATTTTAGCCATGTATAGTGCAAAGTCAGTAGGTATAGATAGCAACCACTCCGATCCGGCACTGGTTCAAGAACTTACTGCTCGCTTATTACATCAATTAAATGCAGGTAAAAATTATAAGGTATAATTTGGAAAATTAAACAGAAACCTTACCTTTGCCCACCTTCATTCAAGAAGGTTTTTTTGGGGGATTAGCTCAGCTGGCTAGAGCGCTTGCATGGCATGCAAGAGGTCATCGGTTCGACTCCGTTATCCTCCACCACTTTTTTAATGCCTGATCCACTTTCAGGCATTTTTTTATGCCACTATCTCCTCTTTTGACTCAGTTATAAGCCGTAATATTTAACATTCAAGTTGCACAGATGCAGTGAAGTTTTGGTAATTTAGCTTAAACTATTTTGTTCAATCTAAAAATTTTTGCCATGAGTGAAGAAATCAAAAAAGAAGAACAGGGATTCTTCGACAAAATGAAGGATAAATTGTCTGATTTGAAAGATAAAGCTGAAGAAACTTGGGATAAGGTGGAAGATAAAGCAGAGGCGGTATGGGATAAGGTAGAAGATAAAGCAGAAGATTTATGGGATGATACCAAAGAAAAGGCCGCTCAACTAAAAGACAAAGCGAGCGATTTAAATGATAAACTAGTAGACAGGTTTGATGGTAAAGAGGATACTGAATCGAATCCTGATAAAACGGCATAAGCCTGGTTCTACCTAAAAAAAAGAGGCAGTTTTCCAAAACTGCCTCTTTTTTTAGTGTTGATTTTTTTAATGAATGACAAATACTTTCCCATCCGGATTGAATAAGGCACTTAATGAATCTACTACACGGCTTGAGTCAGATAAAGAACCAGTTATACCAATCGCTACAAAAAAAGTAGCTGAGTCTTTCGTAACTAATTCTACTGTTTCATTACCATACGAGCGTAACTTATTAACTCGGTTTTCGGCACGCACCTGCGTAGGATAGGCCCCAATCGCTACTTTGTATACACTGCTGCCGCTTACTGTTGAACTAGGGAGTTCTTCAGGCGTTGAGGCAGGACTACTTGCGGGTGCTTCGGAAGAAGTTTGCTCTACTGCATCTTGATCATTTGTAACCTCAGTTTCTGATTTATTCAGAAAGGTAAATAGGTAAATTATACCTGCTATTGCTGCAATAGCAATAATGCTGACTACCAAGATTTTACCCCAATTGACGGTAGGAGGTTTGTATTCTATTTCTTCGTCAGCTTTAGGCTCTTTGATATTGGTTCGCTCGATGATGTTGGTAATGGGTTCTTCCCGCTTTTGCTCTACCACCGGGCTGTTTTTAAAATAAGGAATTTGCCTGCCTGCAATATGCAAGTGTGGATCCTGAACAAATTGAATAGATTCATTGCCGGCAGGAATGAACTTTCCAATGCCGGGTATCTCCACTTCTCTACCTTCCCGCAACATATTCTTTGCACTTGCGCAAAAGTCTTTCAAGTAGTTAGCAGCATGTACTATGCTGATTCTTTCGTTATTGGCTATAAAATTAGCAAAGGCATCATCAATTGCACCAATGCGTTGGTCAAAGACTAATTCATAACTGGCCGGAGCTATTTGTTGTGTCTCCGGGTTGTAAGCCGCTGCTTTTCGCACCACCTGTAGGCCACCAATGCCGGGCAAAAAGCAATATTCGCTCTTTAAAAGAAATAAGCCAACGTATTTAGCAATATCCATTTATTCTTTCTGATTAGTGTTTAGGAATAGCAAATGTAGCGCAGAAATAAGCAAATTAAAACTTAAACCTTATTCCGCCAATTATATTGAAGCCATATACCGGGTATTGGTACCAACGCTGATATTGCTGGCTAAACATATTATTTAATTGAGTGAATATGGATAAGCGAGGAATAAGCTGATATTCAGCACCTGCACTCAGGTCAAAAATGGCAGGAAGCTTTTTAGCCGAACCATCGGGAAGTTGGGCAAACATACCATCCAAAAAGTCTGCTTCAACGTTTATACGAAGTCCTTTTATTGGTTTAGTATTCAATCCTAAGTTTAATTGGAGCATAGGTTCATGCCACACTTTTTCTACTGTAGTTTTACTCATATAATTGTTCCAAATGCCTCGAGCATGTAAGCCAAAGGTTTCGCCTATTTGATATTGAGCAAAGGCATCCAAACCTAAAGATTGAACTTTGTCATCATACTTAACAGAAAATTGTTTACCATCTTCAGAAATGCCGTAGTCGTTGACAAACAAAGCCATATTTTTCCATTGCCGCCAACTAAGGGTGGCCCCAAAGGCAAAATGATTTCCGACATGGGTTTCGAAGCCTCCGTATATTTGGTCTGCTTTGGTTTGGCGTACAGGGTACAGGTTATTCATGAATGGGTTTTTGCTACTTAGTTGCTGAAACGTATTTTGGATTAGTTCAGCTTTCCAACCGGCAAGCAACACCAGGTGGTCCTCCATCAGCAAACTACGAACGCCGATTTGTGGTAATAAATAAAATTGGTTGGATTTAGCTGCAGTAGGAGAAAGATGAAGAGCCAAATCTGTTTTTCCCAGTTTGAAGTCTACTCCAGCATTTACCTGAAAATAATTATTGCCGGAGCTGAAACTATCGTTTACCAATTGAGTTACCCTGCTTTTTATACCTAAATGTGCCTGAATTGAGGAGTCTATCTGCATGACAAAAGGCAAGTCAAGCCCGAAACTTTTTTCTTTAGCACTGAATTGATCATTATACATGCCAAAACTTACCATAGGACGGTAGCTAACCCGGTATTTATTAGGATTAATGTTTTCGGCATGTACTTCTACATTGGCACCGGTAAATGTTTGACGAATGGCTTGTTTGGTATATTCGTACATATCATGATCGTAACCGTAAAAAGAATGGCCATTTCTGAATATGCTCAAACCTGCACCAAAAGCATGTCCATTGCTGAAATATTTACCCTGTGCATCTAAGGCTGTTCGGGAAGAATATTGATGCTGAATAGGGCCTTTTTGAGAAAGATGGCTGAAGTGTGCAGAAGCTTCATAAATATCACTTTTAATTTTTCCAACACCGGCATCAACATAAATACTACTTCTGTTGCCCAAACCAAATTTTAAATAATTCTGAAACGGTTGCACATATTCCTGGCGGCCTAAGGCCAATGGGCGGATGGGAACTGAATGATAGGTATAGCTTAGTGTTTGTTGGGGAATTACATAGCTGAAGGTAGGTCTGGAAGTGTCTATTTTGGGTAATGTGGGGCTCAGATCCGGTTTTTTTGTTGGGGCAATTTCCGGTTTATAGTTCTGAATGATTTCTATAGTTTGCCCTTTAATTAAAGTGTCTGTACGCTCTTGCGCAGTGGCTGTATGCACTACTGCAGATGCCAGTAATGCAATCATTATAGAAAGGTAATAATTTGGGCGCATTATCATTAGATTACAATTATTTTAGTCTACGTTAAGTTTGGAACCGCTGCGTTCTAATATTTTTACTTCATCCAGTAATTGCTGAGCTTCTTTTTTTAACTCGGTGTCTTTTGCATTTTGCAAGATGCTTTGTAGAGTAGCTTTAGCATTGAAGTAATCTTTTTGTTCTTTTAAGATTTGACCGATAAGGATGTAGCTTTTTACCACCCAATATTCACTGCCACCGGCATTTTGTGCAGCATAACTTGCTTGCTCTTCGGCCTTTTTAAGTTCCCGGCCTTTCAATAGTATTTCTGCTAACCGGTACCGAGCTTCGGCACTTAAAGTGCCGATGTTCTTAGTGTCTACAGCCTTGTATAGACTTTGTGCGGCTGCCATTTGGTTTTGTTCTTGAAGTACTTTTGCTTTGTATAACTCAGCTTCAGCAGTTGCTGCACTACTCAAACCCGAAAGGCCTAACAAGGTGTCGGCATACATTCCTGATTCGTTATAGTCACCCTGTTTAAACGAGGTCTGCATTAACCCGGAATAGGCTTCCTGGAGTTGTTTGGTATCCATAGCCTCGTTGCGCATGATGCCGAAATGGGTTGCTGCCGCAGCATAATCTTCTGTTTGCATTGAAATAACTGCCGCACGGGAGGCAGCATCGGCAGTGAATTCACTCCATTCAGCGGTAGTAACAGCAGTATAATCTTTGAGAGCATCGGCTGTTTTTCCCATTGCTTTATACGCCTCTGCCCGATAGTAATGTGCTTTAGTAAGCATACTACCATTAGGAAATTGATTGATGTATTTTGTAAAGGCGGCGGCGGCATTTTCCCACTTCCCCGCTGAAAATTCTGTTTCTGCCGCTGCATAGAAAGTTGCTTCCAGTGTAGATTCACTTTCATTAGGTAAATCCAAATCTTTACTTAATTCTGCATATTTTTCGGGTTGGCCGGTGCTAATATATAAGTTGCGTAAGGCCTCTGCAGCATTGGGTCGTTCTGTTGAAGAGGGATATTTTTCTATAAATTCTTTGTAGGCGGCAATAGCCAGAGGGTCTTGGTCATTTTGTTGGTAAGCATAAGCTAATTTCAATAAAGCCTTTGATTTCAAACCATTATCTCCGGCTTGTTCTGAAAGCTCTTTTAGCTCTTCAATTGCTGAGCTTCTTTGACCCGATTCTAACTGAGTAATAGCCAATTCATACTTAGCCTCATCTTGATGACTTGAGGCCGGGCGTTTCTGGATAATAGATTGTAACAATTGTATTTTCTCAGAAGTTCTGTTTTGCAATCCGGCAATCAAACTTTTTTGGAAGCGAGCATAATCGCCGTCTTTAATTCCTCCAGCTAAAGCCTCATCGTACAGCTGGTTTGCTTGGGTAAAGTCTTTCAGCATAAAATGAGCGTCAGCAGCACGTAAAGTTGCTTCAGCACTCAGTTTACTACCATCTTCAGCTGAATTTCCGGCTGCAGCAAAAGCTTGGCCTGCAGCATCGTATTGTTCATTGTCCAACTGAGCGTAACCTATAGTTACTTGTGCATTGGATACGGAAGCCTGAGGGTTTATATGACGTATATTTTCTTCTCTTCCTTTAGCCAGGCTTAGAAAATTCTTGCTATACTGCACCGCTTGTTGGTTGCGTTTTTCCTGGTAGGCTATTTCTCCCTTCCAGAAGTAGGCAATAGCTTCAAAGTCTTTGTCAACGGGTTGTTGTAAAGATAGGCTCAGCACGCTGTCTGCACTGTTTAGTTTTTTGTCTTGCATTAATTGCAAGGCATATCCCACAGCAACTTTTTGATATATACCCCAGGACTGGCCGTCTTTTATTGCCATATCACTTAACACTTCAAAGGCTTTGCCATAGTTATTGCTGCCGGCCAGTAATCCAGAAAGCAGGGTGCGGGCTTCCGAATTAAATGATCCGGTAGGATAATTTTGTATGTAGTCGTATAATGCATTGGTGGCTAAACCATCATGGCCTAATTCATAGGCCAGTTTTGCATTCAAAAAAGTGGCGGCTGATTTTTGAGCTGGATTAAAAGACATATCTGAACAAATGCCAAAGGCATTCATTGCTCCCTTTTTATCTCCGGTTTTTAAATAACAATCTCCCAGCAAATACATGGACGTTTGGCCCAGAGAGTCTTCTGCGCTACTCAAGGGTTTAAATTTTTCTATCGCCTGATCCCATTTTTCTAAGCGATAATAGGTAAAAGCTAGCTCATACAACTCTTCTTTTCTAATGCGTTCGGAATGGGCATAGTAATATTCGAAATGGGGCAGTGCCTCTGCAAATTTTCGTTGTTCGAAAAGGGTTTGTCCGGTAAGTAAGCGCATTTCTTTGTTATAAAAAAGTGTGCTGTCTTGACGGGATAAATAATCCTTTGATATTTCTAAAACTTTAGCGCTATTGCCCATAAAGTAATGAATCTCAGCTTCATAATAGGGAATAACATCACTATAGGTAGGCTCTTTCGAAATGCGTTCAAAACTTTTTAAAGCTTGTTCGTAATTCTTATCGTTATAAGCCAGCAATCCGTAATAGTAATTTCCGGCAACATAGTATTTGTTATTTTCCAGTTCTTTGATTGTTGCAAAAAGTGGTTTGGCTTTATCAAATTCATGCACATTAAAGTAACTGTATGCCAATTCAAATTTAGCATCTGCAATTTCACTATTACTGAGGTTAGCCACCCCAGCCAGCTCATACAAACGAATTGCTTCTGCTAAATTATTTTGTCTGAAATGATGTTGTGCGAGTGCAAAAGCTGCACCTTGTTTATGTGCTGGATCCGTTGCGTGATCTACCCAGTAGGTAACAGCCTCAACCCCTTCAACTTGCCCGGCTTTTAGCTGACTAAGGGCCAGATAATAATTTGCCAATCTAGTTGGGTGATTATTGGGTATTTCAGGTCCTTGTGCGGGTAGTTTATTCTGTTTAAGATAAGCTTTTAGGCTTTGGACAGCTAACAAGTAGTGCCCTTGATTGTATTGTTCAATTCCATGCTTATAGTCTAGGGTTTGTGCCTGATTACTTACCGGAACCTGAGCCAATGTTGGTGTAGCAGTTGACAACAAGAAACTAGCAGCGATCAGCCCCGGGCAAACCAAAAGGCGAGAGAGGAATGCGTTCATGTGTTTTGTAAATTAACGATTCTGTGGTTCGGTTTCTGTGGTTTTACATTATAGTATAAATGCAAATGTTGCAAAGATAAACAATTGCCTTTTTGCGCTAGGTGCTTAAATTGTAAAGATTTGTTAGTTAGCTAAATAGAACTATAACGGGAAGATTGTGGATATTAATATGCGACAATACCAAAGCACAAAAATTTTGATAAAATGAGCTATGAATCAAGCAATATTTGGCTATAGGTTTTTAATAATTTAGCGATCAATTTTTCTTGATCATAATAGGTATTCATAAGCTCACGTGCCGCCGTCCCTATTTGCTTTATTTTATCAGGGTGTTGTAACAGGTAAATTATTTCTTGTGCAAAATCGCCCGCCTGGTCTGCTACCAATACTTCTTTTCCTCCTTCTGCCTCAATTCCTTCTAAGCCAATGGTAGTGGTAACTACAGCTTTTCCCATGGCCATACCTTGAAAAATTTTAATTCGAACGCCGCCTCCCGATAAAAGAGGAACTACCAATATACTTTTATCGGATTCAAAAGATGCCGCATCCGGCACTTCGCCAACAACTTCTACTTGCGGCCATTTTCGTTGCCTATAGAAAGGTGGCATATTTCTTCCGGCTAAAAACAAACGTGCTTCCGGAACCACTTTAACCACCTGGGGCCATACTTTTTCCAAAAGCCAGTTGACGCTTTGCTGGTTTGGCAGCCAATCCATGGCACCGATATGATACACACTCAATGGCGGCTGCCAGGAAGGCTGAAAGGGTATTTTTTTTACCGCAATACCAAAAGGATGTACCATTATGGGAATGCGGGCTCCTAGTTCTTTAAAGGTCATTTCTTCTTGCTTTGAAATGGCCAGAATGAGGTCGTAATCGTTTAAATGTTGAAGTTCATATTGCTTTAGTTGCTTTGCTAATTGCGTTAAATACCATTTTTTTAAGCCACGATTGCCGGCTGCCAGCCGTTCCCATATTCTAAATTCGACATTATGTTGGCGAATACTGATCTTTGCTTTGCTGTATTGCCGAATGATGGGTATGTAAGCAGTAAGGTACAAACCTTCTAATTGCACTATGTCAAAATTATTTTGCTTCAATAATTGAATTAAAGCCTGCTTTACTTCGGGGCTTATAAAGCGTTGGATATTGTAGGATTTACCCTTGATCAGATTTTTTAGAGCGTCTAAAGGGCGAATGTCATTATTTACCGGAACGGTAACAAAATGTTCTAAACGGTCAAATATTTCTGGCAAAGATTCAGGGTCAATATAATGACGACTAGTGTTCATAGCCAGCATACTCAACCGAATTCCCGCATCCAAAAAGCCTTTAGTATAGTACATTACTCCAATGTTGCCACCGTCATTTAAGGGGTAAGGTATGCGATTGGTGAGTTGTAATATAGTCATATAGAAAAGGCTGATACACAAATATGGCTCGCAAGATACTAAATCGGGCTCCCTTTTCAGTAACTTTGCTAATTATAGCAAACGCCGTTTATCCGGATTATTATATGAATGCCAATCATAATTTAAATATAGAGGAAATTCGAAACGATTTTCCTTTACTTCATCGATCTGTGTACGCTAAACCTTTGGTGTATTTGGACAATGGAGCTACTACCCAAAAACCCCATCAGGTTATAAATGCCCTAAAAGATTACTATGAATCTTACAATAGCAATGTGCATCGCGGGGTGCATTACCTTAGTCAGGTGGCTACCGATGCTCAGGAAAATGCCCGACAAATAATCAGCACTTTCATCAATGCAAAAGCGGCACATGAAGTTATAT
>Ga0079224_100009249_pt1 | contig 13418 bp, 13 predicted proteins | sample Stecom2015_FD_80414 | JGI IMG/M metagenome (GOLD analysis project Ga0079224, IMG submission 80414) | Agricultural soil microbial communities from Utah to study Nitrogen management - Steer compost 2015 | ecosystem: Environmental > Terrestrial > Soil > Agricultural land | place: USA: Utah... | reverse complement strand
TCACCCTGAGCGACCCTGAGGACGAGATACTTCTTCTCCTCGCCCTTGACGACCCGGGTCTCGATTGCCTCGATGAGTGCGGCCCCGTGGTGGGGGTAGACAACGGTCTCGCCGACACTGAAATCCATAGGTTCGAAACCCCTTTCGCTGTGTCCAGGATAACATGACGCCTTCCGCCTTCTCCACCGCGCCGGGTCACGTTGTCGCTGGTCAGCGGCGTGAGAGGGGACTCGGGGGGCGGGTACGGGACGGCCGCGTGGCGGCCGCGCCGGCGCGGTGGACGCGGCGCGTGGCCCGGGCCACGCGGATCACCACCCACCTACGTGATCGGTCGGTCACGCGCAGCAATCGGCCACCGCGGCCCCCGGTGGCCGGGCCGTCCGCCCGCCGGGCCGGGACCCGGCACCGTGGGCAGGTCTGGATAACCGGCACCGACCCGCGCCACAGTAGGAGAAGGCGCACCAGACAGCGTCGAGGAGTCCGCGATGGGTACCGACCGAGACGGCGAGGGCCCGCCTCGCGATGGAGATCGGCCGTCGGAGCAGCCGATCGACGACTACCCGGACCTGCCCCGGCTCCCCGACGGCGTCCGGATCCCCGACGATCCGGCCGAGCTGGCCGACGAGGCCGAGCGGGTGCGCGCCGAACTGTACGGCGGGCGGGCCCGGCCGTGGGTGCCGGCGCGCCGGATCAGGCACCCGGGTTCCGGGGACGGGCCACCCTTCGCCCCGGCGGTGGTCCTGTGCCTGGCGATCGTGGTCGCGCTCGTCAGCCTGCTGGCGCTCGCCCTCCCCAGGCCGTCCGGCGGTCCCGAGACGCCACCGGCCTCGCGCGCCCTCCCGGACCTGAGGCTGACGGACGCCTCCGGGCAGCCGGTCCACCTGGCGCGTCTCGTACCCGCGGCCATCCTGCTGGTCGAACGCTGTCGCTGCGACCGCCTGATCTCAGAGACGGCGGACGCGGCGCCACCGGGCGTGACCGTGGTGGTGATCGACCGGTCCGCACCGCGGGCGCCGGCGGACCTGCCCGCCGGTGCCCGGCTCCACCTGCTCGCCGACCCGGAGGGCAGGCTGCGTGCCGAGCTCGGCCTGGGAGCGGCTCCCACCGACGCGGCGACGGTGGTCCTCGCCGACCGGGAGGGCGCCGTCGTCCAGGTCAACCCGGCCGCCGGCTCGGTGGAGCCGTTCCGGGCCAGCCTCACCGGACTCGGGTGACGGGCGCGCCACTGGCGCGCACCGCGTGGGGCGCCGTCGGGGCGAACCCGTCAGGGACCGTCCGGTCCGGCCGACAGGAGCGCCGCGTAGAGCGTCAGCCCGGGCCCGAACGCCGCCATCACCACCGTCCGGCGGCCGACCCGCCGCAGCGCCTCCAGGATGAGCAGCACCGTCGGGGAGGAGCAGTTGCCGTGCTCGGCCAGCACGGTACGGGAGGTCGACAGCGCCCCGGCCGGCAGGGACAGCTCCCGCTCGACGACGTCGAGGATGTGCGGCCCGCCCGGGTGCACCGCCCAGCCGTCCACGTCCGCGGTCGCCAGGCCGTGCCGGTCCAGCAGATCGGACACCAGTGGACGGATGTGCCGTCCGATGACGTCGGGGACACGCGGTGACAGTCCCATGCGGAAGCCCTTGTCCGTGACGTGCCAGGTCATGTGGTCGACGGCGGACGGGTCGGTGAGCGAGGCCACCCCCCGCACCGCGTAGCCGGTGCCGCCGGCGGGCGCGCCGGGGACGAGGACCACCGCCGCCGCCGCGTCCGAGAACAGGGCGTGGGCGACCATCTGGGCGGTGTCGAGGGTCGACGGCTGCAGATGCAGGCTCGCCAGCTCCGCGCACAGCAGCACCGCCGGCCGCTGGCGCACCGCCACGGCGTCGGCGACCGCGGCGATCCCGGCGACCGCGGCGTAGCAGCCCATGTGGCCCACGAACAGCCGCTGGCAGTCGGCGGCCAGGGACAGGTCGCGCGCGAGCAGGATGTCCAGCCCGGGCGTGACGTACCCGGTGCAGGAGCAGACCGCCAGCAGCCCGACGTCGGCGGCCCGGATCCCCGCGTCCGCGATCGCGCCGGCCACCGCCTCCTTCGCCAGCGGCAACGCCTCCACCAGGTAGCGCTCCATCCGCCGGCCGGTCGACCAGTGCGACACATCCTCCAGCAGTGGACTGACCACGGCGTGGCGGGACACCACGCCCGCGTTGCGGAAGATCCGCCGGGCCAGCACCTGTCCCGTACCGGCGTAGTGGTCGGCGAAGAAGCCGGCCCACAGGTCCTCCTGGCGCACCGCGGGGGGCACCGCCACGCCGATGCCCGCCACCACCGCCCCGGTCACCATCGCGGCGCGCTCCCGTCCCGGTCGGGGTCCCCGCCCAGGGCCGCCACGCCGAGCCAGTCGGCGCACACGTCGGAGGTGGCGGGCTGCAGGGATCCGCACCGCCCGTCCCGGAACAGACGCTCCAGCGGATGCCCGCGCCGGGACGCGGACGTCCCGGCCGCCTCCAGCATCGACGCCGTCACCTCGCCGGCCGTGGTGCCCGCGAGCAGCTTCGCCCGCCACACCCACCGGTTGGTGTCCGGGTCGCCGGGCGCGGCGTCCACCCGCCTCGCCGCCTCGGACACCACCAGCCGAGCCGCCTCCACGGCCGCGTCGGCCCGCCCGATGCGCGCCCGGACGGCCGGCAGGTGGTCCAGGCCGCGCGCGACGATGTGGTCGACCGCCGCGTCCACGGCCGCCCGCGCCACGCCGACGTAGACCGCCGCGTAGCTGGCCACCAGCCAGTGCGGCATGAGCTGGGCGACCACGAGCGCCAGCCCCTCGACCCCACCCAGCAGGGCGGTCGCCGGCACGCGGACGTCCAGGTGGAGGTCGTCGGAGCGGGTCGCGCGCATCCCCAGCGAGTCCCAGGTCCGTTCCACCCGCAGGCCGTCGGTGCCGGCCGGCACCAGGAACTGGGAGACCACCGACCCGTCGTCCGCACGCCTGGCGGCCACCAGGTACCCGTCGGCGTGCCCGGCCCCGGAGACGAAGGTCTTCGCGCCGCTGATCCGGTACCCGTCCCCGTCCGGCTCGTACCGCGTGGACAGCTGCGACAGCCGCGAGCCCACTGCCCGCTCGCTCATCGCCACCGCGTACCAGGCGCCGCCGGCCGCGGCGCGCAGCAGGTCGTCGCGGGCCGCCAGGGCCCACTCGGGGACGCCCAGCGTCGCCGCCAGCGTCCGGTCGACCGCGGCCAGCGCTCCGGTGACCGACGCGTGCATGTTGAACACCAGGGCGGTGGCGCCGTTGCCGCGGGCGAGCTCGTAGGCGACCGCGGCGTAGTCGGCGAACCCCGCGCCGGCGCCCCCCAGCGCCGCCGGCACGAGCACCCCGAACAGCCCCGCCTGGCGCAGGTCCTCGAAGTCGTCCACCGGGAACTCGCCGGCCGCGTCGTACGCCGCGGCCCGGGCCGCGAACCGGGGCGCGAGCCGCGCCGCCGTCGCCACCAGATCACTCATCCGTCGCGGCCCTCCCTCGGCCCGCCACCGGCCCGGACTCCCCACGCCTGGTACAGCACGGCGGTCGACCGGCTGGCCACCATGGGCACCCGGCCGCGGCGGGTCACCAGCCAGCGCAGCAGCGGGCCGACCGCCGGCCGCAGGCCCCGCACCCGCAGCGCGACGCCGTGCCGGGCGCACTCGTCCACCAGGCGGGCCGGCGGCACGAACAACGCCGGATCGTGGATGCCCGGCGGCGCCCCACCCGGAATCCGTTCGGCCACGGTCACGACCAGGAACCTGGCCAGCGCGGTGGCGTTGACCGTGTCGGCCACCAGCCGGCCGCCCGGTCGCAGGACGCGGCAGGCCTCCCGGACGACGGCCGGCAGGTCCCGGACGTGCTCGAAGATCTCACCGGCGCTCACCACGTCCGCGCAGGCGTCCGGGAGCGGCAGGGCTGTGGCGTCCCCACGCAGCACCGCCACCCCGTGCGCGGCCGCCTGGCGCAGTGCGGACGCGGTCAGGTCCACGCCGACGTGGCGGTACCCGAGCCGTGCCACGTGCGGCGCCAGCAGCCCGCCACCGCAGCCCACGTCCACCAGCAGCGCGCCATCCCGCGCGGCCGGTGGGATGAGCCCGGCCCGGGCCTGCGCGATCCAGTGCAGCGCGGCCAACGCTCCGCCCGGGCGCCACCACTCCCCGGCCAGCTCGTCGTACTGTCGCGGGTCGTTGCGCACGCGGACGGGCGGGGCCATGCACAGAGAGTGTCATGAATCCGCTCAGACAGCTAGACGTCACGCAGCGTGTCGGACGTCGACGGTCGCCGTCGGACCGACGCGGGTGTTTACTGCCACCGTGGTGACCGCCCTGCTCCGCGCCTGCCATCCCGAGCCCGCGGGCGCGGTGACGGCCGCCTCCGGACTGCTCGCGCTGGCCGTGGGCAACGGTGTCGGCACCGCGGCTCTGGTGACCGCCACGGTGGCGTCCAGCCAGCTCGCGGTCGGGTGGGCGAACGACGCGATCGACGCCGACCGCGACGCCGCGGCCGGGCGCCGGGACAAGCCGGTCGCCGCCGGCGAGGTCACCCGTGGGACGGTCGCGGTCGCCGCCGGGGTGGCCGCCGTGTCGACCGTGGTGCTGGCCCACCTGGTCGGTGGTGCCGCGGGCGCGGTCGCCACGGTCGGCCTCGCCAGCGCGCTGGCGTACAACTGGCCGCTCAAGCGCACCCCGCTGTCGGTGGTGCCGTACGGCCTGTCGTTCGCGGCCCTGGCGGCGTTCGCCGTGCTGGCGGTGCCCGCGACCCCACCCGCCTGGCTGCTCGGCGCCGCCGCGCTGCTCGGCGCCGGCGCCCACTTCGCCAACGCCCTGCCCGACCTGGCGGACGACGCCGCGACCGGCGTCCGTGGCCTCCCGCACCGGATCGGCCGGCGCGCCTCCACCGCGGTCGCCGGTGCGCTGCTGGTGGCGGCCGTGGTGACCGTGGTGCTCGGGCCGCCGGGTCCCCCGGCGGGCTGGGGCGTGGCCGCCCTGGGGGTGGCCGTCACGGTCCTGCCGCTCGGCTGGTACGCCGACCGGGCCGCGGCCGCTCGCGGCCGGCGCCCCACCGCCCTGTTCCGCGCGTTCCTCGTGGTCGCCGTGCTCACCGTCGCGCTGCTGCTCGCCGGTGGCGCCCGCGGGTGATCCCGACCGAGGTGCGCGGGGCCCAGGGTGGCCGCGGGTCGGCGGAGCTCCCACGCTAGTCTGACCCCGGTAGTGATCGGTGGAAGGGACGCCATGCGCAACCGGACGCGCGGTGCCGCGATCATCGCCGCGGCGTTGTTGGGGATCGGACTCGCCGGCTGTGGAGCCGGTCAGGACGCACCCACCTCCCGGGTGGTCCCGGCCGTGCCGGGGGTGAACGTCGACGCCGAGGACGGCTCGGTCCTCGTCCGCAACGCGGTGGTGCCCTACCGGTCGCAGGGGTACCGCGCGGGCGGGCAGGTACCGGTCGAGATGCGGATCGTCAACGAGGGCCTCGAACCGGTCCGGCTGGTGTCGGCCTCCTCGGAGCAGGCGACGAGCGTGCAGATCGTGGGCGAGGCGACCTTCCCACCCAATGAGGCGACCCCGCTGACGCTGCGGCTGGGTGGCCTCCGCACCGCGGTCAACGCCACCAGCCGGGTCCCGGTGGTGCTGCGGTTCGACAACGGCGTGGAGCTGTCCATGCAGGTGCCGGTGGCGCCGCCCGAGCGGCCTGAGCAGCGCACACCGATGGACCTGGAGCAGGAGCACTGACCGTTCCGTGCCCGCGCGGGCACGGCCGCGGTACGTCGCGCGGGCACGGCCGGTCCGCGGGCGGCGCGCGAGCGTGCCGGGTCAGACGTAGCGTTCGAGGATCGACGCCTCGGCCAGGCGGGACAGGCCCTCGCGGACCATTCGCGCACGGGCGTCACCGACCCCGCCGACCGCCCGCAGGTCCTCCACGGTCGCGCCCAGGAGGCGCTGCAGGCTTCCGAAGTGGTTGACCAACCGCTCGGCGACGGCGCCGGGCAGCCTCGGCACCTTGGCCAACAGGCGGTACCCGCGCGGGCTGACCGGGACCTCCAACGCGTCGGTACCCCCGGGGTAGCCGAGCGCCTTCGCCACTGACACGAGGTCGATGAGATCGGTCGCAGACAGCAGGTCAAGGTCCTGCAGCACCTCGTCGACCTTGCGGCCGGGCGGCAGGTAGTCGCGCACGACCAGCACCCGTTCGGCGTCCACTCCCGCCATCAGCTCGTCGAGCTGGAGCGCGAGCAGCCGCCCGTCCACGCCGAGCTCGACGACGTACCCGGCGATCTCGTCGGCGATGCGCCGCACCATCTCCAGCCGCTGCACCACCGTCACGGCGTCCCGGGTGGTGACGAGGTCCTCGATCTCCAGCGCCGACAAGGTGCCGCTGACCTCGTCGAGGCGGTGCTTGTAGCGCTCCAGCGTGGCCAGCGCCTGGTTGGCCCGCGACATGATCGCCGCCGAGTCGTCCAGGACATGGCGCTGACCGTCCAGGTACAGGCCGATGATGTTCATCGACTGGCTGACCGAGATCACCGGATACCCGGTCTGCTTGGCCACTCGCTCGGCGGTCCGGTGCCGGGTCCCGGACTCCTCGGTCGGGATGGTGGGATCCGGCATGAGATGTACCGCTGCGCGAAGTATGCGGGTGCCGTCACTGCTGAGCACCACCGCGCCGTCCATCTTGCAGAGTTCCCGGAGCCGGGTGGCGGAGAACTCCACGTCCAACGGGAACCCGCCCGTGCACAGCGACTCGACCACCTTGTCGTAGCCGAGTACGATCAGCCCGCCGGTACGGCCGCGCAGGATCCGCTCCAGCCCGTCGCGTAACGCCGTCCCCGGCGCCATCAACGCCAGGGTGACGCGCAACGGGTCGTTGGTGAGGCTGCCCGATCTCAGGCCGCCCGCGGCCAGCACTCCGCTGGCCCGCCCCCCAGCTTCCCTGTCGGTAGCCACCCGCACAGTTTAGAGACCATCCACCCGTACGGTGATGGCGCGGTGGGCCCGCAACCGATAGTGTGCCTGCCTGCGTGGGGGCACCTCGCACGGAGGTTGCGACGGCAGATGGCCACCGCGGGAAGGCTCCAGTGGCGTCGCGCGGCCCCCCGTCGCGCGCTCCGCCGCACCGCGTGGTCGCTGGTGCTGGTGTCGGCGGTCGCCGCGGCGGCCTGGCTGGTGTTCGGCGGCGAGCCGGTCCGGCTCGCCGGTGGGCAGACCAACCCGCTGGCGCTGATACCCCCGGCCACGACCGCGATCGGGGCGGCGGCGGTGGTGTGGCAGGTCTCGGCGGCGTTCCGGCGGCCCCTTCTCGAGGCCAGCCACTACGCCCTGCGGGTACGCCCCGGTAGGTGGCGGACGCTGGTGCTGCCGTGGGCGGCCGTCGCCGAGGTCGCCGGTCTCTCCACCCGCGGCGGGGCGGTGCTGCTCATCCGCTGCGTCCCCGGGCGGGCCACCCCCGGGGACCGGCCGGGGCTCCTCGACCGCTCGGTGCTCCGGTCGGCGATGCGCACCGCCGGCCCCGACCGGGCCACGGTCGCCGCCTTCGACCTGGCGGTACGCATGGAGGAGTTCGCCGGTACGCCGGAGGAGCAGCTTGCGTCACTGGCGGCCTGGGCGCCCGGTCACGTCCGCGTCACCGACGTGCTGTGACGGGATCGGGCGCGACCGGCCGCGCCCGGCAGCCCGACCGGCGTCCGCCCGACACCCGGCGGTCAGGAGCGCGCCGCCAGGTCCAGCGCCTGCCCGAGGTCGGCGACCTCGTGCACGACCAGGCCGTCGGGCACGCCGCCGGTGGCGGACCGCCCGCACCCGGCCGGGACCAGGGCGGACCGGAAACCGAGCCGGGCCGCCTCGGCCAGCCGCCGCGACACCGCCGACACCCGCCGGATCTCGCCGGTCAGGCCGACCTCCCCGAAGGCGACGAGATCCGCGGCGATGCCCAGGTCGAGGGCGCTGGAGGCCACAGCGAGCGCGAGCGCCAGGTCGGCCGCCGGCTCCACCACCCGGATGCCGCCCACCGTCGCCGCGAAGACCTCATGGTCGTGCAGGCGGATGCGGGGGCGGCACCGCTGGAGCACGGCCAGGACCATGGCCAGGCGGGCCGGGTCCAGGCCGCTGACCGTCCGCCGCGGCGAGCCGGGCACGGCCGCGCCCTTGAGGGCCTGCACCTCGGTCACGAGGGCGCGGCGGCCCTCCATCGCCACCGTCACGCAGGTGCCCGGGACCGGTTCGGCGTGCCGGTTGAGGAACCGACCGGACGGGTCCGGCAGGCCGGTGATGCCGCCCTCGTGCATCTCGAAGCAGCCCACCTCGTCGGCCGGGCCGAACCGGTTCTTCAATCCCCGCACCAGCCGCAGCGAGGAGTGTCGGTCGCCCTCGAAGTGCAGCACCACGTCGACCAGATGCTCCAGGACCCGCGGCCCGGCCACGTGGCCGTCCTTGGTGACGTGCCCCACCAGCATCACGGCGATCCCCCGCTGCTTGGCCAGCGACACCAGCGCCGCGGTGACCGCCCGCACCTGGGTCACGCCACCGGGCACGCCGTCCACGCCCGGCGCCGACACGGTCTGCACCGAGTCGAGGACCAGCAGGCCCGGCTTCACCGCGTCGAGCTGGCCCAGCACCGCGGCGAGATCCGTCTCGGCCGCCAGGTACAGGCGCGGGTGCAGGGCGCCGATGCGCTCGGCCCGCAGCCGCACCTGGTTGACCGACTCCTCGGCCGAGATGACCAGGGCGGGGCCCGGATCCTCGTCGCACCCGCTCCCGTCTCCGCCCGGCCCGCCGACCGCCCGTCCCGCACCGGCGGCCCAGTGCTGGGCCACGTCGAGCAGCAGGGTCGACTTCCCCACGCCCGGCTCGCCCGCCAGCAGCACCACCGCACCGGGGACCAGCCCGCCGCCGAGCACGCGGTCCAGCTCTCCGATCCCGGTGGGGCGGGCACGCGCCGGTGCCACGCTGTAGCTGCTGATCGGCCGCGCCGGCGCCACCGGAGCGAGCACGGTGACCGGGGGTCCGGCCGGCGCGGGCGTCGCCGGGGACTCCACCACCGATCCCCACTCACCGCACTCCGGGCACCGGCCGGTCCACTTCGGCGGCCGGTGCCCGCAGACGTCACAGTGGTAGGTCCGGCGGGCCGGACGGGCCGGCTTCGTCGCTCGGGTCACGCCCGGCACCGTAGCCGACGGGTCGGACACCGGCGGCGGACCGGCGCAGTCTCCGTCATCGGATGGTGATCACCACCGGCTCGCTGTAGGCCGTGCCCACCCGCGCGTACAGCCGGTAGGTGCCGGGTGCGACGAGCTCACCGGCGGGCGTGCCACCGTCGCAGACGTCGCTGCGGTTGCCGTACCACGCCAGGTACGGGAACGAGGTCGTGAACCCGGGGGGCAACGTCTGCACGTCCGTCCCCCGGGGCGGGTCGCAGTGGCGCGAGGAGAAGACCCGGTTGGCGCCGGAACCCTCGATCAGGTACAGCTCCCGCTGGTCGCCGCCGAGGTCGCGGGTGCACTCCCGGTCGGAGACATTGGCGATGACGATGTCGAACCGCACCGGCTCGCCAGCGGCGAACTCGGTGCGCTCGGCCTGCGCGGTCACCTCGATCTCGTCGTCGGCACACCGGTCTTCCGGGGGCGTCGTGGGCGCGGCCCCGCCGCCGTCCTGCCCCGACACCGCCTCCTGCCCCGTCCCGCCCGGCCCCGGCGTGGAGGGGGCACCCGGCGTGGAGGGCGCACCGGACGTGGACGCGCTCGGGCTCTGCCCGCCCCCGGACGCCCGCCCGTCGCCGCCACCGCCGGCCACCGCCATACATGCCTGTGCCACGAGGAACAGCACCAGCAGGGCTCCCGCGAGCACGATCGCCCGCCGCCGCCAGTAGACGGAGGCGGGCAGGGGCCCGACAGGGGTCAGTCTCATGGCCTCTCCACGCTATCGATCGCGGGTGGCGGTGTCGCGGCGCCGCGCCGGGCGGCCAGCCGCCGCTCGCGCAGGCGCCCGACCCGTCCGGCGTGGTGCCGCATCCCGCGTCCCGCCGCATCCTGGCGACCGCAGCCCGCCGGGTCGCGCCGTCCACCCCACCCCGGCCCGCGGCGTCCCGCGTCGTCCCGCGCGCGGCGTCACAGGTAGCGGCGGCGGGGGTGGACCGCGTGTGCGCCGGCCACCCGGTCGAGGAACAGCAACCCGTCACAGTGGTCGATCTCGTGCTGCAACGCCCGGGCCTCGAACGCGTCCGTGGTCAGCGTGACCCGCTCGCCGGAGCCCGGCACGTCGCCGGTGACCACCAGGCGGGTGGCTCGCGTGACGTCCCCGGTCAGCGTCGGCACCGACAGGCAGCCCTCCCGGCCGCGACGGCGCCGGGTACCGGACACGATCTCGGCGTTGCACAGGGCGAACGGCCCGTGGGTCGTCACGGCCCGCGGGTGCCCGGTGACGTCCACGACGAACAGCCGTACCGACTCCCCGACCTGCGGGGCGGCCACGCCCACGCAGCCGGGTGAGGCACGCATGGTGGCGAGCAGGTCCGCCGCGAGCGCCACCACGGCGGGGTCGGTGGGGTCGACCGGCTCGGCGGGCCGGCTCAGCACCGGGTGCGGGGCGGTCACCACCCGGCGCACCCGCCCCACCACGCCGACGGCCATGCGGGTCCGCTCCGAGATCCCCGGCTCGCTTCTCACATCACGTCCATCTCACTCGGACGGATGGAGACCTCGATGCCGAACTCGGCCGCCACCCCGGCGAGCTCGCCGGCGACGGCGCTCTCTGCGCCGCGCGGCAGGTCGACCTCGGCCACCAGCACGTAGAGCGGGCCGACCAGCCGGGTGCTGAGGTCGGTGATGTTGCCACCGGCGCGGGCGAGCACGCCGGTCACCGCGGCGACGATCCCCAGCTGGTCGGCCCCGTGCACGCTCACCACGTAGGGCGACCCCTCCGCCGGGACCTCCTCCTCCGGGCGTACCTGCCACGCCGTCGTCTGCAGCGACCCGTCCGCGCACAGCGGCGCCAGGGCCGACTCCACCGCGGCCGGCTCGGCCTCGCCGGTGCACACCAGCATCATCGCGAAATGCCCGCGCAGCCGGGTCATCGTGGAGTCGGTCAGGTTGAGGCCGAGTCCGGCCAGGATCCTCGACACCTCGGCCACGATGCCCGGCCGGTCTTGTCCCACCACCGTGACGGCGAGCTCAGCCACCGCTGCAGTGTACGGCTACCCGGGTCGGCCGGGGACGGCGGCCGCTAGCATCGCGGCCGTGGCAACGGGAGCGCGGCGGGCCGGAAGCGGCACGGGTGACGCGCGCGGCGCAGCGCCGGCCGAGGCGGCGCGGCGGTGACGGAAGCGGCGCGGGCGGCCATCCGCTGGTACGCCGGGCACGCACGGGACCTGCCGTGGCGGGCGCCGGGCGTCGGCGCCTGGCCGATCCTGGTCTCCGAGGTGATGCTGCAACAGACGCCGGTGGAGCGGGTCACCCCGGTGTGGTCGGGCTGGGTGGCCCGGTGGCCGCAGCCCGCGGACCTGGCGGCCGCGCCGCCGGCGGAGGCGATCCGGGCGTGGGGCCGCCTCGGCTACCCACGCCGGGCCCTGCGGTTGCACGAGTGCGCCCGACTGCTGCGGGACCGCTACGCCGGCCGGGTCCCCCGCCGCCTGCCGGACCTGCTGGCACTCCCCGGGGTCGGTCCGTACACGGGCCGGGCGGTCGCCGTCTTCGCCTTCCGGCAGCGCCACCCCGTCGTGGACACCAACGTGCGCCGCCTTGTGGCCAGGTACGCCGGTGGCCGGCCGGACGCGGGTCCGGTGACGACGGCGGCCGACCTGGCGGCGACCGAGGCCCTGCTGCCACGCCTCCCGGCAGACGCGGCGGCGGCCAGCGCGGCGTTCATGGAACTGGGCGCGACGGTCTGCACCGCCCGCGCTCCCCGGTGCGGGTCCTGCCCGCTGGCGGCGGGGTGCGCGTGGCGGGCCCGCGGCCAGCCGCTGCCGGACGGCCCACGCCGGCGCCGGCAGCGGTACGTCGGCACCGACCGGCAGGCCCGCGGCGCGCTGCTGGCGGTGCTCCGGGAGGCCACGGGGCCGGTCACCGCGGACCGGCTGGCGTCGGCGTGGCCCGACGCCCGGCAGCGGCTCCGGGCGCTCCAGACGCTGATCGCCGACGGCCTGGTCTGCCAGGCCGCCGGCGATCAGTACGCCCTACCCGGGTCGGTCACCCCGGCCGCGGTCACTCCTTGACCTCGGCGGTGTCACCCACCTCGGTCATGTCGAGCTCCGCTGCCAGCAGCGGCGAGACCTGGGTCTCCTTGGGCTCCCGCGGCTTCGGCTGCCCCGTGAAGGTCAGCTTCGCGTGCTCCGGGTCGGTGGGGTCGCCCTCGCAGTCGACCAGGACCACCTGACCGGGCCGCAGCTCGTTGAAGAGGATGCGCTCCGACAGGGCGTCCTCGATCTCCCGCTGGATGGTCCGCCGCAGCGGACGGGCTCCCATGACCGGGTCCCAACCCTTGCGGGCCAGGAACCGCTTGGCGCTCTCGCTGAGCTCCAGGCCCATGTCGCGGTTGCGGAGCTGCTCCTCGATGCGGGCGACCATCATGTCCACGATCCGCAGGATGTTCTCCTCGGTGAGCTGGTGGAACACGATGACGTCGTCGATCCGGTTGAGGAACTCCGGGCGGAAGGACTGCTTCAGCTCGTCGTTGACCTTCTGCTTCATCCGCTCGTAGTTGCTCTCGCTGTCCTCCGACGCCTGGAAGCCCAGCGACACCGCCTTGGCCACGTCCCGGGTACCCAGGTTGGTGGTCAGGATGATCACCGTGTTCTTGAAGTCCACGATGCGACCCTGACCGTCGGTGAGCCGGCCGTCCTCGAGGATCTGCAGCAGCGTGTTGAACACGTCCGGGTGGGCCTTCTCGATCTCGTCGAAGAGCACCACCGAGAACGGACGCCGCCGGACCTTCTCGGTCAGCTGGCCACCCTCGTCGTACCCGACGTACCCCGGCGGGGCACCGACCAGCCGCGACACGGTGTAGCGGTCGTGGAACTCGCTCATGTCGAGCTGGATCAGCGCGTCCTCGGTGCCGAACAGGAACTCCGCCAGCGCCCGGCACAGCTCGGTCTTCCCGACCCCGGACGGACCGGCGAAGATGAACGAGCCCGCCGGCCGCTTCGGGTCCTTCAGGCCGGCCCGGGTCCGCCGGATCGCCTGGGAGACCGCCCGGATCGCCTCGTCCTGGCCGGCGATCCGCTTGTGCAGCTCCTCCTCCATGCGCAGCAGCCGGGTGGTCTCCTCCTCGGTGAGCTTGTACACCGGGATGCCGGTCCAGTTGGCCAGCACCTCCGCGATCTGCTCGTCGTCGACCTCGCTGACGACGTCCAGATCGCCGGCCTTCCACTCCTTCTCGCGCTGGGCACGCTTGGCCATCAGCTGCTTCTCCTGGTCACGCAGCTG
>Ga0079224_100009248_pt1 | contig 13418 bp, 11 predicted proteins | sample Stecom2015_FD_80414 | JGI IMG/M metagenome (GOLD analysis project Ga0079224, IMG submission 80414) | Agricultural soil microbial communities from Utah to study Nitrogen management - Steer compost 2015 | ecosystem: Environmental > Terrestrial > Soil > Agricultural land | place: USA: Utah... | reverse complement strand
CCTTAACGTCCAGGCTGTGTTCAAGAAGATATTAATTGCCAACCGTGGTGAAATTGCGCTGAGGGTAATCCGCACGTGCAGGGAAATGGGCATCAGCACGGTGGCTGTGTATTCAACCGCTGACCGCGAAAGTCTTCACGTCAGATTCGCCGATGAAGCGGTCTGTATCGGCGAAGCGCCCAGCAAGGAATCTTATCTCAACATACCGCGCATCATCTCTGCGGCAGAAATCACCAACGCCGACGCCATACACCCCGGCTATGGGTTCCTTTCGGAACGCTCCGAATTTTCCGCTGTCTGTCACGAGTACGGCATCAAGTTCATCGGGCCTTCTCCGGAGATGATTGACGCGATGGGCGACAAGTCGACAGCAAAAGAAACAATGAAGAAAGCCGGCGTGCCAACGATACCAGGATCTGAGGGACTTCTGAATTCTGTCGAAGAAGGTCAGAAACTCGCCAAAAAGATCGGCTATCCGGTAATCCTTAAAGCAACCGCCGGAGGTGGCGGCAAAGGCATGCGCATCGTCAATGACGAGTCACAGTTCAAGAAGGCATGGGACGATGCTCGGCGCGAAGCGGCAGGTGCATTTGGCAATGACGGGCTTTACCTTGAAAAGTATATCGAAGAACCGCGCCACGTTGAGATCCAGGTGATCGGAGATCAGTACAATAAAGTTTGCCATCTCTCGGAGCGCGATTGTACGATACAAAGACGTCATCAGAAACTCGTGGAAGAAACGCCTTCACCGGCTGTCGACCAGGAACTGCGCGAAAAGATGGGCGAGGCAGCCATCCGCGGTGCGAAGGCGATAAAATATGAAGGCGCTGGGACCATTGAATTCCTCCTCGACAAGCACGGGAACTTTTACTTCATGGAAATGAACACCCGTATCCAGGTGGAACACCCCATCACCGAGGAAGTAACCGACTACGACCTGATCAAGGAACAAATCAAAGTAGCAGCCGGCGTGCCCATCTCCGGGAAGAACTATTTCCCTAACCTGTATGCGATGGAGTGCCGCATTAATGCTGAAGATCCCGCCAATGGGTTCAGACCGTCGCCGGGAAGAATCACAAACCTCCACATGCCCGGAGGACACGGCGTTCGCATCGACAGCCATGTGTATGCCGGTTATACCATCCCCCCGAACTACGATTCGATGATCGCTAAACTCATCGTCAGCGGTCAGTCGCGCGAGGAAGTCATCACCCGGATGAAGCGCGCATTGCAGGAGTTCGTCATCGAAGGCGTGAAGACTACCATCCCCTTCCACATCAAACTCATGGACAACGAGACCTTCCGCTCAGGGAAGTTCAACACGAAATTTTTGGAGACGTCCTTCGATTTTAGCTCGCTTTAGGAGCTGACAGATTTTCACCACAGAGGCACGGAGGATACGGAGATTCACGGTGCCGGTCTGTGTCTCTGTGGTAAAAAATACTAGACTTTAGCTGGCTGCTCGATGGCACGGACCAACTCCGCATACCAGGCCTTACCGTACTTCCGGATCAGCGGTTCCTTAAGAAACTTGTACAACGGAACCTGGAGCTCCTTGCCAAGGGCGCAGGCGGGAGAACAGATACGCCACTTGTGATAGTTGACGGCCTCGAAGTCCTTTTTCTTCGTGATGCGGATCGGATACAGGTGACAACTGATGGGCTTTCGAAATGAAATCTTTCCGTCCTTGTGTGCTTCTTCAATTCCGCACTTGAGGATGCCCTTCTCATCGTAATGAGAATACGCGCACTCGCGGCCTTTAATGACAGGCGTTGCGTAGTCGCCGTCCGGGTCAATCACGTGCGTGCCCTCCTTCTCGATGGTTTGGATTCCCTTAGGTGTCAGGTAAGGCTTTATCTTGGGATAGATATCTTTCAGAATGGCAAGCTCTTCCACTTCCAACGGCGCGCCGTAGTCGCCTTCCACGCAACATGCGCCCTTGCATTTTTCAAGGTTGCAGACGAACTCCTTGTCGCGAATTTCATCTGAAACCAGTACGTCGCCGACTTTAATCATTTGATTCGTTCGTTCGCAAAGATAGTTCTAATTTTTTTCTCCGCTCCCACGCACTTTTGTCGTGTTTTGACTGTTTCTGTCATCACGCTGCCTTAGCGTTTGTTCCTTATTGTGTTATTTCCTTAATTCCGGCCAGCCGGATATCCACGTACCATTTTACCTTTGTACCGGCGCAACGCATGATCGATTATCTGTCCAGTCTGAACGAACCGCAACGGGAAGGTGTGCTGAACACCGAAGGTCCCTGCATGATCATTGCCGGCGCAGGGTCGGGCAAAACCCGCGTGCTCACCTATCGGATCGCCCATCTCATCCACGAAAAGGGTGTGGACCCGTTCAACATTATGGCGTTGACGTTCACAAACAAAGCGGCGAAGGAAATGCGCGACCGGATCGAAACCATCGTCGGTCACGACGCGCGCAACATCTGGATGGGCACCTTCCACTCTGTATTCGCCCGCATCCTCCGCGCGGAGGCGCATCACCTCGGGTATCCGTCGAACTTTACGATCTATGACACGGACGATTCCCGGACATTGATCAAAAATATTGTCAAGGAACTGGGACTCGACGAGACGGCGTACAAAGCAAGCACGGTGCACAATCGCATTTCTGCCGCAAAGAACCGACTCATCGGATGGCAAGACTACCTGGCAAACGCCGAACTCATGGCCGATGACGCCGCCAACATGCGCCCGGAGATCGGGAAGATTTATCGTGCTTACGCGATGCGCTGCTTCAAAGCCGGCGCGATGGACTTTGACGACCTGCTGTTCAATACCGATAAACTTTTCCGCGAACACCTCGACGTATTGAACAAGTACCAGCACCGCATACACTACCTGCTCGTCGACGAGTTCCAGGATACGAACCTGTGCCAGTATTACATCATCCGTAAGATCGCCGCCGTCAGGGAAAACATCTGCGTAGTTGGTGACGATGCGCAGAGTATTTACGCATTCCGCGGAGCCGACATCACGAACATTCTCAACTTCGAACGCGACTACCCGGACCTGCGCGTCATCAAACTTGAGCAGAATTATCGCTCAACGCAGAACATCGTTAACGCGGCGAACTCTGTGATCCGGAAAAACCGTGCACAGCTACCAAAGAACATCTGGACCCATAACGAAGAAGGATCTCTGATTGAGCTGATTAAAGCAGTTTCCGATAATGAAGAAGGCCGACTCGTAGCGTCATCGATCTTCGAAGAGAAGATGCAACATCAGCTCAAGTTCAGCGACTTCGCAGTACTGTATCGCACCAACAGTCAGTCGCGCGCCATTGAAGAGGCGTTGCGACGAATGAATATCAAATACAAAGTCATTGGTGGCCTTTCGTTCTACCAACGCAAGGAAATCAAAGACCTGCTTGCATACCTGCGCTACGCCATCAACCAGCAGGATGAAGCCTCCTTCCGGAGGATCATCAATCTGCCAAAGCGAGGGATCGGTAACGCGACCATTGACCGGATCATCGTTGCAGCCAACGACCATGACCTTCCGATATGGGAAGTGCTAAAGCATGCTGATCAGTTTCTCGGAAATCGACTGAGTGGTCCTATCAGCGACTTCGTCGCGATGATCGAACGCTTTTCGCTGGAGGTTCAACGAAAGGATGCGTATAGCGCGGCGTTCGAGATTGCAAAGGGCTCAGGCCTGCTCCGCGAACTCTACGAAGACAAGACGGTCGAAGGTCTCAGCCGCTATGAAAACGTGCAGGAACTCCTTAACGCCATAAAGGAGTTTGTGGACGATCCGACGAGAGAAGACAAATCGCTAAACGCGTTCCTGCAGGAAGTATCGCTGATCACAGGCCAGGATGAAGACAAGGACAAGGATCCCGACAAGGTGACGCTGATGACCATTCACATGGCCAAGGGTCTTGAATTCCGCTACGTATATATCGTCGGCCTGGAGGAAGATCTCTTCCCCTCTCAGATGATGCTGAGCAGCCGTGCGGAACTCGAAGAGGAGCGCCGGTTGTTCTATGTAGCGATAACCCGGGCCCAGAAGCGGCTGTTCCTGTCGTATGCGCTGACGCGATATCGCTATGGCCGACTTAAGAACTGTGAGCCGAGCCGGTTCCTTGATGATATTGACGGACGGTACGTCAAGCTAACCACACGCCAGAGCGTTTATGAGTCGTCAGGCGGAACGAATTACGCCCGCAGCCTGGTACGCGGCATACAAAAGACAGTGAAATCTACGCCGAAACCGGCCCAGCCCGTGCATGTTCCGGCCGCCGATTTCGAGCCCAGCGACACGTCGGGACTGCAACAGGGGATGAAAGTGGAACACCCTAAGTTCGGATATGGGGTTGTGATTCAGATGGATACATCCGGCGCAGACCGAAAGGCGCGGATTCAGTTCGACAATTTTGGCGAAAAGACGTTATTGCTTAGCTTTGCCAAGTTAAGAATTCACGAATAATCTCTGGATCGAGGCGATAAGGCACCCTTCCCGGATACTTGGTGCAAACTTCAACACTTCAACACACATCAACACTTCAACACTTTTATGATTGGAGAATATAACACGCAACGGCCTCCTATTATTTTGAAAGAATACGGCCGCAATGTTCAGAAACTGGTAGAGTACATAAGAAACGAACCCTCCCGCGAAAAACGCACGGAGATGGCCTACACGCTTATCGAACTGATCAAGCAGCTGACGCCAAGCCTGAAAGAGCAACCTGAAAACCCTCAGCGCCTTTGGGATGACCTGTACATTATCGCCGATTTCAACCTGGACATTGACAGCCCCTACCCCATGCCGGAGCGGGATATCCTGTTCAAGAAGCCGAAACGGATGGACTATCCCCAGAGCCCGATTCAGTTCAAGCACTATGGAAAGAATATCGAACGGCTTGTACAGGAAGCTGTGAAGATTGAAGATCCCCAGGAGCGCGAAGATGCCATCATCTACCTGGGTAAGCTGATGAAAACCTTCTACAGCAACTGGAACAAGGAGACCCTGGACGATTCAGTCATCCTTAAGGATATCGAGCGTATGTCCGGCGGGAAGCTAACCATCAACATTGATAAAGTCCGGGAGGATAACCTCTTCGAAAAACTCTACAAGGAGCGCAAGAAAGCCAAGCCTCAGCAAAACGGTGCCCGCCAGCAAGGTTCACATCGCCAGTTCAAAGGCAAAGGCAATCAACGCCGTCGCGGTTAGTTTTGGAGATGCAGACACAGGTGCAGATGCAGTCCTTCGACAAGCTCAGGAACCCGGATACTATATTCCAGATGGATGTAACTGCTCGCGGTTATTGAACTTGCCGAAGGGCGCACCGATCACCGACCACTAATCGCCACCAAACCCTCCCTCCCACGCTCCTTAATCCCCTAAAGGGGTCCAGCGCGCACCACACCACCCCTTTTCACTTTCCTTACTCCCCATACCTGACCGGCCACCGGTCCCTGAGCTCGTCGAAGGGCGGTCCCTGAGCCTGTCGAAGGGCCATAATAGACCACCGATTACTGATTACCGACCACGGTTCCCCCAAATCGTCATTCATTCAAATAAATCGTCCAAGCCCATCGTACGAAGAAGCCTATTCCCTATACTTGTGGCAATGTTTTAACAAAACCATCAGGTTACGGAATAATGGCAACATTCAGAATACAAGGTGGCCGGAAGCTTTCCGGTGAGATCGTGCCTCAGGGAGCAAAGAACGAAGCGCTCCAGATCATCAGTGCAGTGCTGCTCACAGATGAACCCGTAACCGTACACAACGTTCCCGACATCCGCGACGTGAATAAGCTCATCGAACTGGTGAGCGATCTCGGATGTAAGGTCGAGAAGCTGGGACCGGAATCATACCGATTCACCGCCCGCGATATCAACACGGGTTACCTGGAAACGGACGAATACCGCGACAAGGCGGCTTCCCTCAGAGGATCGGTAATGCTGTTGGGTCCTATCCTCGCGCGCTTTGGCAAAGCGAACATTCCGAAGCCGGGCGGCGATAAGATCGGACGCAGGCGACTCGACACCCACTTCCTGGGCTTCCAAAAACTCGGCGCCAAGTTCCGCTTCAACGCGGACGATCACCTCTTTCATATTGACGCCAGCTCGCTGCAGGGCACTTACATTCTCCTGGACGAAGCATCGGTCACAGGTACAGCCAACATCCTCATGGCGGCCGTGCTCGCCAAAGGAAAGACGACGATCTACTACGCGGCGTGTGAGCCCTACGTGCAGCAACTTTGCCACATGCTCAATCGCATGGGCGCTAAAATATCCGGCATTGGCTCAAACCTCCTCACTATCGAGGGCGTAGAAAAGCTTCACGGCACGGAGCATACGCTTCTCCCCGACATGATTGAGATCGGGAGCTTCATTGGCATGGCAGCCATGACGCAGTCGGAACTTACCATCCGTAACTGCCGCATCGAGATGCTCGGTATCATACCGGAAGTCTTCCGTCGTCTTGGCATCAAAATGGAGTTTCGTGGCGACGACATTTACATCCCCGCGCAGGAACGCTATACTATCGAGACTTTCATCGACGGCTCTATCCTGACCGTGTCGGATGCCCCATGGCCAGGGTTTACACCTGACCTCATCAGTATTGTACTTGTTGTCGCCACACAGGCAGCCGGCACCGTCCTCATCCATCAGAAGATGTTTGAAAGCCGCCTCTTCTTCGTCGACAAGCTTATCGATATGGGTGCACAGATCATACTCTGCGATCCGCATAGGGCGACCGTAATAGGACTTGACCGCAAGCAACAACTTCGCGGTATCAAGATGTCGTCACCCGACATTCGCGCTGGGGTAGCACTTCTCATCGCCGCTCTTTCCGCCAACGGCGTCAGCGAAATCTCCAACATCGATCAGATCGACAGAGGTTATCAGCGCATCGATGAACGACTGCGCGCACTGGGCGCCGTTATTGAGAGAGTATAGTTTACAATTCAATCCTCAACGCCACGGGGCAATGATCCGATCCCAGATATTGATTATAAATCGGCGCGTCTTTCACCTTTGACACGAGTTCTTCGCTCACGAGAAAATAGTCAATCCGCCACCCGACGTTACGCGCACGCGCATTGAACATGTAATTCCAATACGTGTATTTAACTTCTTCAGGATAGAATCTTCGGAAGACATCCACGAAGCCAGACTCCAAGAGCTTCGTGAATCCATCAATTTCGGTCTGGGTGTAACCGGCGGATTTGTTGTAATTCTCTTTCGGTCGCGCGATGTCAATTGGTTGATGCGCTACGTTGAAGTCGCCACAGGCGATAACAGATTTCTTCTGATTCAGACTGACCAGGTAGTCTCTGAAATCGGCATCCCACCGCGCGCGATAGTCGAGGCGTTTTAATCCTTCCCCGGAGTTCGGCACGTACACGGTGACGAGGTAGTGTGTATCAAATTCTGCGGTAATTACCCGACCTTCCTGATCATGTTCTTCGATGCCCATGTCAAACGTCACTGAAAGCGGCTTTATGCGGGTAAGCACTGCCGTTCCCGAATAGCCCTTTCGAAGTTTGGCCGAGTTGACGTGGATATCGTATCCCGAGATCAGTTCGAGGGTGGATTTCACCTCTTCCTGTGCAGCCTTCGTTTCCTGAAGGCACAAAATGTCGGGGTTCATCATCCGGACGTCCTTCAGGAAGTCCTTCTTTATGATGGCGCGCAGGCCGTTGACGTTCCAGTTTACTAGGTGAAGCTCAGGCATGGGTCAGGATTCAAAGCAAACAAAAAAAGCCCGAAAGGGCTCCAGGACTATAGATACAGGACGAGATTAACCGGCCTTGGCCTTGAACTCTTCCTTGACCTTTTCGATGTCAACCCTGCGGATGACCGGCTTGAAATTCTGGTTCTTGAGGGTAATTTTCCGAACGTTCGACTTTGATCTGTCCTTCCTGCTCTTTCGCTTCAATCGGGTTACTGCCATGACTTGCGTGGTTAAAAGGAACGCAAAAGTAAGCCCCTTTGCGGAGTTTGCAAAGCGCACCGCGGGGAAAATTGCCCTGTTTACCGTCCCAAAGGTTGATTTTATGAGACATAAGGCTAGGGGATTTCTGTCCGGGGGAATTAACTTGGCCGCCAATTATGGAAAAACCCGCACTTCCCAAAGGAACCCGCGATTTCGGACCCCTGGCCATGTCCCGGCGCCAATACATCATGAACGTCATCCGGGACGTGTTCCAGCGCTTTGGCTTCGCCCCCCTGGAGACCCCTGCGATGGAAAATTTGTCCGTCCTGATGGGGAAATACGGGGATGAGGGCGACCAGCTCCTGTTCAAAGTGCTGAACTCCGGCGATTTCCTGAAGGATGCCGACCCGTCTCTCCTGACGGGACGAAATTCAAAGGCGCTTACATCTGTTATCGCCGAGAAAGGTCTCCGCTACGACCTCACGGTTCCCTTCGCCCGGTACGTGATCATGAACCGGCACGAGATCGCGCTTCCCTTCAGACGATACCAGATGCAACCGGTTTGGCGGGCGGACCGCCCCCAGAAGGGACGATATCGCGAGTTCTATCAGTGCGACGCCGATGTCGTGGGCACGGACTCTCTGGTATGTGAAATGGAAATCATTCTCATGATCAAATCCGTTTTCCGCCAGTTGGGTATCGACGCCTATACGATTCGCATCAACCATCGCGACGTACTCGGTGGAATTGCTGCGTTGGTCGACGCGGGCTCTGCCCAGGGAACGCTCTTTACCGCCATTGACAAGCTCGATAAAATCGGTGTCGACGGGGTGAGAAAAGAACTCGCGGGGTACGGATGGAGCGAGAAACAACTCGATCGTCTGTTTGAGATACTCTCCATTAAAGGATCGAACACCGATAAGCTGGATCATCTCAACCGTATTGGTACCGATGTTGCGAAGAAGGGTATTGGCGACCTACGGGAAATTCTTGCGCTGTTGGACGCGTATGGCGACTCTGACGCTCATGTGGAAGTGGACCTCTCACTCGCACGCGGATTGAGCTATTACACAGGAACCATCTTTGAAGTCAGAGTAGACGGCGCGGCCGTCGGCAGCGTGAGTGGCGGTGGACGGTATGACAACCTCACGCAGGCGTTCGGTTCCAGGGAGCGGTTGCCGGGTGTCGGCATTTCTTTCGGGCTTGATCGCCTTTACGATGTGCTGGATGAACTTGGACGTTTCCCGGACGCACGTGGTTTGTCTACTACCGTGCTTGTGTGTCACATCGACGCGGCGTCGCTCCGTTACGGACTGAAAGTATTGTCGGCGTTGCGGAATGCAGGTGTCAGGGCCGAAATCTATCCCGACGAGGTCAAGCTGAAGAAGCAACTCGACTACGCCAACAAAAAGACCATCTCCTACGCGATTGTGATTGGTCCTGACGAAATGACGAGCGGCCAGTTGGGTTTCCGTAACATGGCCGCCGGAAGCCAGGAGAAGAAGACCCTCGAAGCGATCCTGGAGCATCTGAAAGCCTGAATGGACCTTTCAGAAGCCATACTTTGCCTTCTGAACCTTCGTTGTATAGGTTAACAAAAGGCCATGTACGCTGCGCAGAACGAACAATTCGTTAGGTTTGCCCATATTGAGAATGGCTAGACTCCGCCTCTTTACCATCGCACTTCTTCTTGTTGCCACCGGGGGCCACGCGCAGTACATGAGCGAGGGAGGACGGTTTCAGGTCGACGTACAGAGCGGATGTGCGCCACTGACGGTAAACATCACCATCAATGCTCCAAGCGCATGCGATGCAGGTAATCCGTGCGACATGGACTGGGATGGCGACAACAATTACGATGAAAACCTGGTATTCACTCACACATACACAACACCTGGCTCGTACTACCTGACTGTCCTGTTTCAATCAACCGGTCAGGATCGTATTCTCATTGAGGTTATCGATGATACACCTCCCGATTTCAAAATTTACACGTGCAGCGGCAACGAAGTGATGTACGAAATCACGGATGCCAGTTACGACGAGTACGTTGTTGATTTCAATGATGGCTCACCTGCGCTCATACTGCCTGCTGGCAGTTCAGGGGGCAACCACACATATGCCCTGCCCGGTGCGCAAACGATCACCGTGCGTGGAAGAAATGCAGGCGCTATCGATAACTGTACGGCCAACGCTCAACCATTCACTACATTCCCAACCATTCCAACACCACTGATCAACTCGCTTGTCGTTTTGGACGACAACCAAATCCAGATCGATTTCACAACGCGACAGTACGTTCAGTACAAGCTTGAAATGTCCATGAACGGCGTCACCAACTTCCAGCACGAGGAAGATGTTTACAATACCACGATGGCAACGAGCAGTACGGTGATTTCCGGGCTCGATACCGAGAGCAGTTATTATTGTTTCAGGCTTGGCGTATTTGATCCCTGTAACCCGGCCAGTCCCATGCAGTATTCGAACGTCATCTGCAGCGCGACGCTGTCACTGGAATTGCTTGACAACATGAACCGTCTGCAGTGGACAACGCATACAACAGGAATCAACAACTACACGCTTGAGCGAAACTTCGCGCCCTACATTAGCGCAATACCAGGCAGCCAGACGAGTGTCAACGATAACGACGTTCAGTGCAAGACGGAGTATTCGTATCAACTCATATCGAACTATCCTAATGGCAGCACAAGTTATTCGCTGACGCGCACGGGCACCGCTGTTTCGATGACGCCGCCTACACCGGTGCAGAATATTACGGCTGTCGTGAACGGAAATTCTGTCGAGCTTTCCTGGACACAAGATCCTGCTTTCGATCCGATCGAATATGTTATTTCTAAAAACATCGATGATTCTGATTTTACGGAAGCAGGCAGGTCAGCCGTTTCCGGCTTTACCGATCCCGAGTTTTCTCCCGAGCGACCAACGTGTTACCAGATCATCTACACCGACTTGTGCGATAATACGAGCCCTCCTTCGATTATCGCCTGCCCGATTGTGCTTACCGCAGAGCAACTCGACGATGGTTCGGTGCTGCTCAACTGGACTCCGTATGAAGGATGGGCTCTTGGGGTACAGGAGTACGTTGTGGAAAAATATACCGACGACGGTTTTCTTCTCAACACATTTGATGCCGGAGTCAACCTAACCATTACCGACAACACCGAAGACGACATCCACCAGGTGCACGTTTACGTTGTACGCGCCATTGCGAAAGAGGGCGGACTTGGCGAGGCGATATCGAATGTGGTCGTAATCACTCGTGATCCACGCATCACCTACCCCACGGCGTTCACACCCAATGGCGATGGTAAGAACGATCACTTCACCGTGTTTACAAAGTTTGTGAACGGTTTCCAGATGAGCATCTTCAACCGTTGGGGTGAGCTGATCTACGTCACTGACGACATAAATCAGGGATGGGACGGAACATTTAATGGCAAGCTCATGCCCGAAGGCACCTATGCGTTTCGTGTTGACGTGGTGGATTACCTCGGGCGAAGCTTTGTCGAGATGGGATCGGTGATGCTGTTGCGGCGGAGGTAGTGTTGAAGTGTTGACTTCAACACTTCAACACTTTTTTACCACCAATTCTTTCCTTTACTTAGTACCTCGCTTAATACCTCACTTAAATTCCAAACGGCAATGTTCGACATGATGAAGATGATGGGCAAGATGAAGGAAGTTCAGGCCCGCATCAAGGAAGCGCAGGATAACCTGGTGAATGTAACGGCGACGGGAGAATCCGGCGGAGGAATGGTTAAGGCTACCGTTAATGGCAAGCGCCAGCTCATTGCGCTGGAGATCGATCCTGCCATCGTAAAAGCAGACGACAAGATTGTGTTGCAGGACCTGGTGATCGCTGCTGTCAACAAGGCCATGGATGAGGTCGAAGTTCTGGCGCGTGAAGAGCTGCGCCGGAAAACGGAAGGGTTACTGCCCAATATCCCGGGTCTTGATCTGGGTGGTATGATGGGATGAACCCACATCACCTCGCGTAAACTATGGCCGACGTTTCCGTTGTCATTCTCAACTACAATGGTGAAAAGCTCCTGCAAAAGTTCCTGCCGTCAGTAGTCAAGTACTCGGCGGAGGCAACGGTATGGGTAGCGGACAACGGCTCCACGGATGCGTCTGTCAGTTTGCTTGAACGCGAATTTCCCAGCGTCAGGGTCGTGACCCTCGACAGGAACTATGGATTTTGCAGAGGCTATAACGAAGCGTTGCGTCGCATCAAGGCGGACGTGTATGTCTTGCTGAACTCCGACGTCATGGTCACGCAGGACTGGCTCGTACCCATACTGCGTCTGTTGGAAAGTCGGGATGACATTGATGCCGTGCAACCGAAAATACTCTCCTACAAAGAGCCGGAAAAGTTTGAGTATGCCGGAGCGGGAGGTGGACTCCTGGATCCGCTCGGGTATCCCTTTTGTCGCGGACGTATACTGAACCGCATTGAATATGATCACGGTCAGTATGACGATGAGCGTGAAGTCTTTTGGTCATCCGGCGCGTGCATGGCCATACGTGCTTCCACCTATTGGACTCATGGCGGTCTGGATGAGGACTTCTTTGCGCACATGGAAGAGATCGATCTCTGTTGGAAGATCCAACGCGCCGGAAAAAAGGTTTTCTACACAGGCACCAGCGTAGTGTATCATCTCGGTGCGGGCACATTGAACTATGCGAGTCCGCGCAAGACCTTTCTCAATTTCAGGAACAACATGACCGTGTTGCTAAAGCATCTGGATGGTGGCGAAATGTGGTGGAAGATACCGCTGCGGATCGGTCTCGACTGGCTGGCGGCTTTTTCATTCCTGCTGTCCGGAAAGCCGGCGCATTGCGTCGCCGTGTTTAAAGCCCACGCAGCAGTAACCAGCGGGCTGTCCGCCATTCTGCGCAGACGACGCGCGTTGCGGACTGCGTATCCTCGCTATTCGAGGAAGAATATCTATCGTGGATTGATGCTGTTAAAGTATTTCTTCGGCCGGAGGAACGACTATCTTAAGCCTCAGTAATCCCATACCGGATTACGTCTGCGCCAATGCTTGCGGAGGTTCATGGCAAAGGCAATCACGAGGTATAAAATGACAGGTGAACCGAATGTGATGAACGATGCGTAGATGAAAAATAACCTTATGCTGGAAGTCGCCACACCCAGCAATTCACCCAACATAGTGCATACACCGAACGCGTAACCCTGAAAGAAGTGCTGGATTCTTGTGACCATCCCATTCATGTTATCTGTCCCTTTTTAACTTTCAACTTCCAAAAAAGTTGATTCAACGAACAAAAAAATCCGGCGTACAAATATATGGCAAGAACCGTCGGAAAAGGTTGGTCAATATCCTAATTTTTTGAGTATAATTGCAAAAAAAAACTGATAATCATAGTTTTACCTTTACGATTTAAACCAACCATAAATCAAACTCCAATGAGAAAAGTAGTTTACTCATTCCTGATTCTTGGCATTATTGGCCTGTCGGGGT
>Ga0079224_100009246_pt1 | contig 13418 bp, 19 predicted proteins | sample Stecom2015_FD_80414 | JGI IMG/M metagenome (GOLD analysis project Ga0079224, IMG submission 80414) | Agricultural soil microbial communities from Utah to study Nitrogen management - Steer compost 2015 | ecosystem: Environmental > Terrestrial > Soil > Agricultural land | place: USA: Utah... | reverse complement strand
TTGCTTGGCGCAGCCATATTTGGAGGCAAGGGAGCCAACGTCAAGGCCCTGTCAGACGCCTTCAAGATCAACATCAACTCGCCGACTACGGTTGTGGTTTGCCACTGCAGTCGCGTTCGGTGATATTCGCAAGAAATACATGCCCTATAATGACACCCAGTCATCACCTCTGAAAGGAAGACCAATGCAGACTCTTCACATCCTGAAGTCCGCGGCCACCCTGATCGCTTCCAGTGGAGTTGGTGCCATTGTCGGTAATGCCATCAAGGCGAGTACCCCCGGTGACGTGACCAAGCTTCAGAAGGTCACCATCACCGTCGGGTCCATCGCTCTGAGCGGCATGATCGCCAATCAGGCATCCAAGTACACTGGTGAGCAGATCGAGGAGATCGCTACTCAGCTGAAGGCGCTGAAGACCCTCCGAAACCAGAACAACGACTGACCCAGCTATGGGGCCCTAACACGGCCTCATAGTTTTATTTTTTCTCAACGAAGGAGATTGAAGTGCCTGAGCAGGAGCGCAAGAAGGTCGCTACGTCGACCCCGAACTACCCGTCCAACAGCAACAAGAACAAGGAACGTCACGCGACTGGCGGGGTTGGTGAGAAGAAGATCGAGCGCGTCACCACCAACGAGGTCGTGCAGCGGCGTAAGCCTCTCGGTCGGAAGATCATCGAGAACTTCACCGGAGACGATGTTCAAAGCGTCGGAAGCTATATTCTGATGGAGGTTCTGCTTCCCGCGGCCAAGACGATGATCTCAGATGCCGCAAGTCAGGGTGTCGAGCGACTTCTCTTCGGTGACTCTCGCCCTCGATCAGGGAACACTCGCATCGGTGGAGGCTACACCAGCTACAACCGGATGTACGGGGGTTCGAGCCGTCGTGACGAGCCCAGGACCATCAGCCGCTCCGCTCGAGCGAACCACGACTTCGGTGAGGTGATTCTGCAGACTCGAGGTGAGGCGGAGAACGTCCTCGACCGACTGCAGGACCTCGTGGACCAGTACGACGTCGCCACGGTTTCCGACCTGTACGAGCTGGTGGGGATCACGGGCAGCTTCACGGATGACAAGTGGGGCTGGACCGATCTTCGTGGAGCATCTGTTCGACGTGTCCGTGACGGATATTTGGTCGAGCTTCCCCGTACGACTCCGATCGACTAAGGACGATATTCATGGAAAAGTGCACACACTGCGACCACCCGGACTTCAAGCACGACATGACTCGCTGCATTGAAGAAGGATGTACGTGTCTCAGCTTCAACGCCAACTCCCCTCGATACTGGCGGTCGTAGGGATGCGGTGATGGGACACGCATGGATATTTCCTGAACTGACTGGCGGCCCATGGAACCAATGCGCCTGTGGGTTCGTCGCAAACAACCAACATCAGATCACGGCCCACAACCGTGCCAACAAGAACTACCGGAAGCGCAAGAAAAAGCGCAACCAGGTGTATGGCAGAAGGCGATGAGGCCATTGCACCTCGAGAGCGTATATTTGTGCGCTGCAAGACCCGGGACGGGAATGGTCCATCGAGGAAGGCCTTGTGAGTGCTTTATCGGTGGACCTTCTCCCGAGTTTCCAAGACAGCTGAGACTAGGAAGGAGCGACAATGCTCGAACGATTGAAGAGTCTGAGCGACGGCGAGAAGCTTGGGCTGGGACTTCTGACCTTTCTCTTAGGAGGTAAGGTCCTGGACGGCCTTGGCAAGATCATATTTTTCTTGATCTGGCTGGTTGTCATCATCGGTTTCATCGGCTTCTTCCTGCTCATGGCAGCGATCACGGGAAGCTGAGATGACCACTGAACAGATGCGTCAGGCACTGCTCACCGCATATTCTGGCAAGAGCTGGGAAGAGCGGGTCAAGAAGATGGCTGACGGACAAGTATTCGTTGTGTACAACCGGCTCAAGAATGCCGGAAAGCTCTGAAGGAGACCAGGAAAGATGAACATCGGAAACATCACCAACGCTGTGACTCGGCTCGGTGGGCGTAGCGTCCTCATCGCCAAGAAGTACAGCCCGCAGATCCTCACTGGCGTGGGTATCGTCTCGGGCATCGCCTCAACGGTTCTCGCCAGCAAGGCGACGCTGAAGCTCGAGGACGAGATCAACCACCTCGAGGAGAACATCGAGAACGCGAAGGAGCACCTCCAGAAGGGTCGGATCGACGAGGGCGAGTACAAGAAGGAGATGGCGTATATTTACACGCGCTCCTCTCTGGCCATCGCCAAGCTCTACGCTCCTGCTGCTTCGGTGGGTGCGTTCGGCATCGTCTGCGTGATCTCGGCTCAGGGCATCATGCAGCGTCGGAACGCGGCTCTCACGGCTGCCTACGTCGCTCTGGAGAAGGGCCTCACCGAGTACCGGAAGCGTGTCGAGGAGTCGATCGGCACCGAGGAGGAGCTCAAGCTTCGCTATGCTCTGTCGGAGGAGGAAGTCCACGACACCGAGAAGGGCGAGGTCCGGAAGGTCACGGTGGCTGACCCGAACCAGCACAGCGTCTACGCTCGGTTCTTCGACGAGCACAACGAGCACTGGACCAAGACGCCCGAGTACAACATGCTGTTCCTGAAGTGCCAGCAGAACTACGCGAACGATCTTCTCCACGCTCGTGGCCACCTGTTCCTCAACGAGGTGTACGACCTCCTGGGGATCGAGCGCTCGCAGGCCGGTCAGGTCGTGGGATGGGTCCTGTCTAAGGACGGCGACAACTACGTCGACTTCGGTCTCTACCGGGGCGAGAGCGAGAAGGTTCGGGAGTTCGTCAACGGGTTCGAGCGGTCCATTCTTCTGGACTTCAACGTTGACGGTGTCATCTACGACAAGATCTGAGGTTGACATGGTTAAGCCGAGCGATATTCGTCCACGCAAGCCAGTCAACAAGCCGACAGAGTCGGTGAAGGATCCGAAGAAGCCGTATGTCCGCAAGCCATATTTGACTGAGCGTCCGCTCAAGAACCATCCGGACCTGCTCAGGCTCAAGAAGGGACTCAAGGGATGAGCGATATTTCCACTGCACTCAGCAGGAACGACGTTCGCTATGCCTTGATCGCGGGTCTCCTCGTGGGCGGCGTGTCTGGATATTTTGTGGCTAACCGAGTGGTTGCTACGAAGTTCGAGCGCATCGCTCAGGAGGAGATCGAGTCGGTCAAGGAGCACTACCACCGCCAGGCGATGCTGAAGAAGGAGGGTGTATATTCTGATCCGGCGAATCTCGTAGAGAACCCGGTGACGGAGAAGCCCGAGCCTGGCGACACGCCGTACAACGAGATCGTCACTGATCTGGGGTACGACGGCACTGAGGAGGACGTGAAGGAGGATCCTGAGGTGGAGGAGGACGACAAGAAGGTCGTCGTCAACAATGTCTTCAAGGCTCCACGTCCGACCATCGGAGAGCGCAACCCCGACGAGCCATACGTGATCTCGCTGGAAGAGTTCATGAACAACGAGGAGTACGGCTTCGACCAGGTGACGGTCACGTACTTCGCGGGGGATGACACGCTGATCGACGAGCGTGAAGAGATCATCCCTGACGTTATTCGGACTGTCGGTGTGGAGAACCTCACTCGGTTTGGTGAGCTGTCCGAGGACAAGACCATCGTCTATGTCCGCAACGAGCGTCTCAGGACTGACTTCGAGGTCATCCGGGACGAGGGTAAGTACTCCGTGACCGTTCTCGGTATGCCGAACGAGGACGCGATGTACACCCGCAAGAGGCCTGATTCCGATGTCGAGCGGGACGATTGACGACCGCTACTTCGAGTGGCTTTACAGCCTGATCGGAGCGGTACGGAACAGAAACCCTCATCGTTCATATTGGGGTTTGGCCAGGCAGCTCCACACCAAGGAGTTCGTCTGGTTCGTTCCCAATGATGACAATCGTGTCGAGGATGGAAGAGATCTTCGATACGAGTTTCTTGACGATGAGGGAATCGACGAGGTCGACCAGAACTGGTTGGATCTCGGTTGCTCGATGTTGGAGATGCTGATCGCACTCAGTCGCCGGGCGTCTTACGAGTCTGACAAGGCGCCCGGCGACTGGTTCGGCATATTTTTGAACAATCTGGAGCTGGATCGGTACAACGACGCGGAGTACAACGAGCAGTATGCCGAGGTCATCGACGAGATTCTCGACACTGTCATATTTCGCAACTACCTACCGAACGGACAAGGCGGACTCTTCCCGCTCCAGTATCCAGAGCAAGATCAGCGCAAGGTTGAACTTTGGTACCAGATGGCAGCATATTTGCTGGAGGTATCGCCATTGTAAAGGGAGAATCACATGGACGAGCTCAAGTACGAGATTACCGATGCCGGAGGAGTGGTCTCGGTCCCGCTCGATGCAGTCATCAGCGATGACGAGAACATCGGAGACAGGATCCGGGAACTGATCAAGGCTGAAGGTGAAAAGATCGGTAAGAGCAAGGTCAAGCTCAGCCAACTCTTCAGTGAGGAAACCATGTCATACCAGGTCGTCTGGGAATGGATGGAGTGACTCACATATTTAGGCCTCGGGAGGAGGTTACATGGATTTCTATCGAATCAAGGAACGAATCGGTAAGGGTGGAGTAGTCGAGGTATATCCTGACTTTCGTGTAACCCGATCCAAGGATCTCATGGTCCGAGGTCGTTCGTTCTATGCAATCTGGGATGAGGAGAAGGGTCTTTGGTCTACGGACGAGTACGACGTACAGCGTCTTGTGGATGCGGACCTGCTTCGATACGAGAAGGAGCTGAAAGATAAGGGCGAGAACGCAGTTGCAAAGCTGCTGGGGGACTTCAGTAGCAACAGCTGGCTGCAGTTCAGGAACTACGTCAGCCACCTCTCGGACTCCAGTAGGCAACTCGATGAGAATCTGACCTTCAGTAACACCGAGGTAAAGAAAGAGGACTATGTCTCAAGACGACTGCCGTATCCTCTGCAGAGGGGTGATTACTCCGCATGGGACGAGCTACTTTCTGTTCTGTACGAGCCATCTGAGCGAGCTAAGCTGGAATGGGCCATCGGAGCTATCGTTTCAGGGGACGCAAAGCATATTCAGAAGTTCCTCGTCTTGTACGGATCTGCGGGAACTGGTAAGTCAACTGTCCTGAACATCATCCAGAAGCTCTTTGACGGATATTACACGACTTTCGAAGCCAAGGCACTGACGGGTAGCTCGAACGCCTTCTCGACCGAGGTTTTCAAGTCAAACCCGCTGGTAGCTATCCAGCACGATGGTGATCTGTCCAAGATCGAAGACAACACCAAGCTGAACTCGATCATTTCTCACGAAGAGATGACTCTGAATGAGAAGTATAAGCCGAGCTACATGGCGAGGATCAACGCGTTCCTCTTCATGGGCACAAACAAGCCGGTTAAGATCACCGACGCTAAGTCTGGAATCATCCGACGGCTCATCGATGTTCGACCTACTGGCGAGAAGCTGCCGCCTAAGCACTACCAGGCGCTCATGTCGCAGATCGACTTCCAGCTTGGTGCGATCGCTCACCACTGCTTGGACGTGTACCGTGAGATGGGCAAGGACTACTACAACGGTTACCGTCCGACGGAGATGATGCTCCAGACTGATGTGTTCTTCAACTACATTGAGGCACACTACGATATTTTCAAGGAGCAGGATGGCACCACGGTCAAGCAGGCGTACGAGCTCTACAAGACTTTCTGCGAAGAGACTCTTGTAGAGTACAAGCTGCCTCAGTACAGGTTCCGTGAGGAGCTGAAGAACTACTTCGAGAAGTTCGAGGAGCGTGCTGAGGTCAACGGTGCTCGAGTTCGTAGCTGGTACTCGGGCTTCAAGGCTGACCACTTCAAGGTCCAGGTGGCTAAGGACGAGCATGTGTTCTCTCTCGTGATGGATGATACGGAGTCGCTGCTCGACAAGATGCTCGCTGACATGCCTGCGCAGTACGCAAAGGCAGACGGTACTCCTCGGAAGTACTGGAGCGATGCGCCTAGGACTCGACTGGACAAGCGGTCTGGCAAGATGGTGGAGTTCACACCGAAGCCTGAGCAGGTGGTCGACACGGTTCTGAAGGATCTTGACACGACCAAGGAGCACTACGTCAAGGTTCCTCCGAATCATATTGTCATCGACTTCGATCTGACCAACGAAGAGGGGGAGAAGGATGTCGAGCGAAACCTCGAGGCCGCAAGCCAATGGCCGCCGACCTATGCGGAGTTTAGTAAAGGGGGTGCGGGGATCCATCTCCATTACATCTACGACGGCGATGTGCACGAACTTGCCCGGCTCTACGAAGACGGCATCGAGACCAAGGTCTACACCGGAGCCTCCTCCCTTCGGCGTCGCCTATCCAAGTGCAACAACGTACCAGTTGCCACTATCAATAGCGGACTGCCGCTAAGGGAGAAGAAAGTGATCAACCAGGACCAGATCAAGAGCGAGAGAGGACTGCGGGATCTCATCCAGCGAAACCTCAGGAAGGAGATCCATCCCGGCACCAAGCCGTCGATCGACTTCATCCACAAGATCCTCGAGGACGCATATTCTTCGGGGATGACCTATGACGTCACCGACATGCGCCCGGCAATCCTGGCATTCGCCAACAACTCGACCAACCAGGCTCTATATTGCATCAAGATGGTTCAGACGATGCAGTTCAAGAGCGAGGACGTCATCGAGTCGGCTCCTGTGATGCCTAAGGACGAGCGTCTGGTTATTTTCGACGTCGAGGTGTTCCCGAATCTCTTCGTGGTGTGCTGGAAGTACCAGGGGGACGACAAGGTCGTTCGGATGATCAACCCGACTCCGCAGGAGATCGAGGAGCTGATGTCGTTCAAGCTGGTGGGCTACAACTGCCGACGGTACGACAACCATATTCTGTATGGGCGCTACATGGGCTACTCCAACGAGCAGCTCTACAAGCTCAGCCAGAAGATCATCAACAACACGCCGAACTCCTACTTCGGTGAGGCCTACAACCTGAGCTACGCGGATATTTACGACTACGCGTCGGTCAAGAAGGGTCTGAAGAAGTGGCAGCTCGAGCTGGGTATCCAGCACAAGGAGTCGGAGCTTCCATGGGACAAGCCAGTCCCTGAGTCGAAGTGGAAGCAGGTTGTCGAGTACTGCGTCAATGACGTGGAGACGACCGATGCCGTGTTCGAACACCTCAAGGGTGACTTCGTGGCTCGTCAGATCCTGGCGGACCTCAGCGGGCTTCCGGTCAACGCGACGACTCAGCAGCACACCAGCAAGATCGTATTTGGTGACGACCGCAAGCCTCAGGAGAAGTTCAAGTACACGGATCTCTCGGAGCTATTTCCTGGCTACAAGTTCGAGCTGGGGAAGAGCCACTACCGTGGGGAGATCACTGGCGAAGGCGGCTACGTCTACTCCGAGCCGGGTATGTACGAGAATGTCGCTCTGCTGGATGTCGCGTCTATGCATCCGACTTCGATCGAGCAGCTGGACCTGTTCGGGGAGTACACCAAGAACTTCTCGGACCTCAAGGCCGCTCGTCTGGCGATCAAGCACGGCGACTACGAGTCGGCGAAGAAGATGCTGGGCGGAAAGCTCGCTCGGCACCTGACGGATGAGGAACAGGCAGAGGCTCTGTCGTATGCTCTGAAGATCGTGATCAACATCGTCTACGGTCTGACGAGCGCGAAGTTCGACAACTCCTTCCGGGACCCGAGGAACATTGACAACATCGTGGCCAAGCGTGGAGCTCTGTTCATGGTGGACCTCAAGCACTATGTCCAGGAGCAGGGCTTCACCGTCGCTCACATCAAGACGGACTCGATCAAGATCCCGAATGCCACTCCTGAGATCATCGATCTGGTGATGGAGTTCGGGAACGAGTACGGCTACACCTTCGAGCACGAGGCTACGTACGAGAAGATGGCCTTGGTCAACGACGCGGTGTATGTGGCCAAGTCGAAGCCTGGTCGTAAGCCTGCAGCGTGGACGGCAGTCGGTGCGCAGTTCCAGCATCCGTACGTCTTCAAGACGCTGTTCACTGGCGAGAAGATCGAGTTCAAGGATCTGTGCGAGACCAAGTCGGTCACCACTGCTCTATATTTGGACTTCGAGGCTGAGAAGCCGATGTTCCTGGCGGATGAGGATGGTCCTCACTTCGTTGGGAAGGTTGGTCAGTTTGTCCCGATCAAGGAAGGTCACGGCGGCGCTCTCCTCATGCGTGAGAAGGAGGGCAAGCTCTACGCTGCGACTGGCACGAAGGGATATTTCTGGCTCGAGGCCAACATGGTCAAGGAACTCGGAAAGGAAGACGACATCGACATGTCATATTTCGAGAACCTGGTCCAGGAGGCTAAGGACACCCTCGCTAAGTTCGGCGATGTGGAATGGTTCCTTAGCTGATGAGCAGCAAGACGCTTTACCCGAGGCCTCCTCGTCATCGCAAGGACAAGTCTGGACGTCGATACCGCGTCGACTACAACAACTTGGTCTTCGACGACGGGGAGGCCTCCTGGGTCTCGTACTACAGGACCAAGGTAGGTGCTTACGTCATATCTTGGTGGAAGTACTACGTCGCCAGCTATGCGAGCGGCACAGTGGTGATTACAGACCAGAGAGAGGAACGATGAAGTGGGCATGAATCCCGACAAAGATATTCTGGTGAAGGGTCCTGATGGATCAGTCATCGGACACGTCGTCGAGTACACCTACAACGAAGTCGATGGGTTGGTGGCTTCGGTAGAGATTACTGACGAGACGATGCTAAACCATATTCAGCAGGGGATTCTCAACCAGCTCAACCTGGATGAGCAGGAAGAGCCGAAGATCGTTCATCTCGGCAAGACGATGAAGCAGAGCGTGGCGGTCTGTTCGGGTGAGCCATATTCTCCGCCGAAGGGTAAGGGTCCTGTCAAGCTCTGCGAGGACTGCTACAACATGACGTTCAAGGCGCAGGAGGACCCCGACGTCGAGGAGTACCTCTGATGCTCACACCGCACTGACCTATATTTCTTGAAAGGAGACCGCAGTATGAACAGTCCTCTCTACGATGAGACAAAAGAGACACGCACCAAGTCTGCCACCGGCGGCGAGAAGGGCGTCAAGAAGGAACGCTTCGACCTTATTCCTGTGGAGGCTCTGCAGGAAGTGGCTCGGGTCTACGGATTCGGAGCTGAGAAGTACGCCGCTCACAACTGGCGTCGAGGCTACGAGTGGTCCAAGAGCTATGCGGCGATGATGCGTCACGCCAACCAGTTCTGGCAGGGCGAGGACAAGGACGAGGAGACTGGGTGCTCGCATCTGGCTTCCGTCATATTTCACGCCATGGCGCTCATGGTGTTTGTCGATGAGCAACCTCAGTACGACGATCGCTTCAAGATGGACGATCGGAAACGTATCGCCGTGAAGAACTACCCGGACGACTCGCCGATGCCGATCGACCGATACAACTCAACCCACCCAACCAACTGATGTACACGCGACACGGACATCATATTTCCGGGACGGATACCGAGGAGAACCCTCCCAAGAGCCGGGCACGATGCGGAGGTCCAGGCCTCTGCGACGTCTGTTCCGTAGATGCGGTTCAGGCACAGAAGAACAACGACAGCAACACCCCTGAAGGAGACTGAAACACAATGGCTGCAAACGAGAAGCGTCTTGGCAACGTCACGCTCGAGGACGTTCGGATCATTTTCCGGAACTTCTCCGGTAAGGAGGGTCAGTACAACCGTGAGGGTGACCGCAACTTCAACGTGATCCTGGACGACGAGCTGGCCGAGCTCATGGCTAAGGACGGCTGGAACGTCAAGTACCTCAAGCCTCGTGAGGAGGGCGATGCGCCGACTCCGCGTCTCGAGGTCAAGGTCAAGTACGGCAAGGGTCGTCCGCCTCGTGTGGTGATGATCACCTCTCGTGGTCGTACCAACCTGGGTGAGGACGAGATCGGCATCCTCGACTGGGCTGTGATCAAGCACGTCGACCTGATCGTGCGTCCGTACCAGTGGGACGTCAACGGTCGTCAGGGCGTCACTGCATATTTGCAGAGCATCTTCGTCACCATCGAGGAGGACGAGCTGGAGCTCAAGTACGCGGACGTCCCGGACAGCGCGGCGGGCAGCATCGGCATGACTGAGTACGCCGAGGAAGGGTTCTGACAACGATGGCGTCTGACAGCGCTATTTTCATCCAGCAGACTCGACTGGGTGATTGGGTCGGTCAGTGGGGGTCGGTCAGCGCTGACTTCCCACCGGACCCAGACGTGGTCCCCACGACTCTTCGGTACAACACGATCGAAGAGGCAATTCTCGCCAACATCGAGAACGCCAAGGAGACGAAATACGGGTTCCGCTTCCCGAACCTCAAGGGGTATGGGTACGGACCCACTCAGCGTGAGAACGAGGGCAACGCTCTCTTCACGATCGACGACTTGAAGAACCCGGACGCCTTCGAGAAGCGACACGCAACTCAGGGCTGAACACCCCCACAACCACGAGGAGGGGGTACAGGCCATCGCCCAGGCTTGTACTCCCTCCTTCTGGTCTTATATTTCTGTCCGATCTAAACAGGAGACTTGGGTGGACGAGAAAGTGAGAGTGCAATGCGGGACCCCGGCCGGGTACCAGATGCACTTACATCTTGGCGAAGACACTTGCGTGCTTTGTCGGGAAGCGCATTCAAGGTACAACACGAGACACAAGCAGCTGAAAGAGCTGGGTTTGCCGACCACGACGCTGATTCCGGTTCTGGGGACGGTGAGACGTCTACAAGGCCTTATGTACATGGGCTGGCCGGTGAGATATATTCTCGACCAAGCGGGAGTGAAGAGACGGTCGATCGTACGGTTCGAGGCGACTGAGCGAATCCACAAGGAAGATGCTGACAAGATCGCAGCTGTCTACCGGCGGCTTGCAATGACGTGGGCAGATCCTAAGTACGGAATTCGTCAGCGGGAGATCACTCGAGCCAAGAACTACGCCAAGGAGCGTATGTACGTATCGCCTCTTGCTTGGGATGACATCGACCGAGAAGATCTCAACTTCAGCAAGCATATTTGGGCTTTCATGTCTGCTGAAGAGCGAGAGGCCTACAAACAAGGCAAGCGCAAAGCAGCATAACTGAAAAGAGGAGACCCGAATGATTGTGGCGGTGGTTCCGGCACACAATGAAGAAGCAGGGATTGCTCAGACAGTTGAGGCCCTGCGGTTACAGACGATCCAGCCTGACCATATTCTCGTGGTCTCGGACAACTCTACAGACCGAACTGTGGAGATTGCTCGAGGCATGGGCGCGGACGTCATGCAGACGGTTGGTAACAAGCACAAGAAGGCAGGAGCGCTCAATCAGGCGCTTCGTCATATTCTGCCGGATCTTGACGATGATGACCTCATCCTGGTGCAAGACGCAGACTCCATCCTTGCCCCTGATTTCATACAGAATGCCCTCTCAGAGCTCTCGGAAAACCCGAAGTTAGGGGCGATCGGGGGAGTCTTCTCTGGGGGCCCTGGAGGGGGCTTTGTGGGCCATCTACAGCGTAATGAGTACGCTCGCTACGCACGTGATGTGGCTCGCATGGGTGGTAAGTGTCTTGTGGTGACCGGAACGGCTGCTATATTTCGAGTCAAGACGCTTGTAGAGATCAGCACGGCCAGGTTGAACGGTGACCTACCGGCTGGTGACGGACAAGGTGGCGTCTACGACACGACAGTGCTTACCGAGGACAACGAGATCTCCTTTGCTCTGATGCATCTGGGTTACGAGATCAAGTCGCCTGCTAACTGCACGCTTGAGACCGAGGTAATGATATCTTGGCGAGATCTGTGGCGGCAGAGGCTTCGTTGGAAGCGTGGAGCTGTCGAGAACTGCGTGCAGTACGGCTTCACACGAGTCACCGCAGCTTACTGGGGTCGACAGGCGCTGACGTTCCTCGGCATCATTGTCACGTTCCTATATTTGGGATCGATTGTGTGGTCTTTCGCTGTCTTCGGAGGGATCAACGTCCTGCCTTTCTGGCTCGCCATCACAGCTATATTTGTGGTTGAGCGAGTCGTTACCGTTCGATACCGCGGATGGAAGCAGATGCTGCTGTCCGCAACGATGTATGAACTCATCCTAGACCTGTTCCTGCAGGTTGTCCACGCTCGCGCATATTTTGACGCAATCACAAACAGAAAGAGAGTCTGGTAATGTACAACAACGTCGCTGCTCCTGCTATGGCTGGGTCTGGTGCTGGAATGCTCGCCACCACCGGCACCATTGCCTTCTGGTATTTTCTGGCAGCCTTCGCCCTCATCGCTGCGGGGACGGCTCTGTGGAGGATCGTGCCTCGTGTGAACCTCGACAAGCCGAAGGGTACGGACGTCACGCTGGATGATATTTTCGGGGAGGATCGATGAGCACGCTCGACACTGAGACCACTCTGGAAAGTGTGACGGAGCTCTTTCCATACGAGGATACGGACGATGGTGCCGATCGGGCTACTCACATCGTCAACCCTCCGAACAACCTGCATATTTGGCGCGTTGGGATGTCTGCTCAGGACATCGTCGACATCGCCAGGGTGACGGGTCAGTACGTCACGGCCCTTTGTGGCTACAAGTGGATTCCGAAGCGCAATCCTGAGAAGTACGACCTCTGCACGGGCTGCCTCGAGATCGCACAGCATCTCATGCGTTCGAACGGAGAGTGAGAGCGTGTCAATCCCTATGTCGGCTCTCTACGTCGTCGCTAGGTCTGGCAAGGCAAAGAGACCTACGTGTCAGCATATTCTGCAGCTCGGACAATCCGTTGCCGTGTGCGGCTATGACTTGACAATGACGTCCAGGGAGTACACAACGACTCGCCTATCGGCTATTCTCTGCCAGCGTTGCAAGCGCATCGATGACGGGGAGTGAGGAAGTGTGCCGTGGACCACAAACACATGTGTCGAGTGGTTGACACCTATGACGACTGCGTACTGATGCGCTGCGATATTTGCAAGTTCACATACGCAGTTGACCGAGAGTTCCTTGAGATCACCTTGACGGGCGTTTGGCCTAAGCATCTCTTGGACACGGGAGTGAGGTGGGTTTGACTCAATCATATTTGAGTAAGCACCAACTCGAGGCGTTGGAGAAGATCAAGAACGGCTCAATCGTCAGAGGCGGGGTCGGAACGGGTAAGTCCAGGGTCGCCCTCGCCTACTTCTTCGACAAGGTCTGTGGAGGAGATCATCGCCGAGGTCCCGACTTCGGAGGTCTGCCTAATGCACGAGATCTCTATATTATCACCACAGCCAAGAAGCGAGATTCGCTCGACTGGGAGGAAGAGGCGGCACCCCTCGGACTTTCGACGGAGAGATCCAGCAGTCAAGATCAAGTTCAACTAACGGTCGACTCATGGAACAACATCAAGAACTATGAGGAGATCAAGGACGCCTTCTTCATATTTGACGAGCAGCGTCTTGTTGGGTCCGGAGCTTGGGTCAAGGCCTT
>Ga0079224_100009245_pt1 | contig 13419 bp, 11 predicted proteins | sample Stecom2015_FD_80414 | JGI IMG/M metagenome (GOLD analysis project Ga0079224, IMG submission 80414) | Agricultural soil microbial communities from Utah to study Nitrogen management - Steer compost 2015 | ecosystem: Environmental > Terrestrial > Soil > Agricultural land | place: USA: Utah... | reverse complement strand
GTCGACGACCGGCCGACGCCGGCCGAGCTCGCCACGCTCGAGGCCGCGCTGCCGCGCCAGCCCCAGCACCTCGCGGTCGTGCTCGCCGGTCCGCGGGAGCAGCCGGGGTGGTACGGCCCGGGCCGCGATGCCGACTGGGCGGACGCCATCGACGTGGTCCGCCGGCTCGCCGACGACCTGCACGTCGAGCTCGAGGTCGCCGCGGCACAGGTGGCGCCCTGGCACCCGGGACGCTGCGCCGAGCTGCGCGTCGGTGACACGGTGCTCGGCCACGCGGGCGAGCTGCACCCGCGGGTCTGCGCGGCGCTGGACCTGCCCCGCCGTACGGCTGTGGTGGAGGTCGACCTCGACGCGCTGCTCGCGGCCGCGCCCGAGGTGGTCGTCGGTCCGAGCCTGTCGTCCTACCCGGTGGCGAAGGAGGACGTCGCCCTCGTGGTCCCGGCCGAGGTGCCGGCGGCGGCGGTGGAGCGGGCGCTGCGCGACGGTGCCGGCGACCTGCTCGAGTCCGTGCGGCTCTTCGACGTCTACGCCGGCGAACAGGTCGCCGAGGGACACCGGAGCCTGGCCTTCGCGCTGCGGCTGCGCGCGCCCGACCGCACGTTGACCGACGAGGAGGCGGCGGCTGCGCGGGACGCGGCGGTGGCCCGGGCGGCCGAGCTGTACGGGGCCCACCAGCGCTCCTGAGCCGACGGACCGGCCCCGATGTGAGCATGTATGCGCATGGGTGTATAGTCATGCGTCATGATCTCAGTCGCCGTCGCCGGAGCCAGTGGCTACGCCGGGGGAGAGGTGCTCCGCCTCCTCCTCGGCCATCCCGAGGTGGAGATCGGGGCGCTGACCGGCGGCTCGAACGCCGGCACCCCGCTCGGACAGCTCCAACCGCACCTCGTGCCGCTCGCCGACCGGGTGCTCGAGCCGACCACGGCCGAGACCCTCGCCGGGCACGACGTGGTGTTCCTCGGTCTGCCGCACGGGCAGTCCGGTCCGATCGCCCAGCAGCTGGGTGACGACGTCGTCGTCATCGACTGCGGGGCGGACTTCCGGCTCACCGACGCGGCCACCTGGGAGCGGTTCTACGGCGGCGAGCACGCCGGGTCCTGGCCCTACGGCCTGCCCGAGCTGGCCGGGCAGCGCGCCGCGATCAGCGGTGCCAAGCGGGTGGCGGTGCCCGGGTGCTACCCGACCGTCTCCACGCTCGCCCTGGCGCCGGCGGTGATGGCGGGTCTGGTCGACCCCGCTGCCCTCGTCGTGGTCGCGGCGTCCGGCACCTCGGGTGCCGGCAAGGCGGCCAAGCCGCACCTGCTCGGCTCCGAGGTGATGGGCAGCGCCAGCGCGTACGGCGTCGGCGGGGTCCACCGGCACTCCCCGGAGATCGTCCAGAACCTCTCCCTGCTCACCGAGGCGGAGGTGCGGGTCTCCTTCACGCCGATGCTCGTCCCGATGCCCCGCGGCATCCTCGCCACGGCGTCGGCGCCGCTGGTCGACGCGGGCATGAGCGCCGCGACGGCGCGCGCGACCTACGAGCAGGCCTACGCCGACGAGCCCTTCCTGCACCTGCTGCCCGAGGGCCAGTGGCCCACGACGAAGGCCGTCCTCGGCTCCAACGCGGTCCACCTGCAGGTCACCGTCGACCCCGATGCCGGCCGGCTGGTCGTCGTCGCGGTGGTCGACAACCTCGCCAAGGGCACCGGAGGTGCCGCCGTGCAGTGCATGAACCTCGCCCTCGGACTGCCGGAGACCACCGGCCTGACCACGATCGGACTCGCCCCGTGAGCATCACCGCCCCCGCCGGCTTCCGCGCCGCCGCGACCGCTGCCGGTCTGAAGAGCTCCGGGGCGTCCGACGTCGCCCTGGTCGTGAACGACGGCCCGTCGTACGCCTCCGCGTCGGTCTTCACCACCAACCGTTGCAAGGCCAACCCCGTGCTGTGGAGCGAGGAGGTCGTCAAGGACGGGACCGTCCGGGCGGTCATCCTCAACTCCGGTGGCGCCAACTGCTACACCGGCGCCGAGGGGTTCGCCACGACGCACGCCGTCGCCGAGCGCGTCGCCGAGCGTCTCGGGTTCGGCGCCATCGACGTCGTGGTCTGCTCGACCGGCCTGATCGGCCTGACCAACGACCGGCAGCAGCTGCTCGACGGGGTCGACGTCGTCACGGCCGACCTCGCCGACGATCCGGCCGCGGGCACGGCTGCGGCCGAGGCGATCATGACCACCGACTCGGTGAGCAAGCAGGTGCTGGTCGAGGGGCCGGGCTGGAGCATCGGTGGGATGGCCAAGGGCGCCGGGATGCTCGCCCCGCAGCTGGCGACCATGCTCGTCGTGCTCACCACCGACGCCGTCGTCTCGCCCGAGGACTGCGACACCGCGCTCCGCGCGGCGACCCGGGTCAGCTTCGACCGGCTCGACTCCGACGGGTGCATGTCGACCAACGACACGGTCACGCTGCTGGCCAGCGGTGCCTCGGGCATCACCCCGTCGTCGGCCGACTTCACCGAGGCGCTGACCCGCGCGTGCACCGACCTCGCGATGCAGCTGCTGGCCGACGCCGAGGGCGCCGACCACGAGATCGCAATCACCGTGCTCAACGCGGCCTCGGAGGACGACGCCCTCGAAGCCGCCCGGTCGGTGGCGCGCAGCAACCTCTTCAAGGCCGCGATCTTCGGCGAGGACCCCAACTGGGGCCGGGTGCTGGCCTCGCTCGGCACCACCGCCGCGGCCTTCGACCCCGCCGACCTCGACGTGGCTATGAACGGTGTCTGGGTCTGCCGCGGCTCCGCCCCCCACGAGCCGCCCGACAAGGTGCGCTTCGAGGGGCGCGAGGTGACGGTGACGATCGACCTCAAGGCCGGCGACGCCCGCGCCACGATCTGGACCAACGACCTGACCCACGCCTACGTGCACGAGAACAGCGCCTACAGCTCATGAGCGAGGAAGCAGTGACCCCGACCCCGAAGCCGCCCCCCGACCCGGCCAAGGCCGCGACCCTCGCCGCGGCGCTGCCGTGGCTGATGGAGTACCACGGCAAGATCATCGTCATCAAGTACGGCGGCAACGCGATGACCGACGAGAGCCTCAAGGTCGCCTTCGCCGAGGACATCGCCTTCCTGCGGTACGCCGGGTTCAAGCCGGTCGTCGTCCACGGCGGGGGGCCGCAGATCTCGCAGATGCTCGACCGGCTCGACATCCGCTCGGAGTTCCGGGGCGGACTGCGCGTCACGACGCCCGAGGCGATGGACGTCGTGCGGATGGTGCTCGTCGGCCAGGTGCAGCGCGAGCTGGTCGGCCTGGTCAACAGCCACGGACCGATCGCGGTCGGGCTGTCGGGCGAGGACGCCGGACTGTTCACCGCCGTCCCCGCCACCACCGTCGTCGACGGGGAGGAGGTCGACCTCGGACTGGTCGGCGAGGTCGACCAGGTGCGCCCGGAGGCGGTGCTCGACCTGCTCGACGCCGGCCGGGTCCCGGTGATCTCCAGCGTGGCGCCCGACGAGGAGGGCCAGGTCCACAACGTCAACGCCGACACGGCCGCGGCCGCCCTCGCCGTCGCGCTCAACGCCGCGAAGCTCCTCGTGCTCACCGACGTCGAGGGGCTCTACCGCGACTGGCCGCACAGCCCCGACCTGATCGGCGAGATCAGCCCCGAGGCCCTGGGCGAGCTGATGCCCGGGCTCGCCAGCGGGATGGTCCCCAAGATGCGCGCCTGCATGGCCGCGGTCGAGGGCGGCGTCCCGAAGGCCACCGTCGTGGACGGCCGCGAGCCGCACGCCGTGCTGCTCGAGATCTTCACCGACGAGGGCGTGGGCACCCAGGTGCTGCCCGACGTCCCCACCAAGATCCGCACCGCCAAGGTGCCCCCGAAGCCCAAGGAGGACGCGTGAGCGGCCCCGAGTCCCCGTCCGTCGGCCCGACCGGCACCACCACCGGGTGGGGCGCGCGCTACGCCGACGCCCTGATGAACACCTTCGGTCCGCCCAAGACGACCCTCGTCAGCGGGCACGGCGCCCGCGTCGTCGACGCCGACGGCAAGGAGTACCTCGACCTCCTGGGCGGCATCGCCGTCAACACCCTGGGTCACGCCCACCCCGCCCTCGTCCGCGCGGTCAGCGAGCAGGCGGGGCGGTTGGTCCACGTCTCGAACTTCTTCGCCACCCCGCCCCAGGTCACCCTGGCCGAGCGGCTCCTGGGGCTGCTCGGCAGCGAGGGTCGGGTCTTCATCGCCAACTCCGGCACCGAGGCCAACGAGGCGGCCTTCAAGCTCACCCGGCGCACCGGTCGTACCCGGGTCGTCGTGGCCGAGGGCGGGTTCCACGGGCGCACCATGGGCGCGCTCGCGCTGACCTCGAAGGAGGCCTACCGCACCCCGTTCGCGCCGCTGCCCGGCGAGGTCGTCTTCGTCCCGTACGGCGACGCCGACGCCCTCGCCGCCGCCGTCGACCAGTCCGTCGCCGCCGTCCTGTTGGAGCCGGTCCAGGGTGAGGCCGGCGTCGTCGTTCCCCCGGCCGACTACCTGCTCCGGGCCCGGCAGATCACCCACGCGGCCGGTGCGCTGCTCTGGCTCGACGAGGTGCAGACCGGCATCGGTCGCACCGGCACCTGGTTCGCCCACCAGAACCCCGCGCTGGTCGCGGGGGAGGTGGTCCCCGACATCGTCACCCTGGCCAAGGGCCTGGCCGGCGGGGTCCCGATCGGCGCCTGCATCGCCACCGGCGGGGCCGGCAAGCTCTTCGACCCCGGCAACCACGGCACCACCTTCGGCGGCAACCCGCTGGCCGCGGCGGCCGCCCTCGCCGTCCTCGACACCGTCGAGGGCGACGGACTGCTCGAGCGCAGCGTGACGATGGGCGAGCGGCTGCGCGGGGCGCTGGCCGCCGACGACCGGGTCACCGAGGTCCGCGGCGCCGGCCTGATGGTCGGGCTGACCCTCGCGGCGGAGGTGGCGGCCGAGGCGGTCGTGGCCGGCCAGGACGCCGGCTTCATCCTCAACGCCACGGGGCCGGATCGGATGCGGTTCGTCCCCCCGCTGGTGCTCACCGACGCCGACGTCGACGCGCTGGCCGCGGCCTGGTCCGGCATCCTCGACAGCGCCTGGGGCGGGGGGAGTCCATGACCACCCCCACCCTGCGGCACTTCCTCCGCGACGACGACCTCTCGCCCGCCGAGCAGGCCGACGTGCTCGCCCTGGCCGCGAAGATGAAGCAGCATCCGTTCGCGGTGCGCCCGCTGGAGGGTCCGCGCACCGTCGCGGTGATCTCCGACAAGCCGACCCTGCGGACCCAGGCGTCCTTCGCGGCGGGCATCGCCGAGCTTGGCGGCTACCCGATGATGGTCGACGGCAAGCTCGCCCAGATCGGCACCCGCGAGTCGGTCGAGGACACCGCCCGGGTGCTGGGTCGGCAGGCCGCCGCGATCGTGTGGCGCACCGGTGACCAGTCGCGCATCGACGCGATGGCCGCCCATGCCGGTGTCCCGGTGGTGAACTCGCTGACCGACCAGTTCCACCCGTGCCAGACGCTGGCCGACCTGTTGACGATGACCGAACGGCTCGGCCCCGTCGCGGGTCGGACCTTCGCCTTCGTCGGCGACGCCGCGTGCAACATGGGCCACTCCTACGTGCTGGCCGGGGCCCTGGCCGGCATGCACGTCCGCGTCGGGGCACCCGCCGCGTACGCGCCCGACGCCGCGGTCGTGGCGCGCGCGACGGAGATCGCGCGCTCGACCGGCGGCTCGGTCGAGATCCACACCGACCCGGCGGCGGCGGTCGCCGGCGCCGACGCGGTCGCCACCGACACCTGGGTGTCGATGGGCGCCGAGGCCGAGGCGGCCGAGCGGGAGCGGATCTTCCGCCCCTACCAGCTGGACCGGGCGCTGCTCGACCACGCTGATCCCGACGCGATCGTGCTGCACTGCCTGCCGGCCTACCGCGGCAAGGAGGTCACCGCTGAGGTCCTCGACGGGCCCCGCAGCGTCATCTGGGACCAGGCCGAGAACCGCCGACACGTCCAGAAGGCCGTGCTCGCGTGGCTGCTCGCGCACGCCGCCGACGCGGCCGCGACGGGGGAGGGAGCATGAGCGAGACCGCGATCACCCCGATGACCAAGAGCGCGCGCCAGCAGCGGATCGTCGAGCTGCTCTCCACCCACCCCGTGCGCTCCCAGGCCGAGCTCGCCGCGTTGCTGGCCCGTCACGGCGTCCAGGTCACCCAGGCGACGCTCTCGCGCGACCTGGTGGAGCTCGACGCGGTGAAGGTGCGGGTGCCCTCGGGTGCGCTCGTGTACGCCGTCCCCGCCGAGGGCGGCGACCGTACGCCCGTGGTGGCGGGCACCACCCGCGCCGCGCAGGAACGGCTCGCCCGGCTCTGCGGCGAGCTGCTGGTGTCGGCGGATGCGTCGGCCAACCTGGTCGTCCTGCGCACCCCGCCGGGGGCGGCGCAGTACCTCGCCTCCGCCTTCGACCACGCCGAGCTGCCCGAGGTGCTCGGCACCATCGCGGGCGACGACACCGTGCTTGTGATCGGCCGCGACCCCACGGGCGGCGAGGCGCTCGCCCGCCGCTTCACCTCGATGGCCGACGGCACGGCCGGCACCCCCGACTGACAGACCTCCCCTCCGGCCCCGGCCGGACGAACCCCGAAGGAACTCCCGTGAGCAAGGTCCTGACCTCCCTCCCCGTCGGCGAGCGCGTCGGCATCGCCTTCTCCGGCGGACTCGACACGTCCGTCGCCGTCGCCTGGATGCGCGAGAAGGGGGCGGTGCCGTGCACCTACACCGCCGACATCGGCCAGTACGACGAGCCCGACATCGAGGGCGTCCCGGGCCGGGCGCTGCAGTACGGCGCCGAGCTGTCACGCCTGGTCGACTGCAAGAGCGAGCTCGTGGAGGAGGGGCTCGCGGCTCTCGCGTGCGGGGCCTTCCACATCCGCTCCGGTGGGCGGGCCTACTTCAACACCACACCGCTCGGCCGCGCCGTCACCGGCTCCCTGCTGGTGCGCGCCATGCACGAGGACGGCGTCGACATCTGGGGTGACGGGTCGACGTTCAAGGGCAACGACATCGAGCGCTTCTACCGCTACGGGCTGCTCGCCAACCCCAACCTGCGGATCTACAAGCCCTGGCTCGACGCCGAGTTCGTCCACGAGCTCGGCGGGCGGGCCGAGATGAGCCAGTGGCTCACCGAGCGCGACCTGCCCTACCGCGACTCCGAGGAGAAGGCCTACTCCACCGACGCCAACATCTGGGGCGCCACCCACGAGGCCAAGACGCTCGAGCACCTCGACGTCTCGCTGGAGACCGTCGAGCCGATCATGGGCGTGAAGTTCTGGGATCCGGCGGTGACGATCGACACCGAGGACGTCACCATCGGCTTCCGTGCCGGTCGGCCCGTCTCCATCAACGGCATCGACTACGACGACCCCGTCGCGCTGGTCCACGAGGCCAATGCCATCGGCGGTCGGCACGGCCTGGGCATGTCCGACCAGATCGAGAACCGCATCATCGAGGCCAAGTCCCGCGGGATCTACGAGGCGCCCGCGATGGGGCTGCTGTGGATCGCCTACGAGCGGCTGCTCAACGCCATCCACAATGAGGACACCATCGCCAACTACCACGCCGAGGGACGCCGCCTCGGCCGGCTCCTCTACGAGGGCCGCTGGCTCGACCCGCAGGCACTCATGCTGCGCGAGTCCATCCAGCGCTGGATCGCCTCGCTGGTCACCGGCGAGGTGACCCTGCGGCTGCGCCGCGGCGAGGACTACACGATCCTCGACACCCGCGGCCCGGCGTTCTCCTACCACCCCGACAAGCTGTCGATGGAGCGCACCGAGAACGCCGCGTTCGGCCCCACCGACCGGATCGGCCAGCTGACCATGCGCAACCTCGACATCGCCGACTCGCGCGACAAGCTCGAGCAGTACGCCGGCCAGCCCCTCGACGAGGGCACCGTCCTGGTCAACCAGGGGCCGCTGATCGGCGAGATCCGGGCCGGCGGTGCCGCGGCGATCGAGGCCAACCCGGCGGCCGCCGCCGAGCACGAGTCCGAGGAGGCGCTCGACCACGCCGCGATGGAGTTCGGGACCGACTGATGACCAAATCCGAAGCCACCAACACCGGCTCCCTGTGGGGCGGCCGGTTCGCCAGCGGCCCCTCGCCGGAGCTCGAGGTGCTGTCGCGCTCGACCCACTTCGACTGGCGGTTGGCGCCCTACGACCTCCAGGCGTCCAAGGCGCACGCCGCGGTCCTGCACGCCGCGGGGCTGTTGACGACCGAGGACCGCGACGCGCTGGTCGCCGGTCTCGACCGGCTCCGGGAGCGGGTCGCGGCGGGCACCGTCGCGCCCGACCCGGGCGACGAGGACGTCCACGGGGCGCTCGAGCGGCTGCTGCTCGAGGAGGTCGGTGCGGAGCTCGGCGGCCGGTTGCGCGCCGGGCGGTCCCGCAACGACCAGATCGCCACCCAGCTGCGCGTCTTCCTGCGCGAGCACACCCGCGCGATCGCGGCGATGGTGCTCGACCTGGTCGAGGTGCTCGGCGACCGGGCCGAGCAGCACCTCGGCGCGATCATGCCGGGGCGTACCCACCTCCAGCACGCCCAGCCCGTGCTGCTCTCGCACCACCTGCTCGCCCACGCCTGGCCACTGCTGCGCGACGTCGCCCGTCTGCGGGACTGGGACGCCCGGGTCGCGGCCGACTCGCCGTACGGCTCCGGTGCACTGGCCGGTTCGAGCCTCGGTCTGGACCCGGAGGCGGTGGCCGCGGAGCTGGGCTTCACCGGCTCGGCCGCCAACTCCATCGACGGGACGGCCGCGCGCGACTTCGCCGCTGAGTTCGCGTTCGTCGCGGCGCAGATCGGCGTCGACGTGAGCCGCCTGGCCGAGGAGGTCATCCTCTGGGCCACCAAGGAGTTCGGGTTCGTCCGGCTGCACGACTCCTGGTCGACCGGGTCGAGCATCATGCCGCAGAAGAAGAACCCCGACATCGCCGAGCTCGCCCGCGGCAAGGCCGGTCGGGTCATCGGCAACCTGACCGGGCTGCTGGCCACCCTCAAGGCGCTGCCGTTGGCCTACAACCGCGACCTCCAGGAGGACAAGGAGCCGGTCTTCGACTCCGTCGACACCCTCGAGGTGCTGCTGCCCGCCTTCGCCGGGATGGTGGCCACGTTGGAGTTCGACACCGAACGCATGGCGGCGCTCGCCCCGCAGGGGTTCTCCCTGGCCACCGACGTCGCCGAGTGGCTGGTCCGCGAGGGGGTGCCGTTCCGGGTCGCCCACGAGGTGGCGGGGGAGTGCGTACGCCGCTGCGAGGAGCTCGGGATCGAGCTCGACGAGCTCACCGACGACCAGCTCGCGGGGATCTCGCCGTCGCTGACGCCGGGCGTACGGTCGGTGCTCACCGTCGAGGGCTCGGTGGCCTCCCGGGACGCGCGCGGCGGCACCGCACCGGACCGGGTGCGCGAGCAGCTGGCCGAACTGCGTGCCGCCCTCGCCGAGCACCGTGGCTGGCTCGGCTGAGGACTGGGCCGTCCTCGACGGCCACGCCGCCGAGGCCGCTCCGCGGCTGCTCGGCTCGCTGGTGGTGCACGAGCATCCCGTCGAGGGGCGGGTGGCGATCCGGCTCACGGAGGTCGAGGCCTACCAGGGGCCGGAGGACCCCGGCTCGCACGCCCATCGCGGGCGCACCGACCGCAACCGGGTGATGTTCGGCCCGCCCGGCCACCTCTACGTCTACCGGATCTACGGCATGCACGACTGCGCCAACATCGTGTGCTCGCCCGAGGGGGTCGGGGCCGGAGTCCTGCTGCGCGCGGGCGACGTGGTCGAAGGTCTCGAGCTGGCGCGGTCCCGGCGCCCCGGCGCCCGCGACCGCGACCTCGCGCGCGGCCCGGCGCGCCTGGCCCGGGCCCTCGGCCTCGACCGCAGCCACGGCGGCACCGACCTGCGCGTCGGCCCGGTGACGTTGCACCTGGCCGACGCACCGGCAGGTCCGGTGCGCACCGGACCCCGGGTCGGGCTACGCCTCGCCGCCGACTATCCCTGGCGGTTCTGGGTCGACGGCGACCCCACGGTGTCGCCGTACCGCCCGGCCGCGCCCAAGCGCCGACGTCCCTGACGCTCGACCGCGCTCCATCAACCCCGCAGGGCCGGCAGCAGCTCCGCCTCGGCGTAGCCGAGGAAGTCCTCCTGGGACGCGTCGCCGACCTGGATCAGCGCGACGTCGGTGAAGCCGGCCTCCTCGAACCCCCGCACCGCCGCCACGATCGCGTCGGTGTCGGGCCCGCAGGGGATGTTGTCGGCGACATCGTCCTCGGTGACGAACTGGGTGGCGGCGTCGAACGCCGCGGTGCCCGGCAGCTCGGCGTTGACCTTCCATCCGCCGGCGAACCAGCGGAACTGCTCGTGGGCGGTGCGGACGGCCGCGTCCTTGTCGGGGCCCCAGCAGACCGGTAGTTGCCCGATCCGGCGGCCGGACCCCGACGTCCGCTCCTCCCGGGCCCAGGTGTCGATCAGGTCGGGGTTCGGCTCCACCGCGATCAGGTGGTCGGCGTACGGCGCAACGGTGCGGATCGACTGCTCGCCCGACACCGCGGCGCCGATCCGGACCCGCTCCTCCGGGAGGTCCCAGAGCTTGGCCGAGTCGACCCGGAAGTGCCGGCCGGCGAAGTTCACGTAGCCGCCGTCGAGCAGGCTGCTGATGATCTCGAGGGCCTCGGCGAACATCTCGTGCCGGACATTCGCCGGGGGCCAGCCCCGTCCCACGACGTGCTCGTTGAGGTTCTCCCCGGCGCCCACCCCCAGCGTGAAGCGCCCCTCGCTGAGCGCGCCCACGGTCGCGGCCTTCTGCGCGACCACCGCGGGGTGGTAACGCAGGATCGGACACGTCACGAAGGTCATCAGGTCCACCCGGGAGGTCACCTGCGTGACCGCCCCCAGCATGCTCCAGGCGTACCCGGAATGGCCCTGCTCGTCGAGCCACGGGAAGTAGTGGTCGCTCATCACCTCGAAGTCGAAGCCCGCCTCCTCGGCGCGGGCGGCGTAGGACACCAGGTGTCGCGGCGGGGACTGCTCGGTCATCAACGTGTAGCCGTAGCGGGTCATGTCGGGTCGGTACCCGCGACGGACCCCGCCCGCACGTCGGTCGGTCCACCGACGGCGGGGCGCCGTCGCGGACTCCGGTGGCGTACGGCAGGCTTGTCCCGTGAGCACGACGCCCGCGGGCGGCACCGACCCGCACCTCCTCGACGACCTGCGGTGGCGCGGCCTGATCGCCCACAGCACCGACCTCGACGCCCTCGGCGACGCCCTGCGCGCCGGCAGCGTGCGGTTCTACGTCGGCTTCGACCCCACCGCGCCGTCGTTGCACATGGGCCACCTCGTGCAGATCCTCACCGCCCGGCGCCTGCAGCAGGCCGGGCATGCGCCGTACGCCCTCGTGGGTGGCGCCACCGGCATGATCGGCGACCCGCGCGACTCCGGCGAGCGGACGCTGAACTCGGCCGAGGTGGTGGCCCAGTGGGTCGAGCGGATCCGCGGCCAGATCGAGCCGTTCCTCGACTTCGACGGGCCCGCCGCGGCGACGATGGTCAACAACCTCGACTGGACCGCCGGCCTCTCCGCGATCGACTTCCTGCGCGACATCGGCAAGCACTTCCCGGTGAACCGGATGCTCGCCCGCGACGTGGTCAAGCGCCGCCTCGAGGACGGCATCAGCTACACCGAGTTCAGCTACGTGCTGCTCCAGTCGATGGACTTCCTCGAGCTGCACCGCCGCCACGGGGTCTCCCTGCAGTTCGGCGGGAGCGACCAATGGGGCAACCTCAGCGCGGGCGTCGACCTCGTCCGGCGCGCCGATGGAGCCCAGGTGCACGCGTTCGCCACACCGCTGCTCACCCGCGCCGACGGGACCAAGTACGGCAAGTCCGAGGGCGGGGCGCTCTGGCTCGACCCCGAGCTCCTCTCGCCGTACGCCTTCTTCCAGTTCTGGCTCAACGTCGAGGACGAGAAGGTCGGCGAGCTGCTGCGGGTCTTCACCTTCCTGTCACGCGAGGAGATCGAGGACCTCGAGCAGCGCTCGGCGGCCGAGCCGCACCGGCGCCACGGTCAACGCGCCCTCGCCCGCGAGGTGACCACGCTGGTGCACGGGGCCGAGGAGACCGCGCGGATCGAGGCGGCCTCCGCAGCGCTGTTCGGCGGCGGGGACCTGGTCGAGCTCGCCGTCCCCACCCTCGCCGCGGCGCTGCGCGAGGCGGGAGCGGTCGAGGTGGCCGCGGGTCCGGAGCTGCCCACGATCGTCGACCTGCTCGTCGCCAGCGGCCTCGCGGCCAGCAAGGGCGAGGCGCGCCGGACGGTCGGCGAGGGCGGCGCCTACCTCAACAACACGCGGGTCACCGATCCCGACCACCGGCCGGCGCGCACCGACCTGTTGGGCGGCACGTGGCTGGTCGTGCGCCGCGGCAAGAAGCGGTTCGCGGGCGTCGAGGTCCGCTGACATGACGCGCGGCGCGCCCGGATCGGTCGAGGACCTGATCGCGCGCGCCGCTGCTCGGCTACCGCCGTCGGTGGCCGCCTATCTGGCCGCCGGCTCCGGAGCCCAGGTCACCCTCGCGGAGGCGACCCCGGCGTGGGAGGCCCTGCGGTTCGCGCCCCGGGTGCTGCGCCCGGTCACCCAGGTGCACCTGCGGGACTCCGACGGGCTGCTGCCGTTCGGGATCGCCCCGGCCACGCTCCAGCGTGCGGTGCATCCCGACGGTGAGCTGGCTACCGCCCGGGGTGCGGCCGAGGCGGGGGTGCCCCTGGTCGTCTCCAGCAACACCGGGACCCCGTTCGCGGCGATCGCCGAGACCGGGGTGGCGTGGTCACTGCAGACCTACTTGCCGCCCGACCGGACGACGATCGAGCCGCTGCTCGCGCGCGCTGTTGCCGCGGGCGCGCGGGCGGTGGTGCTGACCGCCGATACCCCGGTCGTCGCGCGCAAGTACGACCCGGTCGCGGCCGGGGTCTGGGACGAGATCGACCCCGGCTGGGTCGGTGCCGAACTCGATCCGGATCCGACCGCGGCGCCCGCCGGCGTGCCGGGAGCCGAGGGCACCGACCGGTTCCGCGCGAAGGCCACCGACTTGGGCCCCCACGACATCGGCTGGCTCGCCGAGGCGACCGGACTGCCGGTCGTGGTCAAAGGGGTGCTCCGTGCCGACGACGCACAGCGGTGCTTCGACGCCGGCGCCGCCGCGGTCTGGGTCTCCAACCACGGGGGCCGCCAGTTCGACGGGGCGATCCCGACCGCCCGTGCGCTGCCGGAGGTCGCCGCGGCCGGGGGACCGGTGCACGTCGATGGTGGACTGCGCTCGGCGCGCCACCTGTGTGCGGCCTGGGCGCTGGGAGCCGAGCGGGTGTTCCTCGCGCGCCCGGTCCTCGCAGCACTGGCCCTCGG
>Ga0079224_100009243_pt1 | contig 13421 bp, 9 predicted proteins | sample Stecom2015_FD_80414 | JGI IMG/M metagenome (GOLD analysis project Ga0079224, IMG submission 80414) | Agricultural soil microbial communities from Utah to study Nitrogen management - Steer compost 2015 | ecosystem: Environmental > Terrestrial > Soil > Agricultural land | place: USA: Utah... | reverse complement strand
CGCGGAATGCAAATGCCAAGTGATTGAAAAATCGAGATAGCAGGCAACGCGCCACGCAGCCGGTTTCGTTGACGACGTATTTTTTGTGCATATAATACGTTTTCAGGAAGCCGGAGCTTCCGCCACAGGGGGAATGTATCGATGCAAGCGTTCGCAACCCGGCAGGCCGTTGCCGGCCTGTCGCTCCTGACGGTTCTCGGCAGTGCGGCCCCGGCGCAGGAGCCTCAAGACACCGTCGAGGAGATCGTCGTCCAGGGATCGCGGCTCCCGCAGTCGGTCGAATCCTTCCCCGGCTCCCTCACGATCATCGACGCCGCGGATCTCGACCGCCAGAGAGCCTTCAACAAGGACATGATCTCGTTGCTGGCCAACGAGGTCCCGGGGCTTGCGACCTCGCCAGGCTCGATCTCCAATTTCGAGACACCGCTGCGCGGCCGGACCGCGATCGTGCTCATCGACGGCGTGCCGATCACGCCGACGCTGCGCCCGGCCGGTCGCGACATGGTCAGCATAGACGCCTCCGCCATCCAGCAGATCGAGGTCATCCGCGGTGCTTCCTCCATCTACGGGCACGGCGGCGCGGGCGGCATCATCAACTACGTGACGAAGCGTCCGGAAGCAGAGGGCCTGCGCTTCCAGTCCGAAGTGGGCCTCGGCTCATCCGTGACGCATCCCGATGACGGATGGAACCCGTCGATCCTGCAGGTGATCGAGGGCCGCAGCGGAGATCTCGACTTCATCGTCACCGCGAGCTACGAGCAGATCAACTCCCTGTTCGACGCGGACGGCGACCGCATTGCCCCGGCCCAGACCGGCAACGGGGGCCTGCCCGACTCGGAGGCCGTGAACCTGTTCGGCAAGCTGGGTTACGAATGGGGCCGGCAGCGCCTGGAGGCGAGCGCGCTGTACTTCGATTTCGGCCAGGATACCAACTGGTTCGCCGTGCCCGGCGACATCGCCACGCGGCAGAAAGCGACGGCCGCGCCGGGGACCGTCGATCCGCGCGCGGAAGACGAAGGCAACATGAACTCGCTTTTCAACTTGGTGTACACACACGGCGCGGTGCTCGGCAACCGCCTGCGCCTGCAGGTCTACCGTCAGGACGTGGAGCAGACTTTCGACTTCCGGCCGGACCGGTTCGGCGGGAGCCAGACCGTGGTCGATTCGCAGAAGACGGGGGCGCGGCTGGACGTCGTGACGCCGCTCGACTTCGGCGGCGTGACGGGCTCGTTGCTCTGGGGTCTCGATTTCACCAACGACGAAACCGCCCAGCTGCTCACCGACGGCCGTATCTTCGTACCCTACCTCGACCAGGATGCGTTCGCGCAGTTCGCGCAGGTCGAGCTCACGCTCACGGACTGGCTCGAGGTCCAGGGCGGCCTCAGGCACGAGAGCTTCGACGTGGACGTCAAGCCGTTCACGTCTCTCAGCACCGGGGCGGACATCCGCGGCGGCTCGCTCGACTACGGCGAAACCGTTTACAACCTGGGGTTCGTCGTGCACCCGGTGCCGGATCTCGACCTGTTCGCCACGTTCGCGCAGGGCTACTCGCTGTCCGACATCGGCCGCGAGATCCGCGACACGACGGTACCCGATTTCGTGGACATGCTGCGTCCCGAGCCGCTCGTGCTCGACTCCTACGAGGCCGGCGTGCGCTTCCGCGGCAGCCGGGCGGCCGGCGGGTTGTCGGCGTTCTACACGGAGTCCGAGCTCGGCGAGCGCCTGGCCGCAGACCCGGACAATCCCGGGCTCCTGATCCAGGTGCGGGCGCCGGAGGAGGTATACGGCGCGGAAGCCTGGATCGACGCCGAGATCTCGGAAGCCTGGCGGACGGGGGCCACCGTCACCTGGCTGGAAGGCAAGCTCGATTCCGACGACGACGGCAGCTACGACACCTGGCTCGACAGCCGCCGTATCCCGCCGGTGAAGATCACGGGATACGTCGAGTACGACGCGGACCGCTGGCTCGTCAGGCTGCAGGGCCTCTACTCCGGCAGCCGTGACAAGTTCGGCAATTCGCTGGTTCGCGGCCTCGGGCGGGTGGACTCCTTCGTCACTTTCGACCTGATGGCATCCCTGCCGCTGGGCCCCGGCGAGTTGAGCCTGGGCATCCAGAACCTGCTCAACGAGGACTACTACCCTGTCTCCGCGCAGACCCAGAACGTGCCCGACCGGCTGGTGAAAGCGCCCGGCACGACGCTCTTCGCCCGTTGGCGCGTCACCTACTGACGCGCCGGGCTGCGCTCAGTCGAGGCGTATGACGCGCGCCGGCGCGGCCGGCGTCGCGCCGTCGCCCGGCGCCGGGCCGTAGGGGCTGACCTGCGAGGAAATCTCGAGGTGCCGGCGCATGAGTGTCGACGCCCATACGAGATCGCCGGCCTTCACGGCCTCGAGCACCGCCAGGTGCTCGCGGCAGGTGTCCATGACGCGTTCGCGCCCGTACGTCCAGTGATAGTTCACGAACCGGCGCAGCCGGTTCTGCTGGCGAATCGCCTCGAGGAAGAAGCGGTTTCCCGAGCTCGCCGCCAGCATCTCGTGAAACTCCGCGTTCATCTCGAACAGCTCGATCGGGGTAATGCTGCGCACCATGCCGTCGAGAATGCGACGGTGCCGCACCTCGACCCGCTCCGCGACCGTGTCGAGCAGCTCGAAGCCGGGCTCGAGCAGCGCGACCGGCTCGATCGACAGGCGGAACCGGTAGCTTTCGTCATGCGCTTCTTTCGAGTCGAGCACCGGCGCGAACATCCAGCCGCGACCCGGCCGGCGCTCGACGAGGCCCTCGCGCAGCAGGCGCTGCAGCACGTGCGTCAGCACGCGCTTCGACACCTGGTAACGGCGCGCGAGCTCGGCCTCGGAAACCTGCGCCGGCAGGCGGCGGGTCACGCGGTCCTCGGCGATCGTGAGATACAGACGCTCCTCTTCGGCTTCGGGCAACGCGTAGCCGGCACCTTCCGGGTGCTCCGTGGTGAAGTAGCCGCGCCGGGGGACGTGCCGCACGTAGCCCTGCTGCTCGAGCAGCGCGAGCGCCGCCCGCACCGGCGTACGTGACACCTTGAAATGCTCACACAGCGCCGATTCGGCGAGATGGTGGGCCGGCGGCAAGCGGCGGACCTGGAGCCAGGACAGGATCCGGTTCGCGAGCAGTACGTGGAGAGGGCTGGGCGAGGCCGTCATCGGATGATCGTATTATCGTTCAGCTTGATACAGTTCGGGGAGTTTGTATTATACTCCCCCTAAATACATCGGTCGCCCGGTCCTTCAGCCAGGAACCCTGCATGCCAGACGCCCAGACCTCCGCCAACGACTTCCCGCTTTTCGACCTTGCAGGCAGCGCCGAGGACATCGGCCTCGCCTACGGGCGCCAGGCCGGCGATTACGTGCAGCGAAGCATCGCAATATACCGCACGGCCTTCCTGCAGAAGGGCGTCTCCTGGGAGCGGGCGCGCCAGGTCGCGCGGGACTTCGCTCCCCAGATCGAGCGCTACCACCCGGCCTTCTTCGCCGAGATCCGGGCCATTGCCCGGGGCGCCGAGGTTCCGTTCGAGGACATCGTCGCGATCAATGCCCGGACCGAGCTCCTGTACGGGCAGCGGCCGGTCGTGCCCAAGGCGCCGGAGGCGGATACGGACGGCTGTACCGGGGCGATCGCCCTGCCGGAGGCGACGGCGAACGGCCATACGCTGCATGGCCAGAACTGGGACTGGCGTGACGAATGCGCCGACTCCTCCGTCGTCCTGCGCATCAGGCCGGCAGAAGGCCTGCCGATGCTGATTTTCGTCGAGGCCGGCATACTCGCGCGCTGCGGCCTGAACGCCGCCGGCGTCGCCATCACGGGGAACTTCCTCCAGACGGACCACGACTACGGGCTCCCGGGGGTGCCGGTGCCTTTCATCCGCCGGCGCGTCCTCATGTCGCAGACGCTCGGTGAGGCGATCCGCGTCGTGTTCGCGGCTCCACGCGCGTTCGCCAACAACCTGATGATCAGCCAGAGCGACGGGGAGGCCGTCGACCTCGAAGCCACGCCGGACGAAGTGTTCTGGCTGCAGCCGGAAGACGGCGTGCTGGTGCACGCCAATCATTTCATCTCGCAGGGTGCGCTGGCCAAGGTAAAGGACGTCGGCCTGACGACCAATACCGATTCGCTGTACCGGGACCGCCGCGTCAGGCAGTACCTCCGGCAGCGCGCAGGAAACCTCACGGTCGATGATTTCAAGGCGGCTTTCGCCGATCGCTATGGCAGCCCGCGCGCGGTCTGCCGCTCGCCGGTGACGGGGCCCGGCGGAAAAACGTCCTCGACGGTCGCAACGATCGTCATGGACACCACGGATCGCAGGATGTGGATCGCACGCCGCCCCTACGGGCCGCATCACTTCACGGAATATTCGCTGGAATAACGCAGCAGCATTCGCCGCGAGGTCGCGAACCGCGCGGCGCAGTTGGAGGGGGAAATCATGTTCACACGTACCATGCGAACCGCCGTCGCGCTCGCCGTCGGCGGCGCGCTCGGCGCCTTCGCCACGAGTTCGGAAGCACAGTCCGAGGATCCTGCCGAACGCGCCCGCAGTGAGCTCGAGCAGATCATCGTCAGCGCCACGCGCGGCATCGAGAGTGACAAGGCGATCGCGAACAAGGTCACCAGGATCGAGCTGGAGGAAATCGAGATCCAGCAGGCCCTCGCGACGAGCCCGACCGACATGTTGTCCAACCTGCTGCCCAGCTATTCGCCGACACGCCAGAAGCTGACCGGCCTGGGAGAGTCGTTCCGCGGCCGCCGGCCACTGTACCTGATCGACGGGGTCCCGCAGAGCAACCCGTTGCGCGACGGGTCGCGTGACGGATTCACGACCGACATGGGGGTCATCGAGAAGGTCGAGGTGATTCACGGTGCCAATGCGATCCAGGGCCTCGGCGCGACCGGCGGGATCGTCAACTTCATCACCGTGAGCCCGCCACGAAGCGGCGAGCTCGAGCAGCGCGCCGAGATCGGCTTGACCACGGACGACGGTTTCCACGGCGACGGGTTCGGCTGGCGCACGCATTACCTGGCCGGCCAGCGGTTCGGCCGCTTCGACGCGACCGGCTCCGTGACCTTCGAGAAGCGCGGTCTCGGCTACGACGGGGACGGCAATCCCGTGGGTATCGACGAGACGCAAGGCGACATCGCCGATTCCGGAACTTGGAACTTCTTCGGCAAGCTGGGCTTCGAGCCGACGGACAACCAGCGCATCCAGCTCATGGTCAACAAGTTCAACCTGCAGATGGACAACGACTTCGTGTCCGTCCCGGGCAACCGCGCAGCGGGCATACCTGTGACCTCGGTCCCGGGGCAGACGCCCGGCGAGCCGGCCGAGAACGACGTGCTGACGATGACCCTCAACTATGCTCACCTCGACCTCTGGGGCGGCCGCTTCACCAGCCAGGCGTTCCTGCAGGATTTCTCGAGCAACTTCGGAGGGGGCGATTTCGCGATCTTCCAGGATCCCGCGATCGCGCCCGTCGGTACGCTGTTCGACCAGTCGGAGAACAACTCTACGAAGTTCGGCATCCGGCTCACCCAGAGCTGGAAGGGCGTGTTCGGGTCTCCTTTCGATGCCATCGTCGGCCTCGACTACCTGCGCGACAAGACCTTCCAGTCGTTGATCTTCACCGGTCGCAACTGGGTTCCGGTGACGCGTTACAACAACTATGCACCCTTCATCCAGCTCGACGTCGATGCCGGGGACTGGCTGCACTTGACGGGCGGCGGACGCTGGGAAATCGCCGAGCTGGACGTTCCGTCCTACACCACGCTCGCCGGCAACCGCCCCGATTTCATGGTCCTCGTCGTCGACGGCGGCAAGCCCGACTTCAGCGAAGGGCTTTTCAACTTCGGCGCCGTCGTCGATGCAACGGAGGCCTTCACCGTGTACGGGACGTATTCCCAGGGGTTCACAATGCCGGACGTGGGGCGCGTGCTCCGCGGAGTGACCCAGCCCGGCACCGACGTCGACGACTTCCTCGATCTCGAGCCTGTCGTCACGGACAATTTCGAGATCGGTGCGGAGCTCGACGCGCAGTGGGGATCGCTCCAGCTCGCATGGTTCGAATCGTCCACGGATCTCGGGGTGCGCCTGGTCCCGAACGCAGACGGCATCTTCGAAGTCTCCCGGGAGAAGACGGAAATCACCGGGTGGGAAATCCGGGCGACCGCGCAGCCGACGGAGTGGCTGGGTGTCAGCCTCGCGTATGCCAACCTGGACGGGGAGTTCGACACGGACGGCGATGGCTCCGTGGACGCCGATCTGGGCGCCGTCGACATCGGGCCGGACCGGCTCAACCTCGTGTTCGACGTCCGTCCCGGAGGCAGGTGGTCGGGCAGGCTGCAGGCGTTCACGTACCGGGACCGGACGTTCCGCAACGCCGCGGGTGCCACGACGGCCGAGTTCGACGGCTATACGCTCGTGGATGCGCTCCTCGTCGCGGATCTCGACACGTGGCGGCTGACGTTCGGCGTCTCCAACCTGCTGGATGAGCAGTACATCACGTACTTCGGCCAGGCCGGCACCGACCGTGACGACCGCTATTTCCCGGGCCGCGGAAGGACGTTCACGGCGCGCGTGAACTTCGAGTTCTAGGTGGGACCGTGCCCTGGCTCCGCTCGCTGCATCTTTATTCCGGGCTCTTCCTCTCGCTGTTCCTGGCGGCGCTCGGGCTTTCGGGCACGGTGCTCCTGTACAAGGAGGATCTCTGGCGACTGCGCTACCCGGAGCTGCGCGAACCGCCGGCGATCATCACTGTCGAGGAGCACGCCCGGTCGCTGGACCGCATCGCGCAACTGTTTCCCGGCGAGGCGATACGCCAGGTCAAGTTCCCGCGGAGCGGCACGCCGGCGTACCACGTCTACCTCGGTGACGGCGAGGCGCTGGTCAGCCAGGACGGCGGCAGGATCATCGCTCGCTGGAGCAGGGCTTCCGACGTGCTCGGGTTCCTGACGGACCTGCACATCAACCTGTTCGCGGGCCGGCCGGGCAGGAATATCGCGGGCATCATCGGCCTTGCCACGGCGCTCATGGCATTGAGCGGGCTCGTGCTGTGGTGGCCGCAAAGGAAGCGTTTCAGCATCAGGTCGGTCGCGCCCCGCAGGCTGCACCGTGCAAGCCTGCTCGCATTGCACCGTGACCTCGGCGCCCTGGCGAGCCCGCTCATCGTCCTGTTTGCCGTCACCGGCTCCGGAGTCGTGTTCTACGGCGCCAGCCGGGCGCTCCTGAACGGCATGATGGGCGACCCGGTGCCGGCGGTCACGCCACCCGTGATCGCGGCCGAGCATCCGGTCGGCATGGCCGACGCCGCCGTGATCGAAGTGGCCGCCACCGCGGTACCCGGCGCGCAACTGATGTCCTACTATCCGCCTGCCGGTGCCAGCGCAATACACTACTTTCGCCTTCGACAGCACGGCGAGGTCCACCCGAACGGCCGCTCCATGGCATTCGTGAACGGCAACGACGGCTCGCTCGTCGCGGCGGTGGATGCCACGCGCCAGCCCCCTGGCGAGCGGGCGGCACAATGGCTGTATCCCCTGCACTCAGCCACAATCGGTGGAGAGCCTTACAGGCTGGTTGCCGCGGCCCTCGGGCTGGCGTTGGCGGTGATGGCCGGCACCGGCCCCGTCACCTGGTGGCAATTTCGGCGCCGGCGTGCGAATGCGAGCCGGCACCGGAAGGAGTGATGCAGCTTCGCTGCGAAGGGATTCGTGACCGCGTCGTTCATCGTTGATCACCTTTCCAGGAAGGAGACTTGCAATGCTCGAGCAAACCCGCTGGCGTCGGATGTTACCTGTCGTGTTCCTCGGCTGGCTCCAGTTTGCGTGCCTCACGACCGCGGATGCGATGCCGGCTTTTGCGCGCACCTACAACGTTTCCTGCTCGACGTGTCACTCGGCATTTCCCCGCTTGAGTCCCGCAGGTGAAATGTTCGCTGACGAGTGGAATTTCCGCATGCCGAACTGGAAGCAGCAGAGCCTCGATCTCGGAGACGACCGGCTCTACCTGCCGAAGGAGCTGCCGGTCGGCATCCGTGCGCAGGGATTCGTGCAGGTCCGTGACGGCGAATCCATCGATCCCGTCAGCGGCGAGGTGGAAGCGGATTCCTCCACCGATTTTCAGTCGCCGTACCTGATCAAGCTGCTCGCGAGCGCACCGCTCAGCGACCAGATCAGCTTCTACTTCTACGCCATCTTCGCCGAGAAGGGCGGCAACGGCGAGGTCGTGGTGGAGGATGCGTGGTTCAGCTACGGCGACCTGTTCAATACCGGCATCGGCATGCAACTGGGCCAGTTCCAGGTCTCCGACCTGATGTTCCCCCGCGAGGTCCGGCTCACGTTCCAGGATTTCATGCTGTATCGCATGGCCGGCGTGACGTATGAACGCGGTGTCCTGTTCGGGCGCGAGGTCGGGCCGTTGCAGGTGGATCTCGGGTTCGTCAACGGCAACGGTATCGACGCCAACGCGAGCATCAACAGCCCCGGCTTCCGGCGCGCCGACCGGTTGTTCGACAACGACACGTCCAAGACCATCTTCGGGCGGGTGGGAACCGACGTCGGCAACGTCGCGGTGGGATTGTTTGCGCTCTCGGGCAAGCAGCGCAACGCCGCGGGCCCTGCCGGAACGCTGACCGGTGACCGCGATACCGACAAGCGCATCTTCGGCCTCGACTTCGCCGGCGAGCTCCGGGACGGCGTTCACTGGTTCGCGCAGGGACTGTGGAACGACTGGGACGGCTTCCTCGACCCGGGCACGAGTTACGAATGGCACGGGGCGTTCGCCGGCATCGACTGGGTGCGCAACGAGCGCTGGACCCATTCGCTGCTCTACAACTACGCCGACGCCGGGGACTTCGACGGCACGAACACCGTGTTCGAGGGCATCGACATGAACAGCCTCACGTTGAGCAGCTCCTACTACTTCATGCGCAACGTGAAGGGCGTGATCGAGCTCAACGTCGATTTCCTGTCGACACGGGAGCCTTCGGGCCCGTTCTTCACCGGGCACCTGGGCCGGGAGCACTATTTCCTGGTCGGATTCGACGCGGCGTTCTGACCCGACCCGCCAGCCGGCGCGGTGGACGCCTGGCCGAAGCGCCACGCGTCCACCCACTCCGTCCCGGTCCTGACGAGATCGAGCTCGCGCAGGCGGCGGTCGAAATCGGGCATGTGGGCGACGCCGTAGAAGATGCCGATGCGGCGCGCCCCGGCATCGATCTGTTCGCGCAGGACCCCGATCGCGTGCTCGTTGCGGGCCGCGATGAGCGCGGAGCCTTCCGGGCCGCCGAACACGTCGCCAGCCTGCAGCGACGTGAGCAGCTCGCCGGCGACGGCGATCTTGAGCGCGTCGCTTTCCGGCCCCTGCATCATGGCCGCGATGAGCCGCCAGTCGCGCATGCCGAGCGGGTCCTTCGCGTACTCGTCGAGTGAAGCGAACACGAGGCGCCAGAAGTACACGTAGAGCGACTCGTTGCGATCCTGCATCCTCTCGCGCAGCCCGCGCGTCGACAGATCCGCGTGCACGAAGTTGGGCGCCGCGTAGTCGATCTCGTGGAGCTGGTAGGAAAGTCCCAGGGCGTTCTTCATGCCGTTCTGCAGGGTCGAGATCACGGCGAGCCCGCCGCCCTCACCGCCGGGTGCACCCTCTTCCTCCCCGGGCACGATCATCTCGAACAGCAACGCGTCGTAACCGGCGAAGCGGTCGTTGAGCGCGGCATAGTACGCGGCGTCCGCGACGTGGACGGCGCCGATCAGGTCGACGGTCAGGTCGCGCCCGCCGCCGGCCGGCGCATAGCGCACGATCGCGGTCTGCAGCGCGCGCGGCGCCCCCGCCGCGTCCTTCGCCATGCGCGCGAAATCGCGCGCTTCCGGCGCGTCCGCCGCCGCCGGAGCAGCAGCCACCGCCAGCAGCACGCCGGCCAGGATTCCCCGCAGCAGCTTCCCCATGGCCGCTTTATACCATTGAAATGCCCGCCGGGAGCGCCCGCGGGCCGGCTGGGCGGCGTACCTACGGGTCGAAGAGATTGCGGATCCGCTCGATGTTGGCGGCGTAGCGGTCCAGCCTCCCGTTGCCGTTCTCCGCGAGGATGACGAACAGGATGTCGAGGAGGTGCCGCAGCGCGGACTGGTACAGCAGCGGCTCCACGTGGGGCCGGTCGTCGTGCGCGGACACGAGCAGGGAGAAATCGGCATGCGCCCGGAGGGGGTTCGCCGTGTGCCGGGTGACGGAGACGACCCGCGCGCTCCGCTCGCGGAAATCCCGCGCGAGCTGGCACAGGGCCGGGAGCTGGCCGTGCTCGGAGAACACCACCAGGACGTCCTCGGCATTCGCGGTCGCGATGCTCGAGGTCATGAGCACGGTGTCGAAATGGTGGACCGTCAGGATGTCGAGCAACGACAGGCGCATCGCGAAGGCACGGGCCGGTATGCCGTCCTCGCCCAGCCCGATGATGAACACCTTGCCGGCGTTGCCGATCGCGGCCGCGATCTCGTCGATGCCGTCCGGCGGGTTGATCAGCCGCGTCTCCTGCTCGGCACGCGACTTGGCGTGCCACAGGCTCTCCGCCAGCGCCGAGTGCGGGTCGTCGTGCACGGGCTCCGCGGGGCTCTCGCGGTCGCCGCCGTCGCCGCGGGCCAGCGACTCGCCGATCGAGTACTTGAGGTCCGGGTAGCCCTTGAAACCGAGTTTCTGGCTGAACTTGACGACGCTCGACTGGCTGATCTTGAGCGCGTTCGCGAGCTGCTGCGACGAGTAGTCGCGCAGCAGGTGCGGCTCCTCGAGAATGAAATCCGCGATGCGCCGTTCGATGGCGGACATCTGGTCGCGCTCGGCGCGGATTTTGAGCAGCGGTGACATTCCCGTCTTCTAGCCCTGGTCGATCGGCTCCAGTCCCCTGATCTCGCGTATACCGAGGCCCGGCGCGTCGGTCACGCTGATCTCGGCGTCGTTGAAGAGCACGCCGCCGTCGATCGGGTTGAAGGCGCACAGCGACGGCCCATCGAGATCGATCTTGGTAATCGCGTCCGACTTGGCCACCGCCACGTGCACGGCCGCCGCGACGCTGATGCTGGTCTCCAGCATGCAGCCGATCATGCACTCGACGCCGTACATCGAGGCGATGTCGGCGATGCGGATGGCATTGGAAATGCCACCGGTCTTCATCAGCTTGATGTTGATGATGTCCGCCGCACGCATGCGGATGAGCTCGACGACCTCCGTGGGCCCGAACACGCTCTCGTCCGCCATGATCGGCGTGTGCACGCGCTCGGTGACGTAACGCATGCCTTCGAGATCCTGCGCCTTCACGGGCTGCTCGACGAGCTCGAGATGCACGCCGGCATCCTCCAGCGTCTGCAGCGCGTAGACGGCCTGCTTCGCCGTCCATCCCTGGTTCACGTCGAGGCGGAGCAGCGCCCTGCCCTCCACGGCCGCGTACACGGCCTTCACGCGCTCGATGTCGACCCCGATGTCCTTCCCGACCTTGATCTTGAGCGATTCGAAGCCGCGGTCGACGGCGGCCAGGGAGTCGGCGACCATCTTGTCGATGTAATCGACGCTGATCGTGATGTCGGTCGTGATCAGCGGGTCGCCGCCGCCGAGCAGCTTGTACAGCGGCGCGCCGTAGAGCTGCCCCCAGAGATCGTAGAGCGCGATCTCCACCGCGGCCTTCGCGCTCAGGTTCTTCTCCATCGCGCCCTGGATCAGCCGCGTGAGCTGGTTCAGGTTGGCGACGTCGTGGCCGGCGATGCGCGGCCAGATGTAATGCCGGATCGCCTCGACGATGGAGCCGTGGGTGTCGCCCGTGATGACCGCGGTCGCCGGCGCCTCGCCGTAGCCCGTCTGCCCCGTGTCCGTGGTGATCATCACCACGATGTCCTCGATCTTGTCGACCGTCCGGAGCGCGGTCTTGAACGGGGTCTTGAGCGGCACCCTCAGGATGCCGAACCGGATGTCTGTAATTTTCATAAAGGCGGCGGTGCTTCCTTTGGAGCAGCGGGAACGACGCGCACGATGCTCGTCATGCGATCGATGTACAGGTCCGTCTCGTTCGCTGCGAGCGGCATGAGCGGCGTGATCGAAACACCGTTCAGGCGCACCCTGACGAGCCTGCCCTCCGGTGTGACGTGGCCGAATCCCGTGGTGTCGTGGATGACCCAGGGCTCGCCGTCGACCGTGCCCACCACCATCATCACGTGACCGGGAATATAGACGAGATGCCCGACGTCGAGCGAGCGGACGGCCGCCAAGCGCTCGGCGCGGGAGTCCGCGGGCGTGAACAGGCGCTTGTCGAGGGCCGGGCTCACGCTCTGGGCGGAGGTATTGCGGGGCAGCAGCACCCCCATGCTGCGGTACACCTCGGACACGAAGCCCGAGCAGTCCCGACCGCCGTAAGAATGGCCCCAGCCATAGCGCTCGCCCAGGAACTTGAAGGCCTGGCGAACGATGTTGGCCCGGGTGAGCGGCAGGTATTCCGCCGCGCTGTCGGCGATCCGCGGCAGCAGCGCCGGAGCGAGCTCGAGCCCGCCGTCGGCGCCGCGCACCGGCAGCTCGATCACGTGCGCGGTGTACGGGTGCTGCCCGTTGACCGGCTCGCCGGCCGGCCAGTCGGCGAGGACCGGCACGCGGACGCCCATGTCGAGCACGACGCGGGAGACGGCGGGGCGCTCGGGCGTGAACACCGTCTCGACCTGCGCCCCGGTGACGATCCGGAACGGCGTCTTCTCGCGCCAGGCGAGCACGTCGCGGCGCGCGCCCTCGGCGACGTGGCGCTTCTCGATCCAGGCGGCGTAGCGCGGCGATACGACGAACCACCAGCGGCCGTCCGCGCTTTCGTGCGCGAGCAGCACCGGCGTGCCGGGAAACAGCGCGCTTTCCTGGAACCGGTCGATGTCGTGGTCGTCGGGCGAACGGAACACGCGCAGGTCGGTCGGGAACGTCCTGAGCGCGGCCCGCACGACAACGAGCCCGAAACGGGCAGGCTGCCGCGCCGGGATCGCGTCCAGCGCCCGATTCCGCACCAGTGCCTCGAGCCGCGCCGCGGGCACCGGCTCGCCGGCGGCGTCGAACAGGGGCCCCGCGGGCGGCTCGGCGAGATGCTCGATCCAGGCGAGCACCTGCGCGCGCGAGAGCGTCTCCGGCAGGGCGGCGAGATCGTACAGCGAAGGGTCGCGCGCGACGAGATCGGCGTTCTGCGCGTCGATGGCCGCGCGCGGCATCAGCACCTCGTCCGGGGACTCGAGCGCGGCCACCCAGAAATCCGCCTGGAGGTGCGCGTCGTCGACGCCGATCGCCGCGAGGACCGTCCGCGGCTCACCGGCGGCGCCGCTGGACGCCGCCAGCAGGGCGGCGAGCGTAACCAGCAGGCGGCTCACGCGTCGCATGCGGCCGGTTACCATGACCCTG
>Ga0079224_100009242_pt1 | contig 13421 bp, 7 predicted proteins | sample Stecom2015_FD_80414 | JGI IMG/M metagenome (GOLD analysis project Ga0079224, IMG submission 80414) | Agricultural soil microbial communities from Utah to study Nitrogen management - Steer compost 2015 | ecosystem: Environmental > Terrestrial > Soil > Agricultural land | place: USA: Utah... | reverse complement strand
GACCTTCGAAGCGATGCTCGAAGCGCGCGTGCTCGTCCGTGAGGAGCACGGTGTGCGTCTCGTTGAACGCCGGGGGCGCGAGGGTGCGGATGTGCAGGCGATGGCGTCCGAGCGGGAGACCCCGCGCCGAGATCTCCGAGCCACGCCCCACGTCGCGTTCGTCGAGCACGACGCGGCAAGGGACGCGGCAGCGCACTTGGAGGCTGCCACGGTGGGCGTTCTCGGGGGCGGCGAGACGTTCGAAGATCAGCTGCTCGAGCGCGGGGCCGATGCCCGGTGGCAGGGGATCCCCGCGGACGACCCGGATGGCTTCGTCGATGTTGGCGATCGCACCGTCGACGTCGCCGCTCTCGATGAGGAGTTGGGCGAGGGCGAGCAGCGCTCGGACGCGGGCACGATGCGCCCCGAGCTCGTCGGCGACCTCGAAGGGGTACGCCTCGGCCTTGGCGAGGAGCTCGCGGAGCTTGCTCATCGCGATCTGCGGATCTTCGATCTTGCCGTCGCCGACGAGCGCCATGTCTTCGATGATCGCCTGCGCGGGCGGGCGCGTGTCCGGCAGGGACTCCTCGGGCGCCTCGGGCTCTTCTTCCTCGATGACGAGGATCTCTTCGGGTTCGGGATCCGGCGCCGGCGTCTCGACCTTGGCCTTCTGCTTGGTCTTGCCCTTGGGGGCCGCCGTGGCCGAAGGCATGGGCGCGAGGGTGGCCGCGAGCGCGAGGGCCCAAACGCGATGCCACACGCGACGCCAAACGCGATGACCGAAGCGCGGTGTCATCGGGAGGCCTGCTCCTGGCGCGCGAGCTGACCACAAGCGGCTCCGATGTCGTCGCCACGCGGCGTTCGCAGGTGGACGCGGAGGCCGTGCCGGCGGCACGCGTCCATGAAGGACGCGACGCGGGCGGGACTCGGGCGGCGATAGGGTGCTCCTGGATGCGGATTGAACGGAATCGCGTTGACCTGACCGTCGATGCCGCGCAGCAGCTTCGCCAGGCGGCGGGCGTCGTCGGGCGAATCGTTCACCTGGTCGAGCAAGACGTACTCGAACGTGATGAGGCGCCGCTTCGGCTGTGGCAGGTCACGCACGGCGTCGAGCAACTCCGAGATGTTCCAGCGCGTGTTGATCGGCATGACTTCGTCGCGGACCGCGTCCGTCGTCGCGTTGAGCGACACTGCCAATCCTACGTCGTGTGCGAGCCCTTCGCGAGCGAAACGCTCGATGCCCGGGACGAGGCCCGCCGTGGAAACGGTGATCCGTCGGCCGGCGATCCCCGGCCCTTTGGGATCGGTGAGAATCTCGAGGGCGCGCTGCACCTGGTTGAAGTTGTGCAGGGGCTCGCCCATCCCCATCAGCACCAGGTTGGTGAGGCGCGGGGCGTATTCCATGCCGCGGCCGTCCTCTTCCAACAGCGTCTGGGCGCGATACACCTGATCGACGATTTCCCACGTCGAGAGGTTGCGAACGAACCCGAGGGTCGCGGTGGCACAGAAACGGCATGTCAGCGAACAGCCGACCATGGAACTGATGCACAGGGTGAAGCCGCGGCCCTCGTTCGGAATCAGGACGCATTCGATCGCCTCCCCATCGCTCGTCCGCAGTCGGAGCTTGCGTGTCCCGTCGGTGGAGCGGAGGACCAGGTCGACGCCGAGCGGAGCGAGGGCTGATCGCGCGGCCAAGGCCTCGCGATCGGCCCGGGCGAGGTTCGTCATCGCGTCGAACGTCGTGACCCGGTGGCGGTGCAGCCACTCGAAGATCTGGTCGGCGCGATAGGCCGGGCCGCCCAGGTGCTCGGCCACCCACGCGGCGAGCTGCTCGCGCGAGAAATCGCGCAGGTGGGGCACCTCGGAGCGAGGCAAGCCGCGTTGGGGGGGGCGGATCGCGACGAGCGACGACATACGATCAGACGAGCTCGAGCCCGCTGAAGAAGTAGCTCACCTCGAACGCCGCGGTCTCGACGGCATCGGAGCCGTGGGTCGCGTTGCGTTCGATGCTCTCGCCGAACTGTGCACGGATCGTCTGGGGCTCGGCCTTGCGCGGGTCGGTGGCGCCCATGAGTTCGCGCCAGCGGCGGATCGCGGCGTCGCCCTCGAGCGCGAGCGCGACGATCGGGCCTTCGCCCATGAACGCCACGAGGTCCTTGAAGAAGGGGCGCTCGCGGTGGACGTAGTAGAAGCCTTCGGCCTGCGCCGCGGTCAAGCGCAGGGTCTTGGCGGCGAGGATGCGGAGGCCTGCGCCCTGGATCTGCGCCATGATCGCGCCTGCGTGGCCGGCTGCAAACGCGTCGGGTTTGATGAGTGCGAGGGTGCGTTGCATGGTGTCGATGCTCGAAACGAACGGGCGGACGCTAGCAGACCCGAGGCGAGGCCGTCGACGCGGTGCCCCACCGCGGACCCGCCGAGGTGGAGCGTCCGGATCGCGGCGTTGCGCGCCGAGGGCCGCTCATCGCGCCCGGGGCGAGGGGGAGATCCCTCCCGCGGCGGCCGTGGACCTCGGAGCAGGTCCGGAACGCCGTGGCGCGGGGCAGTGCGGGCTTTCGCGCCGGCGGTCGCCTGATAGGTTAGCCCCCATGTTGGCTTCCGGAGAGGGCAGCGTCGACCTGTCGGATTTCGCGCATCTGCATCTGCATACGCAGTACAGCCTCCTCGACGGCGCGATTCGGACGAAAGACCTGTGCAAGACCGTGGCGGAGCGAGGCATGAAAGCCGTCGCCGTCACCGACCACGGCAACATGTTCGGCGCCCTGCAGTTCTACGAGGAGGCGCAGCGCTACGGGATCAAGCCGATCATGGGCTGCGAAGCCTACCTCTCGGATGGTCCGATGGACGCGCGGACGGACCGAAAGAACTATCACATCGTCCTCCTCGCGCGGAACAACGAGGGGTTCGCCAACCTCCAGCGCCTCATCAGCTTCGGCTATCTGCGCGGCTTCTACTACAACCCGCGCATCGATCGGCAAGTGCTGCGCGAGCACAGCCGCGGGCTCATCGGGCTGTCGGCGTGCCTGTCGGGCCACGTCTCCCGCCTCATCCTGGCCGGGAACCTCGACGAGGCCCGCGAGCGGGTGCTCGAGTACAAGTCGATCTTCGAGCCGGGGTGCTACTTCCTCGAGCTGCAGCCCAATCGCCTCGAGAACCAGGAGAAGATCAACCCGATCCTCGCTCAGCTCGCGCGCGACTGCGGGGTTCCGATCGTGGCGACCAACGACTGCCACTACGTCAACCGCGACGAAGCGCACGCGCACGAGGTGCTGATGTGCATGGGGCAGGGGCGCACCCTGGACGACCCCAAGCGCATGAAGCACGAATGCGACGAGTTCTACATCAAGCGCCCCGAAGAGATGGCGCCGTACTTCTCGCAGTACCCCGAGGCGCTCGAGAACGCCGCGCGGATCGCCAAGATGTGCAACGTGGAGCTCGACCTCGGCCGCCCCGAGCTGCCGAATTTCGAGCTCCCGCCCGACGTGCAGGAGGACCTGCCCGGCTATCTGCGCAAGATCGCTCATCAAGGGCTGTCGGAGCGCCTCGCCGAGATGCGCGTGCGCGGCATGAAGCCGCGCGAGGACCTCTATCGCGAGCGGCTCGACTACGAGCTCGACGTCATCGTCAACATGCAGTTCCCGGGGTACTTCCTCATCGTCTGGGACTTCATTCGGCACGCCAAGTCGATCGGCGTTCCGGTGGGGCCCGGGCGCGGCTCGGGAGCGGGGAGCTTGGTCGCGTACTCGATGCGGATCACCGACCTCGATCCGATGCAGTACAACCTGCTGTTCGAGCGCTTCCTCAATCCGGAGCGCGTGAGCATGCCGGACTTCGACATCGACTTCTGCATGGATCGTCGCGACGAGGTCATCCGCTACGTGATGGAGCGCTACGGCGAAGATCACGTCGGGCAGATCGCGACGTTCCACAGCTTGAAGGCGCGCGGTCTGGTGCGCGACGTCTGCCGCGTGATGGGGTGGTCGGTCACCGAGACGAACGACCTCGCCAAGCTGATCCCGGAAGGCCCCAAGGTGACCCTGTCGGGCGCGATGCTCGATCCGGAGCCCATCAAGAAAAAGATTAAGAGTGATCCCTCAATTGCGGGTAAATACAAGGATATTCTACCCATCGCCGAGGCCTCGACGAAGCTGCGCAGGCGGGTCGAGGAGGACCCGAAGGCCGCGGAGGTGCTCAAGATCGGGTGCTCGCTCGAAGGGCTCAACCGCCACGCGGGCATGCACGCCGCCGGCATCGTGATCGGCAACCGTCAGCTGTGGGAGCACGTGCCGTGCTTCCAAGCCGACGGCAAGCTCGTGACGCAGTACACGATGGTGGACGCGGAGCGGGCCGGACTCGTCAAGTTCGACTTCCTCGGGCTCAAGACGCTCACCGTGATCTCGACGGCGGTGCGCCTCATCAACGACGGGCACCTGTACGAGGGCGACCAGCCCTTCGACATCGCCGCGATCCCGATGGACGACGCGGGCGTCTACGAGATGATCAGCCGCGGCGACACGACCGGGGTGTTCCAGCTCGAATCGAGCGGCTTCAAAGACCTGCTCCAGCGCCTCAAACCGGACTGCTTCGAGGACATCATCGCCGCCGTGGCGCTCTATCGACCGGGTCCGCTCGAGGGCGGCATGGTCGATCAGTTCATCGAGTGCAAGCACGGCCGCCGCGCGATCGAGTACCCGCACGACCTCCTCACGAGCATCCTCGAGGAGACCTACGGGGTGTTCGTGTACCAGGAGCAGGTGATGCAGGCGGCGCAGATCCTGGCCGGCTTCAGCCTCGGTTCCGCGGACTTGATGCGCCGCGCGATGGGCAAGAAGAAGGCCAAGGAGATGGAGCGCCAGCGGGCGTTGTTCGTCGAAGGCTGCGCCCAGACGAACGGCATCGAAGAGAAGAAGGCCAACGAAATCTTCGACTTGATCGACAAGTTCGCCGGCTACGGCTTCAACAAGTCGCACTCCGCGGCCTACGGCCTCATCACCTACCAGACCGCGTACCTCAAGCATCACTTCCGCACCGCGTTCATGGCCGCGCTCATGACGTGCGACGCGGACAAGAACGAGAACGTCGTCAAGTTCATCGCGGAGGCCCGGGGCTCCGGGATCGGCGTGCTGCCGCCGTGCGTCAACGAGTCGCGCGCCGACTTCTCCGTCGTGCGGCGTGAGAGCGGCGAGGAGCTCATCCGTTTCGGGCTCGGTGCGGTGCGCAACGTCGGCGGCAACGCGGTCGAGGCGATCCTCGACGCCCGCGATCGCGGCGGGCACTTCGTGTCGATCTTCGATCTGTGTCGCCGCGTCGACATCCGTAAGGTCAACAAGCGGACGCTCGAAGGGCTCAACCGCGCGGGTGCGTTCGACAGCGTGGCGTGTGGCCATCCCCGTGCGGCGATCCACGCCGCCCTCGATCGTGCGGTCGAGCAGGGGCAGGGGGCGCAGCGCGACCGCGAGAGCGGGCAACGCGGGTTGTTCGACGTGCTCGCCGCGCCCGAGGCCGTCTACGTGGAGGAGTACCCCCGCGCCGAGGAGTGGTCGCCCAAGGAGCGCTTGATCGGCGAGCGCGAGGCCCTCGGGTTCTACCTCACGGGGCACCCGCTCGACCGCTTCCAGCAGGACGTCGAGCGCTACACCACGACGAACATCGGACAGCTCCGCAAGGAGATGAACGGGCAGGAGGTCGTGCTCGCCGGTGTCGTGTGCGAGTTGCGAGAAGTCCAGACCCGCAGCGGACGCGGGCCGATGGCGTTCTTCCAGCTCGAGGATCAGTTCGGGCGGATCGAGGTCGTCGTGTTCCCGAAGACCTACGCGCGCGTGGACGAGGCGCGGGGCACGTCGGTGGCCGAGGACCTCGAGCGTGCCGGAGACGAACCGGTCCTCGTCTCGGGCCGCATCGAAGTCGAGAAGAACGACAACGGTGAGGTCGCGCGCTACAAGATGATCGGCGAAACCGTGCAGCGGATGGACTCCGTCCGGGCCGAGCGCACGCGGGGCGTGCTGTTGCGTCTGTGCGCCGATCAGCTCACGGACCACAAGATCTTGGCGCTCAAGCAGCTCGTCTCCGATCACTCCGGACAGTGCAAGATGGAGCTGCAGGTCACCGTGGATGATCGGTTCGCCTCGCACATCGTGTTCGGCGACGAGTTTGCGGTCACGGCCGACGAGGCGTTCCTGCTCGCGCTCGATCGCTTGTTCGAGCCGGGCGCGGCGCGGCTGGTCTAGCCGCGGCGGCGCTCGGCCGGGCACGACGGGGCTGGTCTAGCCGCGGCGGCGCTCGGCCGGGCACGACGGGGCGAGCCGGCCTTGCGGCGCTCGACCGCTGGTTCGCGCCGGGCGCGGCTGGTCTACGCCGCTCCGGCCTTCGGCTGGTCACAGATCGAAGCGATAGCAGCGGACCCGCGTGCGGCGTTCCACGTCGTAGCCTTGCCACTTCTCGGGCGGCACCTCGTCGTGCTCGACGCGGCGGAACCCCTGCTTCTCGAAGAAGACGCCGACGCGCTCGAACGTGGTGCAGGCGTAGACGTACCGCAGCGCCTGATCCCGCGCGCGGCGGACCGCGAACGCGACGAGGTTGCGCCCGATGCCGCCGCCGGCGAAGCGCGTCAGGGTGTAGAGGCTCGCGACCTCCCCGGCGTCGCTGCCCTCGGTGACCCGCAAGGCTCCGATCCCGGCGAGGTGCACGTTGCCGACGAACGCCCCGAAACCGTCGGCCAGGAGCGAGTCGACCTGCTCGTCGGTGCGCGGCGCGAGGTAGCCTTCGGATGCGCCGCGGGCGATGAGGTGGTCGGCGGCGTCGAAGTCTTCGATCCCGAACCGCCGCACCTTGATGTAGCGATCGCGGGTGAACAGGGTGCCGGAGCCGGAGTAGGTGAAAAGCTCGTCGCCGAGGCCCTCGACCGTGCAGATGTTGACGTTCGGCACGCCGGCGACGATCAGGCCCTCGACCTGCTGCAGCAGCGGCTGCAACGGGTCGTCGGGGGCCGTGCCGGCCCGGAGCGCCGTGAGCTCGGAGACGTGGACGAAGCTCCGCTTTTCGCCGCTCGCTTCGTCCCGCAGCCCCGCGACGCGGGCGAGCAGCACGACCTTGAACAGGCCGAGCCGGGCGGACACCTGCAGGACCGTCGACGGGAGGTCGGCTTCGGCGGGGACGCAGACCGTGGCGTGTTCGCGAAGGGTTCGCCAGATGCGACCGGAAAACCGCGGCACCTCGACCGGCACGCACGGCCAACCGAGGCGAGCCGCGTGCACGGAGGGACCGAGGAACAGGATCGTGCGCGATCCGTTGGCGGCGAGGCGACTCACGACCGCCGCGATCTCCGGGTGTTTCGCCGCGGCCTGATCGGGAATGGCGATCGCCAGGGTGCGGCCACGGAATTCCTGGAGATAGAACGCCTCCTCCGAAAAGAGGCGTTCGTCGGACGTCTGCGTCACCCGCGAGAGGATACCGCGGGCGCTCCCCTGCATGAACCCCGGGAAGCCGCGGGATCTCGCGGAGCTACGCGGGCAGCGTGGGGTCAGGAGGAGCTGGATTTGGCGGCGCGGTTGCGCCGGCGTGACCGTTTCACGTTGGGCTCGGTGGATTCCTCGGGCGCGGCAGGGGCTTCGGGCAGCGCCTCGGGCGGGAGCGGGGGTAAACCCAAGGCTTCGCGCTGCTCGTTGCCGAGACCGAAGAACACCGCGAGCTCGTCGAGCACCGCGAACTGCAGCTCTTCGTAGAACTGCTCGAGGTCGGTGCAGAACCGCAAGAGGTTGCGGACGTAGACGGTGACCGCCGTCAGCTCGTACGTGGCTTCGTGGGCGGGGACGTCGTCGCCGGAACGCCGTGCAGCGAGGGCCAGCGCGGGAATCCGGGGATCGACGCCCTCGGCGACGAGCTCGGGCGACGGGTGCTCCTGGACGAGGATCGGCAGGAGGAACTCGTCGGCGTCGCTCAGCGCGCGAAGGTTGGCGCGGGCGAACGTCGCCGCGATGTCGCGGACGCGGCCGTGCAGATCGGCCGGGGAGGGGAGCCATGACGGCAAGTCGGCCTGCGCATCGAGTTGGAGCGTGCGCAAGGCCGCCAACGCCGAACGACGGGCATCCCCGGCCCGCTGCTCGGCCTCGCTGGCGAGGTACCAGGCATCGGGTTCGCTCGCGAAGCGTTCGACCAACGTGCGGGTGAGGTCGAGCGCGACCTCGGCATCCCCCACGTCCAGGCGTGTCCGGGCGACCCGCAGCGCGAGCTGGACGACGCGATCGATCCGTTCGGCCCGTTCTTCGGGCTCGAGGGGCTCGCCGTCGTGGTCCTGCCCGAGGTATTCGGCCGCCATGGCCCAGTCCGGGTCGTCGTCCGGCCGCGCCGACACGGCCGCATCGCCGTTCGCCACCGTGGCGAGCTCGATCGCGTAGTCGAGGACGCCGAGTTCGGCACATCCGTGCAGCCGTCGCCGGGCCGCCCGCTCATCGCCTTGGGCGAGCTCGCATTCCACGGCGATGAGCTGGATCTCGAGGCGATCGAAGGCGGTCAGGTGCTCCAGATCGGCTGCATCGTCGCAGTAGCGCAGAGCTCGCACGGGGTCGTCGAGATCGAACAACGAAAGCTGGGCCGCCGTGAGGTAAGGCTCGAGATAGTCGGGGTCGAGCTCCATCGCGCGTTCGTAGCAACGCAGGCCTTCTTCGAGGTGGCCTTCGGCCACGGCGATCGCGCCTTGGAGCATTTCGGCGTCGGGGTCTTCGGGGCGCAGTTCCTGGGCCTGACTGGCGGAGGTGCGAGCCGCATCCAAGTCGCCGCGGTCGAACAAAGCCCACCCGCGATCGAGGTGAGCGCTGTATTGACTGCTCTCTCCGAAGCCTGGATCGGTGAAGTGTTCGGCGTCGGGGCCGGCCATCGAAGGATTGGTATATCATGCCTCGCCCGCGTCGGCCCGAACGCGGCTCGGCTCTCCGACCTCTCCGCACGGGTCACCCTCGTCGCCTCCGTTCCATGCCGTCGTCTCGTGCTCACGTGTGTTCCTCGATCTGCGAGGCACGCGCCGTCCAGCGCCCCACGACCCGAAAGGGCCGATTGCGTGGATGGGCGCTCTGCGGGCTCGCTCTGGGCCTGTTCGGGGCGGCATGTCGACCGCAAGCATCGGGTCCCGCTCCTCGTTTTCGCGGCGACTTCCGAGAACTCGACCGTCCCGTCGTCGGGGCTGCGTTGCGCGACGACTGGGAAGCGCTCGAGCGTCTGCAAGAAGGAGATCCGGGATCTCCTGCGATCCAAGAGCACGCCGATCGTCTCCTCGGGTCCGAGCAACCTCCTTTGGGGGTGCAGCTCGGCGCGTGGTTGGCCAAGGCGCGGCAGTTCTACGTCGTCGGCGACGATGCGGGGGCGATCGAAGCCGCCGAGCGAGGGCTGAACGCACTCGGTCCGACGCACGAGCGGACGCCCGACGTCGCGATCGATCTCGCCGTCGTGCGGCTGCGGGCGCTGGTCCGTGGCGGCGACCCGAGCCTCGCCGTGGAAGCGCTGCGCGATTCTTCGTTGCGCGACCGGGCGGGGTTGCATGCGAGCGAGTGGTTGGGGCTCGAAGCCGTGGCGTTCGAACGCGACGCACAGACGTTGCCGGCCACCGTCGCGTTGGCGCGCTGGCGCGAGGCGGTGCAGGACGGCACCGCGTCGGCGGCCTACGCCGAGCTGCGCCTGCGGGCCCTCTCCCCGGCAATTCCGCGCGACGCTCTGCCGCCGGCGATCGAAGCGTTGCCGGAACGTTCGGCGGCGCGGCAATGCCTCGAGCGCACGGCCGGCATCGCGGAGGGGCCCTTGCGCGCGCCGTGGGTCGAGGCGTGCGGCTCCGGATCGGGGGCGCTCGGCATCCTGCTGCCGCGTTCGGGCAAGTTCGCCGCGCTCGCCGACGAACAGCTCGCCGCGGTCAGCGTGGCGCTGCCGATCCTCGTCGCCGGCGGAGCGCCCCCGGTCGTATGGAAGGACAGCGGATCGACGCCGGAAGAGGCTCGCGCGGCGGCGCAGGCCCTCGCGGGCGCCGGTGTGCACGTCATCGTCGGACCCGTCGGTCCCGCGAACGTGCAAGCGGTCGAAGCTGCGCTCGGCGATCGCGTGACGCTCGTCGTCCCCGGGGAGGGGCGCAGCGGGGTCGCGCCGTCGATCGAAGCGCGCATCGACGCGCTCGTCCAACACGCGCGGCGGCAGGGCATCACGCGGTTCGTCGTCGCGGCACCGGAGAATCCGTACGGGCAACGATCGATCGCGGCCCTGCGCGCTCGCTTGGGCGCGCGGGAGCTCCAGAGCTTGATCGTGCAGACGTACGCACCGGAGACGACCAGCTTCGCTCCCACGATCGCGCCGCTGCTGCCCGCGCTGCGCCGTGGTGCCGCGGTGCTCCTGCCCGATCACGTCTCGCGCGTCGAGCTGATCGTCCGCCAGCTCGCGCGGTCCGGCAAAGCCCCGCGCCCGATCGCCGACGACGAAGGGGCGTTCGTGCTCAGCACGGCCGAGGGCTTGTCGGAGCGCGCGCTCGGCCCGGGTCACGAGATCCTCGCCGGGTTGTGGGTGGCGCCCACCGCCGTGTCCGACGGAGCGGCGTCCGAGTTCGCGACCGCCTATCGCGAGCGACAAGGCGAGCCGCCGGGCGATCAATCGTTGCTCGTGTTCTTCGCCCTGCGCAAGGCCATCACCGGTGTCGGGGGGGAGGGCGCGCAGGTCATGCGCATCGAAGGAGGGCGCCTTGTCGCACCGGAACAAACCACGAACCCCCCGTGAGCGCCACGCGGGCCACTGCGTGCCCGGGGAACGCGCCGTCCGCGAGCTGTTGGCCGCGGCGCCGCGTCGCGTCGAACTCGTGCGGGTGGATCGTCGTCGCGATTGGTCAGCGCTGCTCGCCGAAGCGGCGTCCGCCGGGGTGCCGGTCGAACACGTCGATTCCGAGGTGCTGCGACGCGACCTCGACGGGGCCGACCCGCGGGGGGTGGTCGCGTATGCTCGGCCGCCGTCGTTCGAGCCGCTGGATGCCGTTCTGGCGCGTGCGAACGATGTTGCAGCGCCGCCGCGCCAGCTCCTCGTCGCGCTGGACGAAGTCGCCGACCCGCAGAACCTCGGCGCGATCATGCGCAGCTGTGAGTTCTTCGGGGTCCAGGGGCTACTTTGGACGCGCGATCGGGCGGCCCAGGTGACGCCGACGGTCGTCCGGGCGTCGGCGGGGGCCAGCGAACGCTTGCCGCTCGTTCAGGCGACGAACCTGGCGACGGCGCTCGGCGAATGCAAGGACGCGGGATGGTGGGTGCTCGGTACCGTCGCGGACGAGGGAACACCGCTGCGCGAGCTCGTGGCGCAGAACGTGTTGCCCGATCGACTCGTCGTCGTGATGGGCAGCGAAGGTCGCGGGATTCGGCGGCTGACCCGGGAAACCTGTGATTTCCTGGCCACGATCGAGAGGCGGGGCCAGGTCGGGTCGCTGAACGTCTCGGTCGCCGCCGCGGTGACCCTGTCCTGGCTGGTGGGGTAACAGCGAAGGGGTGGTCGATCGGGGCTGGCACCCGACGTCGGCCACCGGCTTCGATTGAGCCGCGGAGGCCAGGGGCTTACCCTATGCACAGACGATGATGCCCGAGGGCGCTCACGCGTCGCTCTGGCTTCGCGGCTGCTTGCACGACCGAGAGACCCATGGCCGACGTTCGACCCGCACTCCTCGACTACCTGCGCGCTGACGACAAAGACGCTGCCCGAGCCACCTTGGCCGAGCGCCTGGGAGAGCTCGACCTGCCGAGCGCGCGGATCGAGGCCAAGAACGATCCGGCCTCCGCCCTCGCGTTGGCGCGGGTGCTCGGTCGCATGCTGCTCGACGGCAGCGACCTGCAGGAGCTCACCGACACGGCCAAAGCCGCGGCCCAACGCGCGCCGAAGGACGCGACGGGGCACGACGTCGTGTTGCTCGCCGGCGAGGTGTTGTGGCGCATCGCGGGATCGCCCGCCGCCGCCGAGCCGTACTACCGCCGCGTGCGGCGGATCGATCCGAGTCATCCCGACGTGCTCGCGTTCTACCGCACGCTGTTCGCCGACGAGGCCTCGGCGACGCAGCTCAACTCCGTACTCGTGCAGGCGCGGCGCGGCAGCCAAGACCCGCAGCTGCGGTTCGAGCTGGCGCAGGAGATCGCCGAGCTCTCGGAGCAGCGCCTGGGCAGCCCGGACCGCGCGATCGAGACGTGGCGCGCGGTGCTGCGCGAAGACGGCTACGACGCGCGGGCGAGCGCGGCGTTGATGCGACTCTATCGCAGCGGCGGCAAGTGGACGGCGCTCGTCGACCTCCTGAAAGACGAGATCGAGCGGCTGGGCGACGCGCCCGAGGCCAAGCCCGAGCGCATCGAGAAGCTGCTCGAGGTGGCGCGGATCTATCGCGAACACCTGCACCTCCCGGCGATGGCGCTCGCGACCTTGCAGCGCATCCTCGAGGTCGAGCCGCAGCACGAGCCCAGCCTCGACGCCTTGGCGGCGACGTACGGCGAAGCAGGCCGTTGGAGCGACCTGCTCGGCGTCTACGCGCGCCAGATCGACGCCGCCAAGGAGAGCGGCGACGAGGCGCGCCAGATCGCGTACCTGCGCCGCGTGGCGGAGCTCTGGATCGATCGCCTCGCCAACCCGCAGCGCGCCCTCGAGCCGCTCGGCGAAGTGCTCGCGATGGCGCCCAAAGACCCGCAGGCGCGGGCCCTGCTCGCGCGGATCCACGAGCAACGCCGTGACTTCCGGGCGCTCATCGCCCTGCGCCGTGAGGAGCTCGCCGACCTCGAAGGCGAGGCGGCGCTCGCCTTGCGCATCGAGCTCGCGAAGCTGGCCGAGGAGCGCCTCGGCGATCGCCGCGAGGCGATCGTCGCGTGGAACGAGGTGCTCGAGCACCACGGGGACGTCGATCATGCGCTCGCGGCCTTGGCCCGCCTCTACGAACGCGAGTCTCGTTGGGCGAACGCGGCGGAGATCCTCCATCGCAAGCTCGCGCACTGCAACGCCGAGGAGGCCTTGCCGCTGCTCAACCACCTCGGTGGGCTCTACAGCGACCGCATCCAGAGCCGCGAAGACGCGATCAAGGTGTGGAGCGAGCTGCTCCGGCTCGCGCCCGGGCACGATCGCGCGACGCGTCGCCTTCGCGATGCCTACGTCGCCGAGCGGCGCTGGGACGAGCTCACGGCGCTGTTCGAGAGCCAAAGCCGTCTGCCCGACGTCGTCGAGGTGCTGCAGAGCGCCGCCGACCGCATCGGCGACGTCGAGGAGCGCGTGGCGCTCTATCGCCGTGTCGCCGCGCTCTGCCAGGATCGATTGGGTGAGCCCGAGCGGGCCCTCAAGGCGCTCGAGCGCACGCTCGCGATCCAACCGGACAACCTCGAGGTCGCCCGCGAGCTGCTCCCGATCTACCGCGAGCAGGCCAACTGGGCGCGCCTCAGCAGCACCTACGAAGTGTTGCTCAAGGCGGCGCG
>Ga0079224_100009241_pt1 | contig 13421 bp, 11 predicted proteins | sample Stecom2015_FD_80414 | JGI IMG/M metagenome (GOLD analysis project Ga0079224, IMG submission 80414) | Agricultural soil microbial communities from Utah to study Nitrogen management - Steer compost 2015 | ecosystem: Environmental > Terrestrial > Soil > Agricultural land | place: USA: Utah... | reverse complement strand
CTTACTCGCGGTAGAAAAGCTCGCCGGCATTAAGGTTCCCGAACGCGCCCAGGTCATTCGCGTCATGTTATGTGAGTTCTTCCGCATCGCCAGCCACCTCGTATGGTATGGTACTTTCGCGCAAGACGTCGGGCAGCTATCGCCGGTGTTCTATATGTTTACCGACCGCGAAAGAGTCTTCGACGTCATCGAAGCAATCTGCGGCGGACGAATGCACCCCAACTGGTTCCGCATCGGTGGCGTTGCTCAAGACCTCCCACAAGGATGGGAAACGCTTGTCAAAAAGTTCGTCGACTATTTTCCTAAACGATTGCGCGAGTATGACGACCTCGTCATGCGGAACGCTATATTTAAAGCACGCACCGTAGGTATCGGAATCTTCAACATCGAGGAAGCCATCGACTGGGGCGTCACCGGGCCTAACCTCAGAGCGTGCGGTCTCGCATGGGATTTCCGAAAGAAACAACCCCACTCAGGATACGATCAATTTGACTTCGATATCCCCGTTGCTGAAAACGGAGACTGCTACGACCGCGCCGTAGTACGCGTCGCCGAGATGCGACAAAGTCTGCGCATCATCGAACAATGCCTGAAGCACATGCCCGCCGGACCTTACAAGTCCGACCATCCACTGGCGACGCCCCCCATGAAGAAGTTTACAACACGCGATATCGAAACCCTGATCACCCACTTCCTCGGCGTGAGCTGGGGTCCGGTGATTCCTCCGGGCGAAGGAATGAGCTGTATTGAGGGGCCCAAGGGAGCTTACAGCTATTACGCTATCAGCGATGGCAGTACATCGCCGTACCGTATGCGCGTACGAACCCCTTCGTTTCCACATATGCAGATGATATCCTACATCAGCCGCGGATACTCCGTCGCTGACTTGCTGAGCATTCTCGGCGCGATGGACTACGTCCTGGCGGATATCGACCGGTAAAAGATATAAGAATCAAAGCCAGTTCAACCTCGAAAGTTGACAGGCTGCAAAATGAAGTTGAATAGGTCATTCGAGAACAAACACCATGCTCACAACGGAAGAAAAGCACGAGATTGACAAGGCCATCCAGATTGTGCCACAACGCAAATCAGCCTGCATCGAAGCCCTCAAAGTTGTTCAACAGCACCGGCGATGGATATCGGACGACAGTCTTCGCGACGTCGCCGAATACATGAACATGAGTACCGAGGAGCTCGACTCAGTCGCCACGTTCTACAATCTGTTGTTCCGTAGACCTGTAGGCCGTCATGTTATCCTGTTGTGTGACAGTATAAGCTGCTGGGTGATGGGCTATGATCAACTCCGCATCCATCTCGAGGAGAAACTGGGTATAAAGTATGGAGAAACAACCCCTGACGATCGGTTTACGCTGTTGCCCAACTGCTGTCTGGGAACGTGCGATCGCGCACCGGCTCTCATGATTGATCGCGACCTATACCAGAATGTTACACCGGAACAACTGGACGCTATACTCCAACAGTACGAATAGCTATGGAAAAACCGTTGACAGCCCACATACGACCCGACCGCCAACCGCTTTCGCTGCGCGAGTACGAGCAGACAGGCGGATATGAAGCAGTGCGTAAAGTCCTGAAAGGAGTTGAGCCCAAAGCGATCATAGATCTGGTAAAAGAGTCGAATCTTCGTGGTCGCGGAGGCGCGGGATTTGCCACCGGACTCAAATGGACGTTTGTTCCCAATGACGGCATCAAACCGAAGTACCTCGTCGCCAATGCCGATGAAATGGAGCCCGGCACCTTCAAAGACCGTATCTTGTTGGAAAGCACTCCCCATCAACTTATTGAAGGGATGATCCTATCGGCCTACGCTATTCAAGCCGACCAATCATTCGTCTTTCTGCGCTGGGCGTATAACACCGCTGCTAAGGCAATCGAGCACGCTATTCAGGAAGCCTATGCCGCCGGCTATCTGGGTAAGAACATCCTGGGATCAGGCTTTGACCTTGAGATGCACCTGCACACCGGCGTCGGACGGTATATGTGTGGGGAGGAAACGGCGCTTCTCAATTCACTGGAGGGTAAACGCGCCACGCCACGAGCCAAACCGCCCTTCCCGCAGGTCAGCGGACTCTTTGGGCGACCAACTATCGTCAACAATGTGGAAACCCTTTGCAACATTCCACACATCATCAACCACGGCGCCGAGTGGTTTCAGAAACTCAGCCTCACACAAGACGCGGGAACAAAAATGTTCGGTGTTTCGGGGAAAGTAAAAAGACCCGGTGCCTGGGAATTGCCTATGGGAATCACCATGCGCGAACTTATCGAAGAATACGCAGGCGGAATGCTCGACGGTCACCGCTTTCGAGGTGCACTCCCGGGAGGTGCTTCAACCGATTTCCTTGTTGAAGAGCATCTGGATGTAAAGCTGGACTACACTAACGTAGCCGCTGCGGGAAGCAGGCTAGGCACGGGGACTTTAATTATCCTCGACGACAAAACCTGCCCTGTCGGTTTTGTCCGAAACCTCGAATCATTCTTTGCCCAGGAGTCGTGCGGCTTTTGTACACCATGTCGTGAAGGTATTCCCTGGGTGTCGAAAATCCTCGGTTCCATAGACGAAGGAGTTGGTCGCGCAGAAGATCTGGCGATACTGGAGTTTCACACGAAATACCTCGGACCGGGCAATACCTTCTGCGCTCTCGCTCCCGGCGCGATGGAACCTCTGCAAAGCGCTATGAAATACTTCCGGAAAGATTTTGAACTCCATATACAAGAACAAAAATGTCCCTGGAGATAAAGCATTAAAGCCTTTCGCCTATGGTCACCCTGTACATCGACAACAAACCTTATGAGGTTCAGCCGGGAAAAAACCTTCTCGAAACCTGCATCGGTCTCGGTTTTGACATCCCTTATTTTTGTTGGCATCCGGCCCTGGGATCCGTAGGCGCATGCCGACAGTGTGCTGTCAAAGTGTACAGAGGCGAGGACGATACAAAGGGACGACTGGTTATGTCATGCATGGAGCCGGTGACCGACAATCAAAGGATTTCAATCAACGACGGGCAAGCCAAGGAATTCCGTGCACATATTATTGAGTGGCTCATGACGAACCATCCACACGATTGCGCCGTATGCGACGAAGGAGGATCATGTCATTTGCAAGACATGACGGTGATGACCGGTCATAACTACAGGAGGTTCCAATACAAGAAGCGTACCTATAGAAATCAGTATCTGGGTCCGTTCCTCAATCACGAAATGAATCGATGTATCCAATGCTATCGATGCGTCCGATTCTATCGCGACTACGCCGGCGGTGATGATCTCGATGTCTTTGCCTCGCGCAACAACGTCTACTTCGGCCGTGCAGCTGATGGCATTCTCGAAAATGAGTTCAGCGGAAACCTCGCCGAAGTTTGTCCAACCGGTGTCTTCACTGATAAGACCTTAAAGCAACATTATACCCGTAAATGGGATCTCACGTCCGCTCCTTCAATCTGTCATCACTGCAGTCTCGGATGCAACACCATCGCCGGCGAACGCTACGGTTCCCTTCGATCCATCACTACAAGATATCACGACAAGGTTAACGGATACTTTTTATGCGACCGGGGTCGGTATGGCTACGAATTCACTAACGCGAAAGACCGGATTATCGAGCCGCGCATCGACGCCGAAATAGTCAACGGCGAACGCGTTGTTCACGCAGTGGGCGACATCCTTAAGAGTCAGCGCGTGATTGGCATTGGATCACCACGGGCCTCGCTGCAGTCAAATTTTGCCCTGAAAGAATTGGTCGGCGCCGACAACTTCTATCACGGTGTATCGGTCGATGAGCACGATCTTGCAGAACTGATCATCCGGATCCTCAGCGAAGGGCCGGTACGAACCCCTTCTATGCGGGAAGTCGAAACAGCGGATGCGGTCTTCATCCTCGGCGAAGATCTTACCAACACCGCGCCGATGCTTGCCCTGGCGGTGCGGCAAGCTGTACGACAACAGCCGCTCGAAGATGCCCAGTCGGCCGGAATACCTCCGTGGCACGACGCTGCAGCACGTGAACGCGCCCAGAACCAAAGAGGTCCGCTGTTCATTGCATCGGTCATGGAAACTCGTCTGCACGACGTCGCCACACAAACATACCATGCCGCACCCGATGATCTTGCCCGCCTCGGTTATGCGGTAGCGCATCAGCTCGATCCGACACTTCCTCCCGTAAGCAATCTGCCCGGGGAAGTCCTTGACCAGGCAAAGCATATCGCCGATGCACTGCGAGTGGCCAAGCGCCCCGTCATTATATCGGGCATGTCGTGCGATTGTGCTACGGTTATTAAGTCGGCCGCCAATGTTGCCTGGGCGTTACACAAAACGAACCCCAAAACAGGACTCGTCTTCACCGCTCCAGAGTGCAATTCGATCGGTCTGGCGCTCATGGGCGGACATCGATTGAACACTGCCTTCAATGCTGTAATCAACGGACACGCTGATGCGGTAATCATTCTTGAAAACGATCTCTACCGACACGCGAAAAAGGACATGGTTGATCGGTTTCTCGACACGTGCCGTCATGTCATCGCCATTGATCACACACCCACCGCGACCACACACCGTGCCGACATCCTTATTCCCGCAGGAACTTATGCCGAGTCAGATGGCATCCTCGTTAATAACGAAGGCCGGGCTCAACGAGCGTTCCAGGTCTTTGAGTCTTCGCCCGTCATTCAGGAAAGCTGGCGATGGCTGTTGCGCTTCGCTGTGGATACAGAGCATGAAATCATGTCGCAGTGGAAGAACTTCAACGATGTCACAAACGCTCTCGCTGAAAACGAACCCCGACTCGCCGGAATCAATACAGTAACACCACCGCCCGACTTCAGGATTGCAGGACAAAAAATTCCTCGGGCGCCGCATCGCTTCAGCGGCCGAACCGCTATGCAAGCACATATCCATGTGAGTGAACCCAAGCCGCCCGAAGATTCCGACTCGCCACTCTCCTATACCATGGAAGGCTACCGGGGTACACCGCCGTCATCGATGATTCCGTTTTACTGGGCGCCCGGCTGGAACTCGGTACAGGCGGTCAACAAATATCAGAAAGAAGTAAATGGTGATTTACTGGGAGGAAGTCCGGGCATCAGACTAATCGAGCCCGCGTCAAATTCATCTGCACCGTATTTCGCAGATATACCCGAAGTATTTGTACCTATGCCTGATCATCTGTGGCTGGTCAATCTCTACCACATTTTCGGATCCGAAGAACTAAGCGCCCGCGGAGCAGCAATATTAACACGCGTTCCTCAGCCGTACATCATGCTGAATCCTGCCGATGCCGAACAATACAGCGTATCCGATGGGGATACGCTGGAGTTTGAGGTCATGCGCCAGCACTACGCTCTCCCCGTACGCGTCAACACAACCCTCCCTCTGGGAGTTGCAGGAATGCCTTATGGCCTTCCGGAATTACCGTTTGTCGATTTACCCGCCTGGGCTGCCGTAAAAGTACTCGCACATGCATGAGCCTGTTCATCCTATGTTGATCGTTGCTGGCGTACTCGGTGGCGTCATGCTCGTCGCTCCGGGATTAATCTGGCTCGAACGACGATTGCTTGCTCTCTGGCAGGATCGCTATGGACCTAATCGCGCGGGGCCTTTCGGTCTCCTCGTCGTACTCGCCGATACTCTCAAGCTGTTTTTTAAAGAAGACTGGATCCCACCGTTTGCCGACCGTAAAGTTTTTGTCATCGCCCCAGCGATTGTCATGATGGCCGCGCTGATGGGATTTGTTGTCGTACCTTTCGCGCCTGGATTTATCGTCTCCGATCTCAACATCGGCATTCTGTTTTTCCTCGCTGCGTCTTCCATGGGCGCATACAGCATTATCCTCGGAGGATGGGCGTCCAACAATAAGTACGCCCTCCTTGGCGCCATGCGCGGAGCAGCGCAGATGATATCCTACGAAGTCTTTATGGCTCTATCAATCATGGGGGTCGTCATCCTGTCAGGGTCACTCAGCGTCCATACGATCGTCGAGTCACAAGCCGGTATGTGGTATGTGATTCCACAGTTCCTCGGCTTTCTTACGTTCTTCATTGCAGGCATCGCCGAAACCCACCGTCTCCCCTTCGATATACCAGAGTCGGAAAGCGAAATAATCGCCGGCTTCCACTCCGAATACTCCGGAATGAAGTTTGGGATGTTCTTCGTCGGCGAATACGTCGGTATTATTCTGATCAGCAGCCTGACCGTCGCGCTGTACTTCGGCGGATGGCTCGGCCCCGGCTTCCTGCCCCCAGTAGTCTGGTTCATACTTAAGACATTTGTGTTCATCTTCATATTTATTCTTTTACGCGCCTCACTCCCGCGGCCGCGCTACGATCAGCTAATGGATTTCGGTTGGAAAATATTGCTTCCGGTAACCATCATAAACTTGATGGTAACAGCAGCCATTGTATTGTATCTCCGTGAAGGTTCACCGTTTTGAGGACTTGAGTAAGACAAAAAGACGCAGTTATGTTCAGCATTGTAAGAAGTATGTGGCTCACCTTCCTGCACGCCTTTCGCAAGAGGGAAACTATCCTATATCCCGAGGAAAAACCAAAGTTGACCACACGATGGCGTGGACGAATTGTTCTAACGCGCGACCCCGACATGGGCGAACGATGCGTTGCCTGCTACCTCTGCGCCGCAGCGTGTCCGGTGGATTGTATTGCCCTCCAGGCCACCGAAGACAATACCGGCCGACGCTATCCGGAAACGTTTCGGATCAATTTCTCGCGATGTATTTTCTGCGGCTTCTGCGAAGAAGCCTGTCCAACCTATGCCATACAACTTATTCCCGATTTCGAAATGGCAGAATACAACAGACAAAACCTGGTGTACGAGAAAAGTGACTTACTGATCGACGGACAGGGTAAATACCACGGATACAACTACTACAAAGTGGCGGGAATAGCCATCGGCGGAAAAGACAAAGGAGAGGCGGAAAACGAGAACCCGCCTGTTGACGTGAAAAGTTTACTTCCCTGATTATGGACGCAATGTTCTTCTATATCGCCGCAGCCGTCGCCGTCCTTTCAACGGTGATGGTGATTACAAGCTATAACATGATCCACGCCCTGATCTATCTCATTATCTCGTTCCTGGCGGTGGCGGTAGTGTTCTTTCTTCTCGGCGCCCCGTTTATTGCTGCCCTGGAAGTAATCATCTATGCCGGTGCGATCGTCGTTCTCATCATCTTCGTCATCATGATGCTGAATCTGCGCGAAGAAACCGTAGCTCAGGAAAGATCATGGCTCACGAAGGAGATCTACATCATTCCATCGATTTTATCTGCGATTCTGTTGATCGAGCTCGTCTTCATTCTCACGAGCTCAGGGAGCGGTACCCTCGACCAGCCGGCAATTAGTCCGAAGGAAGTTGGAAAATCGCTCTACACCGTATACGTCATAGGTGTCGAACTCAGCGGCATCCTGCTTATGTCAGGAATCGTTGGTGCCTACCACCTCGGACGTCAAAAGAAGAAAGTAGTACACCGATACCTTGAAAACGTCGACTTATGAAGACCGTACCCATGGAAGCCGGATTAGTACTCGCCGGGATACTCTTTATACTCGGCCTCGTTAGCGTACTCATTCGACGGAACGTCATATTCATGTTAATCTCCGTCGAGATCATGCTGACCGCTGCCGGACTGGCGTTTATCGTCTCAGGAGCACGATGGGCACAACCCGATGGCCAAGCCATGTTCATCTTTATTGTGACCATGGCCGCCGCCGAAGTATCCGTTGGCCTCGCATTAATACTCCAGATTTATCATCAGCTTAAGACTTTAGATGGAGATGCAGCGAACGCTATGAAAGGCTAGCGAATTACGAATGACGCCTGCCCGCCGTGGCGGGAATAACGACTGTGAGAACGCTACTCCCGTCAGGGAGGTAAACTTTAACACATTAGCACATTAACACTTTAACACTTTAAGACCTTGCTTCTCATCCCTCTTCTTCCTCTGCTCGGCGCGTTGATTCTCATCCTATCGGGAGGACGAATTGGTAAACCGCTTGCCGGAATCATCGGATCGACGACAGTCGGATTGTCGGCGGTATTGACGGTCATTATCGGCGCTGATTTCGCCGCGTCAGGTGAACAAGCCTATCACCAGACGCTTTGGACGTGGTTCGACGTGGGAGGGCTGGCACCGGCCATGGGATTATACCTCGACCGACTTACCGTTGTGTTCCTCTTCGTTATCACCTTCGTCGGATTTCTGATTCACGTCTACTCAATGGGCTACATGGCAGACGACGAAGGCTACTCGCGATTCTTTGCATACCTGAATCTGTTTGTCTTCTCGATGTTAATTCTGGTCATGGCCGACAACCTCGTGCTGCTCTACCTTGGATGGGAAGGGGTAGGACTCTGCAGTTATCTCCTCATCGGATTCTGGTATAAAGAAGAAAAAAACGGATATGCCGCTCGCAAAGCCTTCATCATCACTCGCGTCGGCGATACCGCTATGGCGATTGCCCTCTTTTGGATTTTCGCATCGCTGGGAACACTGAACATTCAGGAGGTCCTCACTCAGGCACCTCAAACCTGGAGCATTGGGTCGACCGCGGGGGTAGCAATCGCTTTTCTCCTGCTTGGGGGTGCCGTTGGAAAGTCTGCACAACTTCCCCTGCAAACCTGGCTACCTGATGCCATGGCAGGTCCGACGCCGGTTAGTGCCCTGATTCATGCTGCGACAATGGTGACCGCCGGCGTCTATCTTATCTCCCGACTCTTCGTGGTGTTCGAACTTGCCCCCATCGCGCAGGAGTGGGTGGGTATCACTGGCGCCCTTACGCTTCTCATCGCCGGCTTCAGCGCGTTAACACAAAACGATCTGAAGCGCGTACTCGCCTACTCAACGATTAGCCAGATCGGGTACATGTTCCTCGCCCTGGGAATAGGAGCCTGGTCGGCCGCAATCTTCCACTTTATGATTCACGCCTTTTTCAAGGCCTTGCTCTTTCTCGCCGCAGGGGCGGTCATATACATGCTTCACCATGAACAGGATATGTTCAAGATGGGAGGGCTACGGCATAGAATGCCCGTCGTTTACTGGACATTTCTTATTGGCGCAGCTTCGCTTGCAGCTCTTCCGCTTATCACCGCAGGATTCTACAGCAAAGATCAAATCCTATGGTTGGCCTTCGCGGGAGAAAAAGGAAATATGTGGTTCTACCTCGCCGCCGTAATCGGCGCCCTGATCACTTCCCTGTACACCTTCCGCATGATCTTCCTGACATTCTTCGGAGAAGAGAAAACGGGAGTTCATCATTCCATTGGACTCGAGATGACGATACCCTTGATCATTCTCGCAATTTTGTCCCTTGTGGGTGGTTTCATTGAAATGCCCCACAACCTTGCGCATGTCACCCTCTTCTCCACGTTTCTTGACCCGGTGCTTCCGGCGGTAGTGATGCGCCCAGGCATTGAATCCTATGAATGGCTGATGCAAGGGATTGCCGCCGTATTGTGCCTGACGGGCATCGCCATGGCGTACTACTTCTATATGCGCCGGGAAGACTTACGCCTGGAGGTGAAAGAAGCTACCTGGCAGCTGAACCGGTTCTGGTACGACGGTTGGGGATTCGACGCGCTTTACGACCTCGCCATTTTTCGCCCCTATACCTACCTCGCACATCTGAACAAAGGTGACATAGTGGACAAGTTGTATGGAGGATTGGTAGCCATTACCAACGCCTTTCACGGAATGTTCTCACGCACCCAAAGCGGAATTATGCGTTGGTACATCATGGGTATCGTCGTCGGTGCGGTACTGATTCTCTCTATTGGACTCATCATGCGATAACGTCGATGAACTAAAGACAACGGATATGATACTGGTCTGGTTTATTCTGATACTCATGCTCGGCGGCATATTCGCCTGGATTGCAGCGCGGTGGTCGGTCGCCGCAGCGCGATGGATCTCCCTCGCGGCCGTTCTCATAAACTTCATTATCGCCGTATCGTTGTGGTTGAGCAATCCGGGGCCGACCGGCAGTTCAACCTGGATAACTACGTTCAACGCTGCCTGGATTCCATCGTTCGGGATCAACTTTAGCCTCGCGCTCGACGGCCTGAGCTTACTCATGCTTCTCCTCACCTTCCTGCTGGGTATCGCCGCCATTTTAGCTTCATGGAATGAAATCGAATACCGTCCCGGGCTCTTTCACTTCAACGTCCTCTGGGTGTTGGCCGGTATCACCGGCGTGTTCCTCACCATGGATCTGTTTCTCTTCTATTTCTTCTGGGAAGTCATGCTTATCCCCATGTATTTCCTTATCGGAATATGGGGTCATGAAAATCGTCGTTACGCCGCGTTCAAGTTTTTCATCTTCACTCAGGCGAGCGGTCTTCTCATGCTGCTCGCCATACTCGGCTTATACTTTGTCAACGGCAGCGCTACGGGAACCTTTACGTTCAACTACTTCGATCTCCTAGGTGCCGAAATGGCGGCAGGCGTTGAACGATGGTTGATGCTCGGTTTTCTGGCTGCCTTTATTGTCAAGCTTCCGGTCGTACCGTTTCACAGCTGGCTACCCGATGCGCACTCCGAGGCGCCGACCGGAGGAAGTCTTATCCTAGCCGGTTTGCTCCTGAAGACGGGTGCCTACGGGCTCCTCCGCTTCGTGGTACCCTTGTTCCCGACCGCATCCCGGGAGATCGCCGACATAGCCATGCTGTTCGGAGTCATCGGCATTCTTTATGGCGCTCTGCTCGCATTTTCGCAGACCGACTTCAAGCGACTCGTTGCCTACACCAGTGTTAGCCACATGGGATTTATCATGCTCGGTGTATTTTCATTTACCAGCTGGGGATGGCAGGGAGTTGTCATGCAAATGATCACACACGGACTAAGTACCGGAGCGTTGTTCCTCATCGCCGGTTCATTGTATGAACGTCTGCATACACGCGACATTCAAGGCATGGGAGGATTCTGGTCACAAGCTCCCTTTATGGGAACCGTTACCCTGGTTTTTGTCATGGCGTCGCTTGGACTTCCCGGGCTGGGAAACTTCATCGCTGAATTTCTGACACTCATCGGCGCCTGGCAGGCCAGTCCCGTATTGACCGTCTTCGCCGCACTTGGCCTCGTATCCGCAGCTATTTACTCCCTTAGAATAATGCGCAAGATATTCTTCGGGCCCACACACGGGCGTTCAGTAATCCCCGACTACTCTCTGCGTGAGAAGGGGATGATGATCCCCCTGGTGGCGATTATCCTTTGGCTTGGTTTCTACCCTCAGCCGGTACTCGACACCAGCGATGACGTTGTTCGCACTACGCTCGATGAGTCAACGGCGACATTGCCGCGTAGCGATAGAGAGAGTATTGTCCTAAATCCGGATAATCATGAGCAAGACTGACTTCCTTCATATCATTCCGCTTTTCATTCTGACCAGCGCGGCGATTCTGATCATGTTCTCCATCTCCGTTAAGCGGAATCACAAGTTGATTTATATCATCACCGCAGCCGCCCTTCTGGGCGATTTCGCTTATCTCTCCACCTACTTCAAAGGCGAGCGCTGGGTGATAGAACCGTTGTTTGTCTTCGACGGCTTTGGTGTCTTCAACATGTGCCTCATCCTCCTCACCGCTGTGGCCGTTACGATGATTTCGTATGCGTATTTTGAGCAACGGGAGGAACGAAAAGAAGAGTATTACATATTGCTTATTCTTGCCACCCTGGGCGCTTGCGCGCTCGTCATCAGCAAACATTTCGTTTCCCTATTCCTCGGACTTGAAATTCTCAGCGTCTCCCTTTACTCCATGATCGCCTATCTGCGAACGCGGGAACGGTCGGACGAAGCGGGCATCAAGTATCTTATTATGGCAGCGTTCTCGTCAGCGTTCCTGCTATTCGGAATGGCTCTGGTTTATGCAATGGCTGGCGCCATGGAATTTGGAGAAATCGCCAGTTGGCTATCGAAACAAGACGGGATTCCGTTGGTCATGATGGCGGGATTGGGGATGATGCTTGTGGGCATTGGCTTCAAGTTGAGCGTCGTACCCTTTCATATGTGGGCAGCCGATGTTTATGAAGGAGCGCCGGCCCCGGTGACCGCCTTTATTGCTACTGTTTCAAAAGGTGGTATGATTGTGTTGCTGGTGAGGTTTTTTGTTGAAATCAACGGGTATCGTTACGACTCCATGGTATTAATTTTTACCGGAATTGCCATTGCGTCGATGTTTATCGGAAATTTTCTCGCGCTACGACAAAGCAACGTCAAGCGCATTCTGGCTTATTCTTCAATCGCCCATATGGGATATCTGCTTGTAGCGTTTCTCGCCGGCGAACAGCTCGGCATTGAAGCCGTCACCTTCTATCTTGTCGCATATTTCATTACTACCGTGGGGGCATTTGGCATCCTGTCGACATTGTCCGATAGTGATCGCGATGCCGAGCGTATGGACGACTACCGGGGTTTATTATGGCGGCGTCCGTGGACAGCAGCGGCGCTGTCGGCCATGCTGTTATCCCTTGCCGGCATTCCCCTTACCGCAGGGTTCGTCGGCAAGTTTTACATCGTAGCCGCCGGAGTCAATACGAGTTTGTGGTTACTCGTGGTTATGCTTGCCATCAACAGCGCACTAGGCTTGTACTATTATATCAAGATCATCGCGGTAATGTTCGAACGGGAAGAAGCTACTCAATCAACCGAAGAGCGTCTTACTCCATCAGCCTACATCATCAGCGGTGTAACCCTGAGCGTACTTGTCGCCTTATTGCTATGGGTCGGCATTTATCCGGAATGGATTGTAGGAGTGATACGAACGTACGTGGAACCATAAAGGCTGCGCCCCATCCTTCCACGTACTTCGTACCTCCCCTCTGGTTCGTACTTCCAAACACCAAGCACCCCCTCGTACCTCGTCCCTCGTTCCTCGTACTTCACCTTGATCAGCCCGGAGAGTGCGAGGGCAAGACAGAAGTTTTTCATACGCTTTCGATTGGTATGAAAGCTACCGTCCCTTATTGCTCGGCGAAACCCGCATTCCGGCGGATTTTTCCGCGCAAGCCAATATGCCTCGTTGCTCTGTGAAGGCAGGGTTACATATTAAATCGGTATAGGAGTAGGGATATTAGCGGTTGCGCCGTGCCGTATTTCGGGGGAGGGTCAAATCTTACGGAAGGGGAGAGACTGTCCAGAGCTGCAATAGCGTTTCAAGGTCCTTAGAACGAACGGGAGCGATAGTTCAAGAAGCACAACTTCATCACTATCATAGACGATGTACCGACAAACAAACTCACCAAATTCACCGGTCTCATGCATTAGATCCCGTACTTCCATCCACTCCCAATTAAAACAAAACTCGACCACCCGCAAAAGGCCGAAGCGGAGTTTACCACATTCCAACAGGATGGTGATTGTAATTGGAATTCTATAGTTTTGAATGCTACTAACTAAGGG
>Ga0079224_100009240_pt1 | contig 13422 bp, 11 predicted proteins | sample Stecom2015_FD_80414 | JGI IMG/M metagenome (GOLD analysis project Ga0079224, IMG submission 80414) | Agricultural soil microbial communities from Utah to study Nitrogen management - Steer compost 2015 | ecosystem: Environmental > Terrestrial > Soil > Agricultural land | place: USA: Utah... | reverse complement strand
TGTCCTGGCCCCCGGAGCGCCTGCTCGTTATCGAAGCAGACGCCTTGACGGTCGATTTTTCCAGTCTGGGCACGGCGCTGCGCATAGTCGGCAACTTGCCCTACAACATCTCGAGTCCATTGCTCTTCCATTTGGCGCAGTTTGCAGATGCCGTGCAAGATCAGCATTTCATGCTGCAGCGGGAGGTCATCGACCGAATGGTGGCGCAGCCGGGTTCTAGCGATTACGGCCGCCTCTCCATCATGCTCCAGGTGCGCTATCGCATGGAGAAGCTCTTCGATGTGCCGCCAGACGCATTTGATCCGCCTCCCAAGGTTATGTCATCCGTGGTGCGTATGGTCCCCCTTCCTGCAGACAGGCCACGGCCCTCAAGCGAAGAGGCCTTTGCCGCGGTGGTGACACGTGCGTTCGCACAACGCCGCAAAATGCTGCGGCGCGTACTTGCTGATTGGGTTGATGACATCGATTGGGAAGCACTGGGCGTTGCCCCCACCGACCGGGCCGAAGTTGTCAGCCCGGGACAGTTCATGGCCATGGCAGACCAACTCGTACGCGCGGGCCGGTTTCAGCCGAAGAACCAATAACAGACAGCAATCGAAGCGAGGACGCCAGCGAGGTCGGCCAACAAGGCACAGCCAATGGTATGGCGTACGCGTTGAATGCCTACGGCGCCGAAATAGACGGCCACCACGTAGAAGGTGGTCTCCGTGCTGCCTTGCATGGTCGCTGCCAGCAGCGCGGGAAAACTGTCCACGCCGAAGTGTTGCATAGTCTCGATCAGCATAGCGCGCGCAGCGCTCCCTGAGAACGGCTTCACCAGGGCGGTGGGGAGCGCGTCGACAAAGCGTGCATCCAGGCCCGCCCATAGTGTCAATTCCCGTATGCCGGCCAGCAACATGTCCAGCACCCCAGAGGCTCGTAGTACCCCGACGGCGCATAGCATGGCCACCAAGTAGGGAAGCAGGTTCTTGGACACATCGAAGCCGTCCTTGGCACCTTCTACGAACGCCTCGTAAACAGGCACTTTTCGGATCGCGCCGGCGATAAGGAAGAGGGCAATAATGGCGCATAGAACCAGGTTGCCCAGCAGACTGGAGGTCGCACTGATGGCCGCAGCACCCATTCCAGCGAGCAGTGCCATAAGGCCGCCAATTACCAGGGCAGTACCAGCCAGCCATAGCAACACGACGGGGTCGTGCAAGCGCAATCTTTGCATGAAGGCCACGGACAATAGCGCAGCCAAGGTGGAAGCGCTTGTGGCCAGCAGGATGGGCAGAAAGACCAACGCCGGCTCGGTCGCACCTTGCTGGGCTCGGTACATGAAGATAGTCACCGGCAAAAGCGTGAGCGAAGATGCGTTGAGAACGAGAAAAAGAATCTGGGCGTTCGTGGCGGTGCGCGGCTCAGGATTCAGGCTCTGAAGCGCATGCATGGCCCGCAGCCCGATTGGCGTGGCAGCATTGTCCAGGCCCAGCCCGTTAGCGGCAAAGTTCATGGTGATCAGCCCGAGTGCCGGGTGGCCCGCAGGAACGTCTGGCATGAGCCGACGAAACAGCGGCCCCAGCAGGCGGGCCAGCCGCTCAACCAGACCTGCAGATTCAGCGATGCGCAGAAAGCCCAGCCACAGGGTCAGGGTCCCGAACAGCAGCACCATGATTTGGACCGACAGCCCCGCCATTTCGAATAGCGCCGCGACAATGCGCGAGAAAACGTCGGGATCGTGCAACACCAGCCACTGAAACAGAGCGGCCAGTACGGAGACGAGGAAGAAGGCAAGCCAGAGCGTGTTGAGCATAAGCCATAATGATGACATGAACCGCGAGGCCTGCGCGCGGTCGCAGCCGCCTGACAAATGCGGGCATCGAATTTCAGGAGTATTGGAAGTATGGACTGGAACGCCTGGCGGCGTCGCTGGCTGACGGAGCCTTTGTATCGACGGTTGCGCAATGGCGTCACGCCATTCACGTTGTTTCAGCAGCAGGTATTGGTGGCAGGCGACCCCTGGTGGGAGGGACAACTGCTATCCGGTACACCCGATTGGAACGCACTCACCTATGTGCGTCCGGCTACGCTCAATATGAAGGAAAAGGCTTTCCTTGAGGGGCCGGTCATGGCCTTGTGCGCCTTGTTGGAGCGAATGTCCAACCAGGGCGAGGCATTGGCCGATGACGCACTCTGGACGCTGCTGGCCGAAGAGCGGTTTGAAGTGATGGCCGTGCCCGAGGAATCCGGAGGCCTGGGTTTGAGTGCCTGGGCACAGTCAGAGGTTCTGCGGCAGGTCGCGCTGAGGTCGGTGTCTACCGCTTATCGCCTGGCTGCACGGTATGTCTTCCATCCCGCCTCCCTTCTGCGGATGGCCGGGACAGAGGAACAACAGCACGCGTGGCTGCCGCGTTTGGCTGGCGGTGAAGCCTGTGCGGCAATGGCTTCTTTCGTCGTCGAAAACGACATTGTTCCCATACAGGCAACCGGCGTGCTGTTGCAGGGAGATGATTTGGGACCAGTATTACGGCTGAATTGGAGTGGCGCGCGCTATGCCCCGGGTCCGCGCCCAGATCTGCTCGTCTTGCCATTTCGCCTGCACGATCCAGACGGTGTTCTGGGCAGCCCCGGAGAGCGGGGAGTCTGCGTTGCTTTGCTTGATACATCCCTTCCTGGGGTCAGCCACCTGGAAACGGTTTCCTGTGGCGGAGCGGAACCGCCACGCGGGTCGCGGACTTCAGGCAGTGCTCGGGTCAGTTCTGCGGCCTTCGACGGCAGCGATGTGCAGCTGCCTGTCGGCGCGCTCTTGGGCGGTCGCGAGGCCTATGACCGAGGATTGGCCGCCTTGCTGGCCTTTCAGGCTGTCGCCAAGGGCATAGCGTTGCCGGCCTTGGCCAGCGCGTCAATTTCTCTTGCGGCCCATGCATCCAGCGCCGTGTTGCGTTTGCAAGCCGAAGGGACAGGCTGCGCCATGCTGGGCGCGCGTGGCCGTCTGGGCCGTCTTGCGGCCACGACGTACCGCGTAGAGGCAGGCCGGCGATTCCTGTCGGGCGCTCTTGATCTCGGCTACCGTCCCTTACTGGCGTCTGCGCTGCTGGACATCGGCATATTTGAGGATGTGCGGGCGGCCATGGGGGACAGCATGGACCTCTTAGGCGGTGCCGGCCCAACTCCGGCGCTCACTGAATGGCAGGAAGGGCTGCATGAACTCCTGCCAGCCTTATTTGGCCTGGACGCGCTGGCTCCTCAGGCTCGTAATACGCGTGTACTTGCCTTGGCAGCCATGCGGGTTCACCCCCTCCTCATGCAGGAAACTGAAGCCCTGGACTCTGCTGACACCGAGGCAGGGTGTGATGCCTTCGACCGGCTGTTCTGGAAGCATGTCCTTCTCGCCGGAAGCAACATCTTCCGCGCGAGCAGCCGCGCCTGGACGGCCGGACGCTTCTCGCCGGTGCCACGTCTGCTTGGTCCCATCACGGGACATTATCGCCGTGTCAATCGCTATGCCGCGGCTTTGTCTGCGGTGGCGGAACTGCTGCAGCCCGGCGCGCGCCCGGTGCACGCGCGTAATGAGCCTGGTCTGGAACGCCTGCTGCGAGGCCTGGCCCAGCTGATGATGCTGTGTGCGGTGCTCAAGCGCTGGCAGGACGACGGGCGACATGACGCCGACCTGCCATTGGTGGAATGGTGTGCCGCCGATACCTATCACACGCTCGACAGCTTGCTGGCAGCGATGCTGGAAAATTTGGCGGTGAAGCCCGCCGGGTTGGCGCTGCGAGCGATGTTGTTGCCGCCCCTACTGAGCTCAGCTCCTCCGGACGATACGGTGACGCTTGCCAGTGCCGAGTTGTTGCTCAGGCCGTCAGACACTCGGGAGCGTCTTGTGGGCACGGTCTGGGCCAATCATGGCCTGCGACATCTTCAGGCTCTGGAAAAGGCCTACGAATGCGTAGTAAATGTGCATGAGCTGCGTGAGCAAATTCGTCAGGCCGGCCTGAAGGACTGGCGGGTGGCACATCAGAGCGGCGGTCTTACGGATACCCAGGCAGAGGCACTGGAGGCGGCCGAAGCCGCCGTACTGGCAGCCATGAGGGGATGAGGGCCGGGCTATGTGCCCGGCATTCGCATCCCTGTGGTGGTTACAGCAAGTGCTGGGTTCAGTCTACCCGCGACTTCTCCTGAATGAGTTCGATCTTGTAGCCGTCCGGATCTTCCACGAAGGCGATCACGGTCTGGCCGTGCTTCATGGGGCCTGCCTCGCGGGTCACCTTGCCGCCGCGTGCCTTGATATCTTCACAGGCTTTGTAGGCGTCCTCCACTTCAAGCGCGATATGGCCATAGCCATCGCCCAGGTTGTAGGAAGAGGTGTCCCAGTTGTGCGTCAGTTCGATCACAGCACCGTCGGCTTCGTCCTGATAGCCGACAAACGCCAGTGTGAACTTGCCATCCGGGTAGTCCTTGCGGCGCAGCAAGCGCATGCCCAGAACTTCGGTGTAGAAAGACAGAGACTTTTCGAGGTCCCCAACGCGCAACATGGTGTGCAGAATTCGCATTCAAAAGCTCCTGTGGAAATCGGGGCAGCCCACTCAAAGCAAGGGAAGGCTGCCTGGGTGATGAGGTTTCAGGGCATGCCGGGCTCGGGCGAAATCGGGATACAGCCGCGCGACTTCACGCCAGAACTCGGGCCCGTGATGCATGTGTCGCAGATGGGCGACTTCATGAGCCACCACATAGTCCACGACCTCCGGAGATAAGTGTATCAGCCGCCAGTTGAGCATGATGCGGCCATCACTGCTGCAAGACCCCCAGCGACTGCCGGCTGCGGCGATCCGCCAGCTTTTGAGCTGCACGCCAGCGAGCTGGCAATAGTGTCCAAGCCTAGCGTCAAAATGCTCGGCTGCTTGAAGCTGCAGCCATGCGTAGACACGTTCGCGCACACGCTCTGGACCACTATCGGCCTGCAGGGGCAGCACGAGCGTGTCCTCAGCAGTCGGTGAGCGGGGGTTGCCCATGTATTGAACGGAGCCGATATCCGGGCGGACCGAGATCGACACATAGATGCCCAAATACGGGAAACAGCCTCCGTCCTTCCATTGGGCATCGGCCGTGGCCAAGTGCTTCTGCCGCTCGTGCAGGCTGCGCAGCTTGCGCAGTATCCAGGGGGCTTTGGCCAGTATGATTTCTTCGAGCCGGCCTCGCGGCAGCCAGGCGGGCGTGGTGACCACCAAGCCGTCATCGTTGACTCTCAGACCTACTGTCCTGCGCCGTGAAGTACGCAGGACAAAGCCAATGGTCTGCAGAGGGGTTTCGATTTCCATCCAACGACAGCCCGGCGGCAGATTGGCTGGACGCGCAATGGGAACGGGTTCAGGCATGTCGGCCACTGCGTGTTTCGATGAAGCGGGCTGACGCTGCCCGCGGGTGGAGTCTTCGCGGTTTGGGGCGGTTTCTGCGCTGTCAAACAGCGCAAGCTGCTCATGCCCCGCCATAGCGCTCCGGATTCAATACCCGCATCTCACCCTCAATCCAGGCTTCCACTTCGCGGTTGACTTCGGCGGCCTTGCGGCCTTCGGTGAGAATGGCTGGGCCAATTGACACCGTGACCATGCCCGGTTTCTTCACAAAGGCATGCTTCGGCCAGCATTCCCCCGCGTTCAGGGCGATGGGTATGACGGGGACCTGGGCAGCAGTGGCCAACAAAGTGCCACCCATCTTGTAGCGCCCGGCCTTGCCTGGAGGAATGCGTGTGCCTTCCGGAAAGAGAAGCGGCCAGCGGCCCTCGCTTAGGCGTTGTTTACCAACGCGGATGACTTGGTCGACCGCATCGCGGCCCTTAGCCCGGTCGATGGGAATCATGCGCAGCAGCGCCAGACCCCAGCCGAAGAAGGGAATGCGATGCAGCTCGCGCTTATAGACAAAGCACACATTGCGGGGCATGTGGGCTGCAAAAAACAGGGTCTCCCATGCTGACTGGTGTTTCGAAAGAAGCACCACCGGTGCGTCCGGAAGGTTTTCCCAGCCTTTGACTTGCCACCGGATGCCCAGAATGACCTTGGCTCCCCAAATTGCCAGCCGGGGCCAGCCGACGGTCAGGCGGTAACGCCGGTGCAGTGGCAGTGGGGCCCATAACAGGCATGCAAAAGCGTATGGAATGACCGTCACTGCCAAGAAGACTTGATAGATCAGGGCGCGCAGAAACGCCATGTCATTCCTCCCTGAGCCAGTCGTCGACGATGGCGGCAAGATTGTCGCGCACCTCGGTTCCCGCGGGCAATCCGCCTTTTTCCAGAGTACGCATGCCCTTGCCGCTGCGCACCAGCCATGGTTGGCAACCTAGTGCTGTGGCGGCCTGGAGGTCACGCAAGGAGTCACCCACAGCGGGGACTCCATCCAGACTGACGTCATACCGGCAGGCTATATCCTCGAACAGACCCGGAGAGGGCTTGCGACAGCGACAGCCCTCGTCCGGCCCGTGCGTGCACACAAAGATGGCGTCGATATGTCCGCCCGCTTGGGCGACCTCGCGTCGCATTTTGGCGTGGATGGCGTTGAGCGTTTCCATGGTGAACATGCCGCGAGCCAGACCAGACTGATTGCTGGCGACCACCACGCGCCAGCCAGCGCGTGAGAGCCTGGCAATGGCGTCCAGGCTTCCAGGCACGGGTTGCCATTCATCCGGCGACTTGATGTAAGCGTCGCTGTCTTCGTTGATGACGCCGTCGCGATCGAGGATTACCAGTTTCACTGCGCTAGCCTTGAGAGATCGGCGACTTGATTCATGCTGCGATGCAGCTGGCCCAGAAGTGCCAGGCGGTTACGGCGTACCGCCGGGTCTTCCACCATGATCATGACGTCGTTGAAGAAAGCGTCGACGGCACTGCGCGAACCGGCCAGTGTGGCCAGTGCCCCACTGAAATCGCCCGCTTCGAATTGCTCTTGCGCAACGGGCGCGAGCTCCGAAATTCGGTCAGCCAGGGCTTTCTCAGCCGCTTCGGTGTACAGGGATGAATCCGCTAAGCTGATGTCGCTATCCGCTTTTTTCAGCAGGTTCGTGATGCGCTTGTTGGCAGCAGCCAGACTGTCTGCTTCTGGGCGCTGCGCAAAGTCCGCGCAGGCCTGAATGCGCCCCAGAACCTGATGCAGGGGCGGCTGTAGTGCCAGCACGGCGTCCACCACGTTGCGCTCATAGGCCGAGAGCTGATTGCGATACCGCTCGTAGATGAAGGCTGCGACGGCCTCAGTGGTGCCATCTGCCAGTGTCCCCGCATCGAAGGTTGAGGCAGCAAAGGCCAGCAACTCGTCGAGCTTCAGCGTGGTGTGGTCGTTAATTGCAAGCAGCCCGCCAGCAGCCAACTGCTCATAGGCGCTGATCAAGCCCAGCGCTGCACGGCGCAGGCCGTAGGGGTCGCGCTCCCCGGTGGGCACCAGTCCAATGCCCCAGATGCCTACCAGCACTTCCAGGCGTTCTGCCATGAAAAGCACGGCGCATGTGCGCGAGGCTTCGGTAACGGGGGCGTCGAGGCGGATTCGATATTGCTGGCGGATGGCTTCCACAATATCGGAAGATTCGCCATCGGCTTCCGCATAGTAGGCGCCCATGATTCCCTGAAGCTCGGGGAACTCGCCAACCATGCTGGAGTTCAGGTCAGCCTTGGCCAGCAGTGCGGCGCGGTCGGCGTTTGCGGGGTCAGCGCCAAGCTGCCCGGCAATGTGGACGGCAATCTTGCGAATACGCTCCACACGCTGCAAAACCGAGCCAAGCTTGTTGTGATAGACACTGGAAGCAAGTTGTTGCACCCGGTCTTCCAGGCGCATGCCGCGATCGGTTTCGAAGAAGAACTGTGCATCGGCCAGGCGCGGGCGTACCACCCGCTGGTTCCCTTCGATGATGTGCGTTGGATCGGCCACGCGCATGTTGCTGACAATAAGGAAGCGATGAGTCAGCTTGCCGGTGCCAGGCTCGAACAGCGGGAAGTACTTCTGATTCAGACGCATGGTCAGAATCAGGCACTCGGGTGGCACACGCAGGAATTGCGAGTCGAACTCACCCGTGTATACGGTGGGGTGTTCCACCAGGGCGGTGACTTCATCGAGCAGTGCTTCGACTTCCGGGCCCTCGCCGATGGTTGCGCCAAGGGCATCAGCCTGCTTGTGCAGCTGTTTCAGGATATCGGCCCGGCGCGTCTCGAAACCGGCCATGACCTTGCCCTGTTCCAGCAGCTGGTTTTCGTAGGTATCGGCGGAACTGATCTCCAGTTTGCTGTCGGACATGAAGCGGTGGCCTTCGGTACTGCGGCCGGCTTGCAGCCCCAGTGCCTGGACGGGCACTAGTTCGTCGCCCCACAGCGCGACCAGGCCGTGAGCCGGGCGCACAAAGCGCACACTGGTGACACCATCAGCCAACTGATAGCGCATAACTTTGGGGATGGGCAACTGCGCAATGGCTTGGTCAAGTGCCTTTTGCAGGCCGGCCTGCAGGGACTCACCGGCCGCGACGCCACGTGCGAAAAGGATGTCTTGTTTGCCGTCCGATTCAATAATGAGATCGTCTACTCCGAGGCTTTCCAGGCCCTTAGCCTGCAGCTTCTTGAGAAGGGCGGGTGTCATTTCGCGTTCGGCGCTAAGCCCTACCTTCACGGGCATCAACTTTTCGGTGTACTGCTGTTCCGGGGCCTGACCAAGCACAGCGTCAAAGACGGCTGCCAAACGGCGCGGCGTGGCCAGAGGACGGACTGTGCAGCCCTCGGCCAGCAGATGCTGCTGAGCGAGTGAGGCACGCAGCGACTCGGCAAATGATTGCCCTAATTTTTTGAGAACCTTCGGCGGGAGCTCCTCGGTGAAGAGCTCAACCAGCAGGGGGCGGGTACTGGACTGCGAGGTCATTATGCGACCTCCAGTGCGGAACGGTTGGCCAGCATGGGGAATCCTAGTTTCTCGCGGGAATCGTAGTAGGCTTGGGCCACGGAGCGTGACAGGTTGCGAATGCGCCCGATGTAGGCGGCACGCTCGGTGACGCTGATGGCACCACGGGCGTCCAGCAGGTTGAACGTATGAGCCGCCTTAAGGGTGGCTTCATAGGCGGGCAGAGCCAGTGGCACTTCGATCAGCCGCTTGGCCTCTGCTTCGTAATCGTTGAAGTGGGCGAACAGCATCTGGGTGGAGGCGTGCTCAAAGTTATAGGTTGACTGTTCAACTTCATTCTGATGGAACACGTCGCCATAGAGCACTGGTGTGCCGTCAGCACCACGGGTCCAGATCAGGTCGTAGACGCTTTCGACGCCCTGCAAATACATGGCAAGGCGCTCCAGCCCATAGGTGATTTCGCCGGTCGCGGGGTAGCAGTCCAGCCCGCCGACTTGCTGGAAGTAGGTGAACTGGGTCACTTCCATGCCATTGAGCCAGACTTCCCAGCCCAGGCCCCAGGCACCGAGCGTCGGATTTTCCCAATCGTCTTCAACGAAGCGGATGTCGTGAACCTTGGGGTCGATACCCAGTGCAACGAGGGAACCCAAGTAGAGATCGATGATTTCCGGTGGGGCGGGCTTGAGCACGACCTGATATTGATAGTAGTGCTGCAGGCGGTTGGGGTTTTCGCCGTAACGACCATCCTTGGGCCGGCGCGACGGTTGGACGTAGGCCGCACGCCAGGGCTCAGGGCCAATGGCGCGCAGGAATGTCGCCGTGTGCGAGGTCCCCGCGCCCACTTCCATATCGTAAGGTTGAAGCAGTGCGCAGCCCTGCTTATCCCAGTACTGCTGTAAGGTGAGGATGATCTGCTGAAAGGTGAGCATGAGGATATAGGCCTGTTTAAGGCGTGGTTGGCCGCAAATCCGGAGATTTTACCGCTTCCCGCTCGCGCTGCACCGGCCACTGGCCCTCCGGCGTGCGGCGGAGCGCATGTTGGGCTTGAAAAGGCTTCCGGGAGCGGCGAAAGAATGGTCGTATGATATAGGGTTGTCCAAGGCCGCTGATTCCGGCTGCTCGAAAGCCGATTCAGTGCTCACATTCATTTGTCGCGGCGCAGTGCCGCATTGTCCAAGGAAGCCCGTATGTCCGAACTGGTCAAAGCCGAGGTAGTCGAAAAGATTCTTGTCATTACCATCAATCGGCCGGAGGCGCGCAACGCCATCAATCTGGAAGCGGCCGAACAAATGGCGGCGGCACTGGACCGGCTCGACGAAGATGATTCCCTGGTGATCGGTGTCCTGACCGGTGCTGGCGGCACGTTTTGTTCCGGTATGGACCTCAAAGCCTTTGCGGCCACTGGCCAACGCCCGTACGTGGGCGACCGCGGCTTTGCAGGCATTTGCGAGCGCCCCCCGCGCAAGCCGATTATTGCTGCAGTCGAAGGCTATGCGTTGGCCGGCGGCTGCGAGATCATGATGGCTTGTGATCTGGTTGTGGCCGCCAGAAGCGCCAAGTTTGGGGTGCCGGAGGTCAAGCGCGGCCTTGTGCCAGGGTCTGGCGGCATGGTTCGTCTGCCTTCCCGCATTCCCTACCATATCGCCATGGAAGCCGTGCTCACCGGAGAGATGTTCCCCGCTGAACGTTTCCACCAGTACGGCCTTGTGAACAGGCTGGTCGAAACTGGTGAAGCGCTTGAGGGGGCTCTGGAGATGGCGCGCGGCATCGCTGCCAACGGCCCGTTGGCCGTGCAGACAGCCAAGCAGATTATTGCGGAATCCCGCAACTGGCGGCCTGCCGACATGTTCGACCTGCAACGGCCACGCATTGCCCACGTCTTCACCTCTGCTGATGCCAAGGAAGGTGCCACCGCCTTTGCCGAGAAGCGTCAGCCCGTCTGGACCGGCAAGTAATCCTTTCCCACTTTGTTTCCCGTGCTTAAGTCATGACTACCCTGATCAAAGAAGACGATTTCATTCAGTCGATCGCCGACGCGGTCCAGTTCATCAGCTTTTACCATCCAGCTGACTACATTCAGCATCTAGCGCGTGCCTACGAGCGTGAGCAAAATCCGGCCGCAAAGGATGCCATTGCACAGATTCTGACCAACTCGCGCATGTGCGCCGAAGGCAAGCGCCCCATTTGCCAGGACACGGGCATCGTGAACGTCTTCCTGAAGATCGGGGTGAACGTGCGCTTTGACACCAGCAAAGGCATACAGGAGCTCTGCGATGAGGGCGTGCGCCGCGGTTATCTGAACCCTGACAATCCACTGCGGGCGTCGGTTCTTTCCGATCCGCTCTTCACCCGCAAGAACACCCGTGATAACACGCCCTGTATTGTCAATGTCGAGCTCGTTCCCGGTGACCGCGTGGATGTCCAGGTGGCGGCCAAGGGGGGCGGTTCGGAGAACAAGACCAAGTTCGTCATGCTCAACCCCAGCGATTCCCTGGTGGACTGGGTGCTCAAGACCGTGCCGACCATGGGCGCCGGCTGGTGCCCGCCCGGCATGCTTGGCATAGGCGTGGGCGGTACGGCTGAAAAAGCCATGACCATGGCCAAACAGGCCCTGATGGAAGACATCGACATGTTCGAGCTTCTGCAACGTGGCCCGCAGAACAAGCTGGAAGAGCTGCGTATCGAGCTGTACGAGAAGGTCAATGCGCTGGGCATCGGTGCACAGGGTCTGGGCGGCCTTACAACTGTGCTGGATGTGAAGATCAACACCTTCCCCACGCACGCGGCATCCAAACCGGTAGCCATGATTCCCAACTGTGCGGCCACCCGCCACGTACACTTCGAACTGGATGGTTCGGGCCCCGCTGTATTGACGCCGCCTGCCATGTCCAACTGGCCGGACGTCCAATGGGCGCCTGATTACAACAAGTCGACTCAGGTGAACCTCGACACTCTCACCGCTGAGGAAGTTGCCAGCTGGAAGCCCGGTCAGACCCTACTGCTCTCTGGCAAGATGCTTACTGGGCGTGATGCCGCTCACAAGCGCATTCAGGACATGCTCGCAAAGGGTGAATCCCTGCCGGTGGACTTCACCAACCGCATCATCTATTACGTTGGCCCAGTTGACCCTGTGCGTGATGAAGTCGTCGGCCCGGCTGGCCCCACCACTGCCACCCGTATGGACAAGTTCACCGACATGATGCTTGAAAAGACTGGGTTGATCGCCATGGTTGGCAAGGCCGAACGCGGTCCGGTGGCAATTGAAGCCATCCGCAAGCACAAGTCTGCCTACCTGATGGCCGTGGGCGGTTCCGCCTATCTGGTGTCCAAGGCAATTCGCAATTCCCGTGTGGTGGCCTTCGAAGATCTCGGCATGGAAGCCATTTACGAGTTTGAAGTGAAAGACATGCCCGTCACGGTTGCGGTTGATGCAAGCGGTGAATCGGTACACCAGACCGGTCCAGCCCAGTGGAAGGCCCGGATCAGCGAGATGATTCCGGTCGTGCCCGCTAACTGATTCCGGTTGCGCCAGTCAGCCCTGCTTCAGCGCGACTGAAGCAGGGCTTGTAAAAAAACGAATTCAAAACCAGGCTGGCGGCTGGCAGGATGGGGCTTTTCCCCGCGGGCGGTGCTCGCCCGCTCAACCCTGGAAGAATCATGACAAATCAGGTTTATCCCGAATGGATCGGACGCAAGGAGACATACCCCGACAATCTTGACCCGGGTCATGTGCGTCAGATCGCACTGGCACTGAATCAGCCCGCCCCCATGGCCGGCGAAGCGCTTCCTCACCTGTGGATCTGGGCGCACTTCGTGCGGGGCCAGGCATATGAAGAATTGGGTCGTGACGGTCATCCGGCTAAGGGCAGTTTGCTGCCACCGGTCGGTACGCGCAACCGTATGTGGGCAGGTGGACGTGTGCGTTTCATTGAACCCCTGCTGGTGGGTACATCTGCCGAGCGGCAGTCCACCATCATCAAGATTTCGGAAAAGACAGGGCGCACCGGCACGCTGGTGTTCTTCACGGTGCAACACGACTATCTTCAGGAGGGGCGGTTGTGCATCACCGAAGAGCAGGACATCGTCTACCGCGACCCTACGCCCCCCAAACTGGAAGGTAATACCCCGGCAGCGCAGGGCCAATGGTCGGCAACAGTGGAACCCAGCACCATCATGCTGTTCCGCTATTCGGCCGTCACCTTCAATGGCCATCGGATTCACTACGATCTGGATTACGTCACGAAGCAGGAAGGGTATCCCGGCCTGGTGGTGCATGGCCCCTTGATCGCCACCAATATGTTGCAGGCCTGCATTGACGCCAACCCCGGTCGTGAGGTGGAAACCTTCAATTATCGTGGTCTGCGTCCCCTGATTGCCCCGAAACCCTTCGAGGTGGCCGGTACGCTGAATGAAGATGGCAGCGCGCGGCTCTGGGCGCAACAGGACGGCACCTTGGCCCATCAGGCTGAACTGACTTTCAAGTAGGAGTTTTCATGCAGCCCACTATGCGTAGCGCGTTGTTCGTTCCGGGAAATCGTCCGGAACGTTTTGCCAAGGCGCTGGCTACGGAAGCCGATG
>Ga0079224_100009239_pt1 | contig 13423 bp, 13 predicted proteins | sample Stecom2015_FD_80414 | JGI IMG/M metagenome (GOLD analysis project Ga0079224, IMG submission 80414) | Agricultural soil microbial communities from Utah to study Nitrogen management - Steer compost 2015 | ecosystem: Environmental > Terrestrial > Soil > Agricultural land | place: USA: Utah... | reverse complement strand
TTTGCGGCCTGCTCATGGCCGCGTTTCTGGGGGCCGAGTTCGTCGATCCCAAGGACGCGATCTTTTTCGACGCGACCGGTCGCATCGATGCCAGGACCTATGAGGCGCTGGGCGCCCGCATGGCGGACGAAAAGAAGATCTTCGTGGTGCCGGGCTTTTACGGCGCGGACGCGAAGGGCCGGATAAAGACCTTCTCCCGCGGCGGCTCCGATATTTCCGGCGCCACCGTGGCGCGCGCGGTGATGGCGGAACTGTACGAGAACTGGACCGACGTTTCCGGGCTGCTCATGGCCGATCCGCGCATAGTGGAGAACCCGCACCCCCTGGACGAGGTGAGCTACCGCGAAATCCGGGAGCTGTCCTATATGGGCGCCAGTGTTTTCCACGACGAGGCCATCGCCCCGGTGCGGGAGGTCGGAATACCGATCAACATCCGCAACACCAACCGTCCGGACGATCCCGGAACCATGATCGTTTCCCAATTGCCCGCCGTCACCAAGTACGACATCGCCGGCGTGGCCGGCAAGAAGAACTTTTCCATGTTCAGCGTCGAGAAGAACATGATGAACAAAGAGGTCGGTTTCGCCCGCAAGCTGCTGGGCGTTTTCGAGGACAGGGGCGTCAGCATCGAGCATGTGCCCACCAGCATCGACAGCATGAGCGTGGTCGTGTCCAGCGAGGAGATCGGGGACAAGACCGAGGCGGTCCTTGAGGACATCCGCCGGATCCTGGAGCCCGACACGCTGGACGTGGAGCACCAGCTCTGCCTTATCGCCGTGGTGGGCGAAGGCATGGCGCAACAGGTGGGCATGGCCGCCAAGGTATTCACCTCCCTGCGCGACGCCGATGTGAACGTCCGCATCATCGACCAGGGCGCTTCGGAATTCAACATCATCATCGGCGTGTCCAACGGAGGCTATGAGAAGGCCATCCGCGCCCTCTACGCGGCCATGATGACGCCCAACCCGGCCTTCGTACAGGCCTGAACCCGGCCATCGGCCGCCCCGGGACGAACCGCCCTCCGATTCCCGCCCGGGACATTCATCCCGCCCGGGACAGTCGTCCCGCCCGGGACGGTCGTCCCGCCCTGTACAGGCGCGGAAAAAGCTTGAGATCGGGACTCATTCCGTCATATCCTTGATCCGGATGGCCGTGTCGGCTCAAATTCCTCCAGACCAAGGCGGAATAAGGGATCCAGGCCGGCGCGCCGATCTTAGCGGAACCGTACCGGCGGCGAAAACAGTAGTGGATATAGGTAGTTTTATAACATGGACGATTCCGAGAAATCCTGGGCGCTGAAGGCCGAGGAGCTTCACAATTGCCCGTTCTACTCCAAAGGCGATTCGCTCGAAGTGCGCATGCCCGGGGTTTTCGGAAGCCGGCGGCAGGTCTGTTCCATGCCCGTGGCGTCCTTCATTCCGGTGGCCATGGACGGCGGGCGGAGCGAGGGGAACGTCGAAGCGGGCTATAAGGATTGCTCGTGCAAATGGGGTTTCCGGCGCATGGAAAAAAGCCTGCCGCCGGCGGCCGGATTCGAGAACGTGCTGACGGCGGAAGGCATGTCCCTCCCTTTCCTGGAACAGTTGCCGCCCCCGGCGGCCAAGGCCTTCCGCGAGAGGGCCGTGGCCACCGTTTTCAAGGCCGGGGACGTGATCCTGCGGGCCAACGCGGCGAGCAGCCATTTCCACGTGATCGTGAAAGGCCTGATACGCATCGCCGATCGCGGAGGCGACGGCCGCGTGCTGGAACTTTCCGTGCTGCGCAAAGGGGATTGCTTCGGCGAGATGTCCATCCTCACCGGCGCCGCCGCCGGCAACCAGGTGGACGCAGTGGAGCCATGCCTGACGCTCGCCGTGGCGAAGGAGGATTTCCACAAGCTTCTGGCCGAATACCCCGAATCGGCCGTCATCCTCTACCGCATGCTTTCCAGGCGCATCAAGGCCGGCAACCAGAAGCTCACGCAACTGCTTTCGCCGGGACTTTCCGGCGAACTGCGTTTCTTCGCCTTCACCGACCTGGTGCAGACCATCATGACCGCGCGCATGACCGGCTCCCTGGTGGTGGAACGCTTCCAGCGCCGCGCCCGTTTCGGGTTCCGCGCGGGCGGGATGGTAAATGCGAGCCTAGGTAACCTTTCAGGTACCTCGGCCGTGGACGAGGCGCTCCGATGGACTTCGGGATCCTTCCGGTTCCATCCCGATGAGATGCCCGAGGATTCCAATCTGGAAGGTGATACCATGGCCATCCTCCTGGAAGCCCTGCGGCGCCTGGACGAGTCCACCATATTGGAAAAGGCTCCGGCCTCGGCCGCCGGATCCGCTTGATTCCGCATAGGGGTCGGGGCCGGGCGAACAGGCCCCGGGAGCAAGCCTCCATCGTCCCGAACATATCCGAAAACCCGCATCGCAAAAAGCTTTACCGGCCCGCTTGCCTCCGGCGCGCTTCCGGCGGCGCTAAGTCCGGGTCCGGGTAATCCGGACTGCGCGGGAAAATACCGCCCGGGACGCAGGCCCGGCGAGGCAACTTTTTCCCCATCCGGTCCAACCCGCCCCTCCGGGACGCCATCCCGGGTATGTAATGGCCTTTTCCCGGCACCCGGATCGCTGGCATGCGCTTTGCGTTACCCACCCTTGAAGAGAAACTTAAAGCAATCCGGCAAGACGGGAATTTCCGCAAGGAACCATGGCCATGAACCTGCATTCTTCGAACCCGATGGACCTGATCAAGAACCGGATGGGCACGGGCTCCGCCGCTTCCGTGGAGAAGGCCGCGCGGGATCTGGCGGCGGATGCTTCCGGCGATGCCGCCGCGGATGAAAAGCGCTGGAAGGCCGCGTTGGATTTCGAATCCATGTTCCTGGGCCAGATGTACAAGGCGATGCGCCAGTCGGCCGCGGGACAGGGCGGGGATCTGACCGAAGCCGGTCCCGGCCGCAGGATCTTCACCGAAATGCTCGACGCCCAATACGCCACCATGAACGCGAAAAATCCCGCCGTGGCCGGGCCCCTCGGCTTGCGTAACGCCAAAAGCGGCGTCTCCAACGGACTGGCCGCCCAGGTTTACCGCTCCATGAGCCGCGAGGCCGGCACGGACGCCTCCTCGGTGGCGGCGCCTACGCCATCCGTGCGGAAGACCCCTTATGCGCCGCCTTTCGCCGGAACCGCGCGTTCCGGCGCGGCCGCGGGCGGGGCCCTTTCCGACGAGTCGCTTACGCCCCTGGTGGACCTGGCCGCGAAAACCTACGAGGTGCCGGCCAATCTCATACGGAGCGTGATCAAGGCGGAGTCGAACAATCAACCCCGGGCCGTTTCCGGAGCGGGGGCCAAGGGCTTGATGCAATTGATGGATTCCACCGCGAGCGACTTGGGCGTCCGCGACGCCTTCAACCCCCGCGAAAACGTCCTGGCCGGCGTCCGCTATCTCCGGAAGATGCTGGATCGCTTCGGCGGGGACGAGAAGCTGGCGTTGGCCGCATACAATGCGGGCCCCGGTACGGTGGACAAATACAAGGGGATCCCTCCCTTCGCCGAGACCCGGACCTATGTGGAAAAAGTGATGGGGACGAAACGGAAACTCGACGGCGCGAGCGGTCCGGGCGGCGATGCGGCCGTACCCGGGGCGCGCGGCGCGGATAATTGAGGTAGCGACATGGAAAACGGAAAACGGCCTTTCACTTTGGGCGACGAGTTCGCCGACCTGCTTTCGGCGCCGGCCGCGGCGGCGGAAACCGTCGACTTGGACGGCCTGTGCGACGCCCTCATCGCCAATCTCGAATCCCAGCACGGGACCTACTCCGCCTACGCCGCCCAACTCGCCCGCCAGCGCACGGCCCTGGTGAACCGCGATTTGGACGGGCAGCGGGACGCCAACACGGAGGCCGAACGGCTTCTCGGCGCCTTGGGCTCCATGGAAGTGGAGCGTATCGCCGTGACCGAGCGCATGCTGGGCCCGCGCAAGGCGGGCGCGGCCGCCGCCCCGGTTAAATGCGAAGCGGTCTATCCCCTGGTCGGTCCGGCCCGGGCCCGCCGCCTAAAGGAATGCCGCGACGCGCTGGTGCTCATGGTGGGCGGCATCCGGCAGGCCCTGGATATGAACCAGTCCCTGGTGGATAACGGCAGCCGCATCATCCATACGACCATCGGCATCATGACCAGCGTGGTGGGCCGGACCAAGGCCGACAAGATGAACACCTACAACGCCAAAGGCGGCGTACGCGTCGCGAAAATGCAAATCCGCAACCTCGTGAACCGGAGCGTCTGAAAATGGGCCTTTTCGACGGACTCAGCACCGGTATGCGCGGCCTGCACGCCGCCCAGACCGCCATCGACGTGACCGGCCAGAACATCTCCAACGCCAATACCGAGGGATATTCCCGCAAGAAGATCGAGCAACAGGCCGCCGCCATCAGCCACGACATGTTCGGGCAGATCGGGATCGGCGTGGAGGTCACCGGCATCAACCGCGTGCGCGACGCCTTCCTGGACCGCCAGACCTGGGAAATGCTGGGCGACAAGGGCATGCTCGCCGAAATGGACGTGGCATATACGCGCCTGGAAAGCATTCTCAGGGAGCCTTCGGACGACGGACTGGCCGCCAAGATGAACGAGTTCTGGGCTTCATGGCAGGATCTGGCGAACAATCCGGCCGACCTCGCGGCCCGGGAGTCGGTCAAGGCCTCGACTTCGGTGCTTACTGACGTTTTCCACAGCGTGTACAAGCAGATCGAGGATTACGGACTGTCCATGAACAATCCCCTCGTCCAGAAGGTGGAGACGGTCAACAGCCTGACCGGACAGATTCAGGCCCTCAACGAGAAGATATCCGGCATGGAGGCCCGCCCCGGGGAACACGCCAACGATACCCGCGACGAGCGGGACCTGATGGTCCGCAAGCTTTCCCAACTGGTCGACATCCAGACCGTGGAGGATCCCAACGGGCGGATGATCATCACCTCCGGAGGCAATCTCCTGGTGGGGCCCACGAGTTCGATGAAATTGGAAACGTACGGCGTCGAACGCGTTCTCGCCGACGGCACCAAGTCATCGGAGCTCAAGCTGCGATTCACGGATTCAGGGAAGGTCTTCGCGCCGCGCAGCGGCGAAATGAAAGGCATAATGGACGCCCGCTCCAATGTCCTGAACGATTACCTGATGCAGCTCAACAGTCTGGCCAAAAGCCTGGTGACGGAGGTGAACGCGGTCCACCTGCAGGGATACAACCTGAACCGCAACACCGCGGTCAACTTTTTCGACCCTACCAAGGTCAAGGCCAACGATATCACCCTGACCGATTCCATCCTGGCCGACGCGGCGAACATTTCCGCGGCCGAGAACGGCAAGATCGCCGTGGTGAGCACGTTCAACCCGGCCGGCGGGATTCCCGCGGTCACCGCCCCGGATCTCGATCTCAAGGCCGTGAACATCCTCTACCGGGATCTGGTGAGCGGCAGCGTGCAGATCAAGCTTTCCGACGGCACCATCCTGGCCGAAGGCGCCGGCAAGGATTACGTAGTTGATTACGAAAAGGGAGTGGTCACCTTCCTGAACTACGCCCGCTACGCGGCCGGCGATACCGTGAGCGTGAACCTGTCGTATTACACCACGGGCTACTCCGGCAACGGCAACGGCCAGAACGCGCTATTGATCGGACAGTTGCGGAACAAGAAATCCATGGCCCCCGGCGCGGACGGCGAGCCCACCCAGAGCATAAGCTCTTTCTATGGCGCCGTGGTAGGCCGCCTGGGGATCGAAAAGAACCAGAATACCTCGCGGCTCGAGACCAAGGAATACCTCATCGCCCAGATGGATTCGGAGCAGGCGGCCATCGCCGGCGTCTCCCTGGACGAGGAGATGGCCAACATGATCAAATACGAAACCAGCTACCAGGCCTCGGCCAAGTACATCCAGACCATCTCGTCGATGATCGATGTATTGATGGCGATTTAAGGAGCGGACCATGTCTACACGCATAAGCTTTGGACAGATAAGCAATCGCATACTGGAACGGCTTTTCCAGAACTACGGCAAGCTGGAGGACATCCAGCAGCAATTGGCCACCGGCAAGCGCATCCAGAAGGCCTCGGACAATCCCGTGAGCGTCTCGCAAAGCATGGGACTGCGATCCGAAATCGACCAGTATTCCAGCTTCCAGCGCAACATCAACGACGGCCTCGCCTATCTGGGGACCATGGACACCACCCTGCAAACCGCGAACAACCTGTACCAGAACATGCGCGAACGCGCCATCCAGGCCTCCAACGATTCCAATTCCGCCGACAGCCGCTTTTTCATCGGCAAGGAAGTGCGGGGAATGTTCGACCAGATGGTGGCCCTGTCCAACACTACCTTCAAGGGCGAGTTCATTTTCTCCGGCACCAACACCCAGGAACCTCCCTATTCCATGCGATCCGGGGAAGCCATGGTCAAGACCGTACCCGGCCTCCTCGATTCGCCTTTCGGCGGCGTAGGCGTTCCCAGTCCGCTTTACGACATCCAGGCCACGGACTCCGGCTATACCCAAGGGTATACGACGGCCAAGTACCTCATTCCGGGCACGGTCCGGGCCGACGGCCTGACCGAAGGCACCGACTTCACCGTGAATTACGTGCAGGGCGAGATCACCTATCTGACCCCGGCCGCCGCCGCCGCCGCGGCCGCCGGCATAAGGGTGACCTTCGATTGGCTGCGCCGCAGCGAGAAGGATCTCGACGGGGCCCAGAACCGGGAGATCGAGGAAGGCGTCATCGCCCGCATCAATTCCACGGCCACCGAAATTTTCGGCAACGAAACCCAGGTGAACGCATGGGAGGCCATGATCAACCTCCTGGACGGAGCGCTCAACAATAAGCCCGGAAAAATCCGTTCCGCCATCGACGATATCGATACGGCCATGCATCGCCAGCTCGGAGCCCTTTCCACCAGCGCCTCCCGCGTACTGCGCCTGGAGTCCACTCAGATTCGGAACGACGAGCGGACCATTTATACGACCAAGCTCCAATCCGACGTCGAGGACGTCGATTTCGCGAAGGCGGTCTCGGACTTCAACATGCAGCAGGCCATCTACGACGCCTCCCTGAAAATGGGGGCCAGGGCCCTGTCCAAAAGCCTGGTGGACTTCTTGTAGTTCCGGAGGGCGTTCTTCCGGATTGCCTCCCTACCCGCCCGCGAACGATTTATTTTTCCGTCAGGGCTCCGTGCGGGCCCGCATTAGGCGGCCCATGCTCATTCCCCTCGGAGACGACAACTCCCGCAGGCGCACCACCCCTTTCGTGGTGTACGGCCTGGTCGCGGCCAATGCCGCGGTATGGTACCTGCAACTCACGGCCGGAGAGCCTTTCACCTACGGATTCAGCGCGGTACCGTACGAAATCACCAACGGCATCGATCTCACTCAGGCGGCTTCGGTGGAAATCCAGGGGAAGAATTTTCCGGTGCCCCAGCATCCCGGGCCTTCTCCCATCCAGCTCACCCTGCTTTCCTCGATGTTCATGCATGGAGGGTGGATGCATATCCTGGGCAATATGCTTTACCTGTGGATTTTCGGGGATCAGATCGAGGACGAACTGGGCCATTTCAAATTCCTCTTGTTCTACCTGGTCTGCGGCGTGGCGGCCGCGTTCGCGCAAATCCTCTACAACCCCGATTCGGTGATCCCGACCTTGGGCGCTTCCGGAGCCATCGCGGGGGTGTTGGGCGCATACCTGATCAAGCACCCCACCAACAGCGTACGGGTACTGATGATCAGGTATATCACGCAAATGCCCGCCGCCGTGGTGCTGGGATTCTGGATCGTTATCCAGCTTTTCAGCCAGGCGGGTACCCCGGCCGGTACCCATAGCGGAGTCGCCTACATGGCCCATATCGGCGGATTCGCCGCCGGGGCCGTTCTTATCCTCGTATTGGCGCGGGGCGGGAGGAAGGATGCCTGGGCGGGCGGCGGACGGAAGGGTTCAGGCCGGGGCGGAAGGGGGTTTTTCTCCGGACGGCGGGGCCGCTGAGAGCGGTCCACGGCCCAGCCGGTACGTTCACCCGGATTCCGTTCCGGGGCCTCAGAACAATCGGCTTACCCGCCGGGCGATTACGCCCCGGGGCGATTGGAATTCCGCGATGAATACGCCCGGCACGCTTCCCGGAAGGCCATGCCGGAAACGCCCCGCGGTACCGGAAAAGCGGGCCATGGATTTGCCGTTCAAGTCGCGCACGAGAAGGGTGTAGTCCGATTCCGAAACCCCTTCCAGGGAGGCTCCGTTGATCCAGACCCGCCGGGCGGCGATATCCTTCCGGGCGCCGGGCGCGGCGCGCGTGGTCAGCCGGTTCCCGGCATTGTTCAAGGGCTGCCATTTGATGTTACGGTACCAGTTCCCGGCCGACCCGCCCCAGCGATCCGCTCCGCCATGGATCTGGAAGGCGATATGGTTCGCGGGCAGCACCATATTCTTGGTCTGGTCCAGGACGGGAACCCAGGGCCTATCCGGTTCCTTCAGGCTCCGTATCCAGGTTTGCAGGCGCACCTGGGAATTCCCGGCGGTCAGTCCCCCGAAAAATTTGATGCGCATCTGATTCCACCCGTTGATGTCCCAGATCCGGGTCCAATCCGCCGCCGTGCAGCCCGTGGAAGGACAGCCGTAGCTCTCCGGCTGGTTTTTCCGGGTAATCTCGGTCCAGGAATCGGCCGTGGAGATGGTAATGACGTTTTCGGTGGCGCCATGCTTGAAAGGATCGGTGTTCCAGGTCGCGCCGGACGCGTCGGTTATGCGTTCGGCGTAACTTCCGCCCACGCTGCTGCCGTTGATGTAATCGATTCCCGCCTGGTAGGCCGCGCCTTCGGGAGTGGACCGATTGAAAAAACCCGCGTCGTTCTTGAAGTCCGGCCACAAATCGAAAACCACCTCGTAATTGTCGTACTTCCGGTTCGACATGAGCAGGCTTCCGGAACCGTCCGACTTCTGGGCCGAGTAAATGGCTTTCAGGCCGGAATCGACGAGCCAGATGCCTCCGAGGACTTTTTCGGTGGAGTGGGAGCTCTTGCAGCTTTCCCACCAGCCTTTGAAACTGACGCCGTCGAAAAGAGGGCTGAAGCCTTCCCCGTCGGGCGCGAAGGGCAGGGAATCGGTTCCGGGTTGGGACTGGCAATTGGTATTGCTTCCCGGCGGAATCGGTCCGGGCTGGGTCAGGGCCGGCATGCACAGCAATCCGGAGGTGGCGCAGGCCATCAGGAATTTCAAACGGATCTTCATCGGCATCCCCTCGGGGCGGCGGAAATTTCCGCGACCCATCGGATGATAATATAACCCCGGGAAGGATGGGAGACTTCCGGATATTCCATTACTCCTTACCTTGGGAGAAACCCCAAGTCCGCAAGCGGCCGGCGGGATGATCCGTCCGCAGGGCGCGCTTTGTTACCTTGACCTGGACGCGGTCGATCCGGGCGCGGGCCCGGTTGACGCCGGCCTACGCCCCGGCCGTCTGCGCATCGTGCGACCGGAGTACCGGAAAGGGTATCCATGAACCTGCTCTTCCGCCTGCTGAAAACCCTGCTCCGCTTTTTCATTCTTCCTTCCCGGATCGGCATCCTGGACGTATCCACCGTCCGTTTCCGCGTATGGCCCAATGATCTGGACACCAACCTGCACATGAACAACGGACGTTACCTCACCTTGATGGATTTGGGCCGCCTGGATTTGCTTCTGCGCAACGGAGCGGCCGCCATCGTGCTCCGGAACAAATGGTATCCGGTTCTGGCCGGCAGCCTGATCCGCTTCCGGCGCCCGCTGAACCTGTTCCAGACCTTTGAAATCACGACGCGCATCGTCACCTGGGACGCGAAATGGGTGTACCTGGAACAGAAGATGGCGCGGCGCGGTGAAGCGGTCCTGCACGCCTGGCTGAAAGGCGTGTTCGTGGGTCCCGAAGGCAGCGTGCCGATTACGCGCCTGCTCGAACGGATGGAGGTGACCGAGGCTCCGCCGCCCATGCCCGCCGAGCTGGAAGCCTGGATTCGGGCCGAAGCAGGGATGATACGCGCGGGCCGGGAAGGCGAACCCAAATCCTGAGGGCGCGGCCCGCGGCCTAAAGCTTGGGGCCCATATCCTCGTCCGGGGCCCAATCGTCATCGCCGTACTCGGGATCCTCCGCTCCGCCGTCGGCGGTTTCCCCGTCGGTCCGGCTCACGTCCCTGCCACGTCCGCCTGTATCCGCTCCGGAAACGCCCTTTCCGCCCGGCCTGGCGCCGCCGGCTTCGGGTGGAGGGCTTTTCTTGAGGCGCAGCAGGAATTCCGCGGCCTTCAGGGCTTCTTCGTACAGGGGGTTGCCGGGACTTTTAGGCAGCAGTTTTCCGCTCAGCAAGGACTGCGCGCTTTCCGGATTGTCCAGATCATGGAGGAAAATCGAGGCCGTTTCCCATAAGGAAGGTTCATGGTCCGGATCGAGGTTCAGGACCTTTTCAAATTTGAGCAGGGCCTGTTCGTACTCCTCCATGGCGGTGAGAGCCCTTCCCCAGTAATAGAAACGATCGATATCGTCCCGGGTGCCGTCCAGGCGGCTCTTGAGATGATCGATGATTCCTTGGAGGGTCCGCTCGGCCTTGCGCTCCTCGCCGTCGGCCAGCAAATCCAGGCTTTGGTTCAAAGCCGCTTCGTAATCCATGTAGGGGTCCCCGAAAAAGTTGCCCCAAATCTACAATTTGCGGGAGGTCTGCGTCCGCCCCGGCCCTCAGGCCGCCGTCATCGGATCCGAAGAGAGCATTTGCCTTTCCAGGGATTCCCAATCCGGGAAAAGGAATCCGCCTCTTTCGGCCTCGCATCGGCATAGCCCGCAATCCTCATGCAGGGACTCCATGGCGGCCACGACCATCAATGCGGCGCCGCGTTCGCGGAACTTTCGGACATTGTGCATGATGGTTCCGACGCCCGTGTCGCAGATGAGACTGGCCTCGCTCAGGTCGAGCGCCACCACGCTGTTACCGTTGGCCAGGAGCGCGTCGAAGTGCTTGTCCAGGACGGGCCAGTTCGGCGCGCGGAGTTTTCCTTTCACTCCCAGGACGCGCACGCCTTTCTTTCTTGCGAAGGTGATTTTCATGTTTGGGTCAGACCCTCCAAGCCAGGCCGCAGACGACCTGCGGGGTATAAGCATTGTAAGAGCCGGCCTACGGAGTGGACGGTTCGAGGTAGGACAAATATCCTTAGGATCCCGGACGGAATGTGCGCATTACCATTCCTTGACCCCGCCCCGGAGGCCGGGCTCGTTTATGCGTCCGGCCTACTTTGCTACCTTCTGCCTGTGAAACGCGAGGGCGCGGGGAGGCGATGGGCATGCGGGCAAACACGTCTGAATCGAAGCGGAAATGGACACGCCGGAGGATTTTCCCGGCCCTCATCGCGGCCCTGGGCCTGACTTTGGCCGGTTGCGCCGCGCTGGGCGGGGCGGGCAGGGATGCGGATGCCGCCGTCTCCCGTGGCGATGCGCCCCTGCAGGATGCGCCGTTCGCGGCCGGGCCGCCGCCGGCGAAAAAATTCGAGGAGCCCGGCGAATTGGACAAAATGCTGGATGCCAAGCCGATCGCCCTGATGGCGGTAAAGCCGGCCGTCACCTTTTCCCCGGCGGCGGGAGCGGGCGCCGGGCCCGCGGAATCGGGCCGGGGAAATTTCCGCCTGCAAATCGGAGCCGAGTCCGACGTGGATGCGGCCCAGGCGAAGAAGCTGGAACTGGACCGGCTGCTGGGCGGAAACGTGGAAGTGGTTTTCGACCCTCCCTATTACAAGCTGCGCTGGGGGTATTTCGAAACCAAGCGTGACGCCGAGGACAAACTACTGGAATTGTCCGACCACAAGATCCAGGGTTTCGTGGTCAAGCAATAGGGCCCTGGGGCAATTACCCGCGGCTTAAAGATCTCAGGACCGGCCCCATGGCCGCGCCGGGCTCAGACCCCCGGCCATTCCCCCTGGAACACCTCAACCGCCGGGCCCGTCATCAGCACGCTGCCCGATCCTCCGTATTCCAGCAGCAAATCGCCGCCGGTCAGGTGGATGGTCAGGCGCGGGCCGGTACGACCCAGGCGCATGCCCACCGCCGCAACCGCCGATGCCCCCGTGCCGCAGGCCCAGGTTTCCCCCGATCCCCTCTCCCAGGTGCGCTGGATCACCTCTTCCTTGGAAAGCACCTGGACGAACTCCACGTTGACCTTACGGGGAAAATACGGATGGGTTTCGATCAAGGGGCCTATCCGTTCCACCGGGAAGGCCGCTACGTCGTCAACATAAATGACGCAATGGGGATTGCCCATGGAAACGGAACTGAAGGATAACGTTTCGCCCGCGACTTCGATTTTCCGGTCCAGGACTTCGGGAAGATCGAATGTGGTCGGGATGCGGAGTCCGGCCCAGACGGGATCTCCCATGTCCAGGCGGACCTTTTCCGCCGCGCCGGACGCGTCGCGCCCGACTATCTTCGCATGGCGCCAGCCCGCGCCGGTCATCAGTTTGAGGTCGTCCTTGCCCCGGGCATAATGGTCATGCACGTATTTCGCGACGCAGCGGAGCCCGTTGCCGCACATCTCCGACATGGATCCGTCGGCATTGTACATTTCCATCTCGGCGTCCGCGTCGGAGCGGGGCTTGATGAGGATGAGACCGTCCCCGCCGATGCCGAAACGGCGGTGGGAAACCTCCACAGCGAGCTTGGCGGGATCGGCCGCCTTCTCCCGGAAAAGGTCCACATAGACGTAATCATTTCCCGTGCCGTGCATTTTGACGAACTTCATCACCACCCCGATACCGAATTGTCCAGAACCACCTTGATCAGGCCTTCCACGGCCTGGCGCTTGCCCGTCTCCTCGGTTTCGCCTCTCTCGACGAAATACTGGCCGTAGCCGGGCACGCGGTCATCCTTGTAGAGGGTGTCGCTCTTCACGCGATCCACGAACAGGACGCTTACCAGCAGGTCCACGCGATAGCTGGTCACAGTTGAGCCGCTGGTGGTCTGCGGACGGTGGGAATAGTCGGTAAGGACGCATATCAGTTCCGCGTCGCCGCCTTGATTGACCTTGCGCAGGTTGCTGCGGCTGCGGAAGCCTTCTTCCAGTCCCTGGGTGATCCTGTCGGCCAGGGCCGATTCCAGGGTCTTGTTGCCCACCGGATCGATGCGGACGGTGCGGAGATGGGGGGGGAGGGTGGTGCCGGAAAAGCTGTAACAGCCGGAAAGGGCGGCGGCGGCGGCGAGTAGGAGGGCGGCCAGGATGACGGCGGTGAGGGGCCGCGCGGCAAAGGCCGGCAGGGCGGCGGCGCGGGCCGGGGTGGACCGGAAGGGAGGGGCTGGGATACGGGGAAGAGGGGGCTGGGCCATGGGGGATCAAAGTAAAAAAACCGGGGGCCGTGGCGGGGGAGGGCCTGGAAAGGCTCGCCTCCGGCCTATTGGTTGATGCAGGTTCC
>Ga0079224_100009238_pt1 | contig 13423 bp, 15 predicted proteins | sample Stecom2015_FD_80414 | JGI IMG/M metagenome (GOLD analysis project Ga0079224, IMG submission 80414) | Agricultural soil microbial communities from Utah to study Nitrogen management - Steer compost 2015 | ecosystem: Environmental > Terrestrial > Soil > Agricultural land | place: USA: Utah... | reverse complement strand
GAGGAGCCCGAGGAGTCGACAGCGTGCGTGCGGTCCGCGAAGGTCGTCATGCGTTCAGATTAGGCCGAACCGGGCGTCGAGATCAGCCGTCGGACGTTGCTCAGTAGCGTCGATCGTTGCGTCGAACCGCGGGTGGGGTGGCGAAACGTTGCACATCGTCGCGTCCGCGTTGGGACGTGTCCGGTCCCGGCGGTACCGGTGACCGCGGGCGAGCAGGTCTGCCAGAGTGTGATCCCGTGACGGACGATCTTTCCTTCCTGCGCGCGCAGGCGCGGACGCAACGATTTACCCTCGGCACCCCACGCCAGTTCCAGCCGACGCCCGATGGCTCGCGGGTGCTGTTCCTCCGCTCCGAGACCGGAACCGACCGGCGCAACAGCCTGTGGCAGCTGGACGTCGTCTCGGGTGAGGAGTCGAAGCTCGTCGACGCCGCCGAACTCCTGCCCGGCGAGGAAGACCTGCCCGCCGAGGAGCGTGCCCGCCGGGAGCGCGCCCGCGAGACCTCCGGCGGCGTCGTCGGCTACGCGACCGACGCCGACTGCACGGTCGCCGCGTTCTCCCTGTCCGGCAAGCTCTACACCGCGGACCTGACCACCGGTGCGACGCGCATGCTCGTCGACGCCGCGGTCGTCGACCCGCGGCCCAACCCGCAGGGCACGCACGTCGCCTACGTCGCCGACCGGCGCCTCCGCGTCGTCGACCTCGCCACCGGTGACGACCGTGCCGTGGTGCCCGAGACCGAGGCCGAACGCGACAACCCCGACATCAGCTGGGGCCTCGCGGAGTTCATCGCCGCCGAGGAGATGCGACGGGTGCGCGGCTACTGGTGGTCGCCGGACGGGCGCAGCCTGCTGGTCGAGCGCGCCGACCGCAGCGCCGTCCCGCGCTGGAACATCGCCGACCCCGCCAACCCGGCCGCGCCCGTCAACACCGTCGCCTACCCGGCGGCGGGCACCACCAACGTCGCCGTGTCGCTCGCCCTCGTCTCGCTCGACGGTGCGCGCGTGGACGTTCCGCTCGACGGCTGGGAGTACCTCGCCGCAGTGCACTGGTCGTCCGGTGGTGCGCCACTGCTGACCCTCCAGTCGCGCGACCAGACACAGCTCGAGGTGCGCTCCCTCGACGTCACCGATGGCTCCACCGCTCGCGTGCACGCCGAGACCGATCCGCACTGGGTCGAACTCGTGCCCGGCGTGCCCGCGTGGACCACGGACGGGCGCCTCGTACGGGTCGGCGTCGCCGACGATGCCTACCGGCTGTACGTCGACGGCGCCGCCGTCACCGGACCGGAGCTGCAGGTGCGATCGGTCATCCACGTCGGCGACGAGGTGCTGTTCAGCGCCTCCGCCGACGACCCCACCCAGATCCACGTCTACCGCACCGAGGGAACCGACGTCCGCAGGCTGTCCGAGGCCGACGGTGTCCACAACGGAGCGGGAACCGCGGAGACCACCGTGCTGTCGTCGTGGAGTCCCGACTACTCCGGGATCCGCGTGTCGGTGCTGTCGGCGGGCCGCCGCGTGGCCGAGATCCGGTCGGTCGCGGTCGACCCCGGCGTGGAACCCCACGTCCACTGGCTCGAACTGGGCGAACGCCGGCTCCGCGCCGCACTGGTGCTGCCCACGGGACACCGGCCCGGCAGCGGCAGGCTGCCGGTGCTGCTCGACCCCTACGGCGGGCCGCACGCGCAGCGGGTGCTGCGCAGCCGCAACGCGATGCTGACCCCGCAATGGCTCGCCGATCAGGGATTCGCCGTCCTCGTCGCCGACGGGCGCGGATCGCCGGGCCGCGGGCCCGCGTGGGAACGGGCCATGGCCGGAGACCTCGGCGACGTCGCCCTCACCGATCAGGTCGACGCCCTCCACGCCGCCGCCGAACGGTTCCCCGACCTCGACCTGGGCCGCGTCGCCATCCGCGGCTGGTCGTTCGGCGGTTACCTCGCCGCCGCGGCCGTGCTGCGCCGCCCCGACGTGTTCGGCGCGGCGGTCGCAGGCGCACCCGTGACCGACTGGAGCCTCTACGACACGCACTACACCGAGCGCTACCTCGGCCACCCCGACGACCGGCCCGAGGTCTACGAGCGCAACTCGCTGATCACCGACGCGCCGGCGCTCGGGCGTGCACTGCTGATCGTGCACGGACTCGCCGACGACAACGTCTTCGTCGCCCACGCGCTGCGGCTGTCCTCCGAGCTGCTGGCCGCGGGCCGGGCGCACACGTTCCTGCCGCTGGCGGGTGCGACGCACATGACCCCGCAGGCCGAGGAGGTCGCCGAGAACCTGATGCGGACGCAGGTGCGGTGGATCAAACAACAACTGGGGGTGGAGACCGCATGACGCAGGCGACACGCTGGGGGCTGACGGTACCGCTGTCCGAGCTCTCCTTGCCCGACCACCGTGAGCTCGTCCGCAGGCTGCCGGATCTGGGCTACACCGACCTCTGGTCGGCCGAAGCCAACGGCGCCGACGCGTTCACACCGTTGACGCTGGCCTCGCAGTGGGCACCCGAGCTGCGCCTGGGCACGGCGATCGCGCCGGTCTACACCCGCGGGCCCGGCCTGCTCGCGATGAGCGCGGCCGCGCTCGCCGAGTGCGCGCCGGACCGCTTCGTCCTCGGCGTGGGCACCTCGTCGCAGACGATCGTGGAGGACTGGAACGCCACCCCGTTCACCGAGCCGTACGCGCGCACGCGCGACACGGTGCGGTTCCTGCGCGCCGCGCTGGCGGGGGAGAAGGTCACCGAGCGGTATCCGACGTTCGCGGTGCGGGGGTTCCGCCTGGGACGTCCGCCCCGCACGGCGCCGCCACTGATGGTCGCGGCGCTGCGGCCCGGCATGCTGCGCCTGGCCGGACGGGAAGCCGACGGTGCCATCACCAACTGGCTCGCCGCCTCCGACGTGCCTGCCGTCCGCGGCGAACTCGGGTCCGAGGCCGAACTCGTCGCCCGCATCTTCGTGTGTCCCACACCCGATGCCGACACCGCGCGCGCACTGGCCCGCAGGCACATCGCCGGCTACCTCACCGTGCCGGTCTACCGCGCGTTCCACGAATGGCTCGGCCGCGGTGAACGACTCGCGCCGATGCAGGAGGCGTGGGCGGCAGGCGACCGGAAGCGGGCTCTGGAACTGATCCCGGACGACGTCGTCGACGAACTCGTCGTGCACGGTGAGCCCGCGGCGTGCCGCGAGCACATCCGGGCCTACGTCGAGGCCGGGGTGAGCACGCCGGTGCTCATGCCGCTCACCACGGGTGGCGACCCCGCCGCGCTCGTGGACGCACTCGCCCCCGAATAGGCCGGGGTGACGCCGGGAGGGGCGGCCGCGCCGGTCACCCCCACAGCGCGGTACCGGTGAGCAGACCGGCGATCGCGGCGGCGAACCCGGCCACGATCGTCACCACGACGTTCGCCACCGCGTGGCCGTGCCTGCGCTGTTCCAGCAGTCGCACCGTGTCGTAACCGAACGTCGAGAACGTGGTCAGCGAGCCGCAGAGCCCCACCCCGGCCAGCGCGAACACGGCCCCACCCGCCCCGCCGCGTGCCAGCACCCACGCCGTGACGAGACCGAGCAACGCGGAACCGAGCACGTTCACCGTGAACGTGCCCCACGGGAACGCCGAGGTGCGTCCACGGTGGACTCGCAGGTCGATGAGATAGCGCAGCACGGCGCCGCCCGCGCCGCCCAGCATGACCATCGCCGCCGTCAACATCACGCCGCCCCCTGCCTTCGGCCCGCGGCAAACCGCACCGCGGCGATGCCCGCCACGACGGCCAGCAGCGACGCCAGAACCGACCCGGCGGCGTAGGCGAAGCCCGCGACGAGCCTGCCGTCGGAGACGGTCGACAGCGCGTCGAGCACGTAGGTCGAGAAGGTGGTGAACCCGCCGAGTACGCCGACGCCCAGGAACGGGCGCAGGAGCCGGGGCGGATCGGGCCTGCGGGTCAGCACGGCCATGAGTGCGCCGAGGGCGAGGCATCCGGCGACGTTGCCGATCAGCGTGGCCACACCGGCGGGGGAGGGCAGCAGCGTGCCGAGTCCGTACCGCGCCAGACTGCCGAGTGCCCCGCCCGCCGCGACGGCGGCAAGGACGTCCCAGCGGTGCGTGTCGGTCACGTGCTCATCATCGCCGATCGCCTGCGACGTACCCGGACAGCCCCGATGCGGACCGCAGCCGGTGACGACTGAGCGGCGTCAGGCGGACCGTGCCTGGGCCGCGCGTGCCTTCGCGGGCGGGCCCCGGGGCGCCGGGCTCGCCTCACCCATGGACTGCGGGGGCTGGGGCGGCCTGCCCCCGCTTCCGGTGATCTGCCGGGGCGTCGCGGTGGCGGTGGTCCTGGCGTTGCCGTGACCGTTGGCCGTCGCCTGACCGGTCGCTGCCTGCTCGGACGCCGGACGGTCGGGGGAGATCTGGTCGGACACCGAGGGGACAGACGGGGTCGAGGGGACCGAGGCGGTGGAGGCACCCGAAGGACCCGGGGGAGCCGAGGAGGCAGGGGAGACGGAGGAAGCGGGGGAGGCGGAGCCGTTGCGCTGCGCCGGTCGCTGCCGCGTGCCGGTTCGTGGCGCTGACGTCCGGGCGAGCTCCCGGTCAGCTGCGGTCCGGTCGGCTGCGGTGTGGTTGGCTGCGGTGTGGTCGGCGGACTCGCCCGCGGCGGGCTCGGGGGCGGGTGCGGCGTGGATGCTGCGGGTCTCGGCGTCGGGAACGGCGGCTTCGTGGAACTCGGTCTCGCCGGACGTGGCGAGGCTGTTGCTGACGGTGCGCTGGAACTGGCGGTGCACGTTGGCCAGCTCGTGGCGCAGGGCGTGCACGCTCTGGGTGACGGGGTCCTGGTCGGACAGTGTGCCGGTCTCGGTCGAACGCATCAGGACGTCGATGTGGCCGTGGAGTCGCTGGTGCACGTAGCCGAACGCGATGAGCTGGTGCTGCACCTCGAGGCTCGGGGACGTACGGGAGAGCGCCTTGATCATCGTGTCCTGCCAGCGCTGACAGGACTGGCGGTAGTGCCGGTACGCGGACTGGCGGTAGTGCGGTGCCACCTGGGTGTCGAGCGCGACGCGGACGAGCTCGGTGCTGGTGTCGACCAGTTCGCGGGCGGCCATGGTGAGGGCGTAGGCCCACTCCCACTGTTCGGTCTGGGCGCTGGCTCGGTTCTCCTGTTGGGCCTGTTCGAGCTGCGTGCTGGCGAGTTTGACCTGTTCCCACGCCCAGCGGGCCTGGTCGCGGGCGCTCTCGTCCGATTCGGCCGCCTGTCCCGCGTGGTTCTGCGTCGCCGCGGACAGGTCGCGGACCGTGGCCGCGAGTCTGCGCATCTGCTGTGCCTGCCGCCTGGCCACCACGAGTTGCCAGGCGGCGAGGGACACGGCGACGAGCGCCACTGCTGCCAGGCCCACCGCGACCCAGATGGCCACCTCAGCTGTCCGCATGGGTGCTGAGGTTCTCACATTCCGTTTTGGTGAACATGAGAGGTGAGGTATGCCTCACCGGTTAGGATGCGCCGTCTCACGGAGAGTGTGTCCCTGGTGTCGGTTCGCGCCCGCGAATCGGACGAATCCCGCGCGAGCCCGACGTCTCCTCCCGTTCGCGCTCGCCCCGCCGGCCGGGTCGCGGTGGCCGGTGTGACCCGTTCGGCTGTGGCTCACCGCACCCTGCACGCGTGGCGAGCGTGCACGCGCGTCGAGATCGCGAATGATGGAAGCCGACAGGCGCCGAGAGGCCTCGGGCGGCATGCAGCGGAGGAGCAGCGGGATGACCGCGGACACGGACACGCTGGACGACCTGTTCGACGCACACGATCTGCCGGGGCTGGAACGGTGGGTCGCCGACCATCCGCCGCACGAGGTCGCCGACGAGCTCGCGCGCGCCGACGGGGTCAGGGCGGTGCTGCTGTTCCGGCTGCTCGACAAGGACCGCGCGTTGACGGTGTTCGAGGAGCTCGACCCGCCCGACCAGCACAAGGTGCTCTCCGAGCTGCGCGGGGAGGCGTTCCAGGACGTCGTCGAGGAGATGGACCCCGACGACCGCGCCCGGCTCCTCGGTGAGGCGCCCGCGAAGTTCGCGCGTCAGGTCCTCGCGGGGCTCAGCCCGCGGAAGCGCTCCATGACGGCCGCTCTGCTCGGCTATCCGGACGGCTCCGTCGGGCGGTACATGAGCCCGGAGACCGTGGCGCTGCGGCAGCGGCGCACGGCGGGTGAGGCGCTTGAGGTGGTCCGCGAACGGGGCGCCGACGCCGAGACCGTCTACACCCTGCCGGTCACCGACGACCAGCGGCGGTTCGTGGGCGTCGTGTCGTTGCGCGACGTCGTGCTGAGCGATCCCCAGCGGCCCGTCACCGAACTGCTCAAAGAGGACTATCCGGTGGTCGAGGCCACCGACCAGGCCGAGGACGCGGCCCGCCTCATGCAGGAGGCGAACGTGCTGGCGCTGCCGGTGGTCGACAGCGAGAACCGGGTGCTCGGCCTGCTCACGATCGACGACGCGCTCGAGGTGATCGAGGCGGCCGACACCGAGGACATCGCCAGGCAGGCCGCCGCCGCGCCGTGGAGTGGTCACTACATGTCGGCCAGCGTCGTGCAGTTGGCCCGGTCCCGCGTGGTGTGGTTGCTGTTGCTCATCGTGGCGGCGACGTTCACGGTCAACGTGCTGCAGTTCTTCGAGGACTCGCTCACGGCGGTCACGGCGCTGGCACTGTTCATCCCGTTGCTGACCGGCGCGGGCGGCAACGCCGGGTCGCAGGCGGCCACGGCGACCGTGCGCGCGCTCGCCGTGGGCGAGGTGCGCACGCGCGACCTGTTCCGCGTGGCGTGGCGGGAAAGCCGCGTCGGCCTGTTGCTCGGGGCGGCGCTCGGCGCGGTCGGCCTGCTGATCGGCAGCCTGCTGGTCGACGTACCGGTGGCCACGACCGTCGCGCTGTCACTGATCGTCATCTGCAGCTGGGCCGCCACGGTCGGCGCGACCATGCCGTTGCTGGCCAAGCGGCTCGGCATCGACCCGGCCGTGATCTCCGCTCCGCTCGTGACGACCCTGGTCGACGCCACCGGGCTGCTCATCTACTTCCTCATCGCCCACGCGGTGCTCGGCGTCTGAGTGCGCTGACGGCTCGGCCAGTGGGTCGTCGCCGCGGTGCCGCCTGTGTCGGCCGGCCGCCGCGACCACCCACCGGGCGCACACCGCGGCCCAGAGCGCCGCGGCCACGAGGTAACCCCAGTGGCCCTGGATGAGGTAGAGCCCGAGCATGCCGAGCGTGGCCACGCCGCTGAGCGCCGCGGTCGTCGCGGCCCGTTGAGACACGTGCATGCGGCCGAGGCTCGCACGGGCGTGTGGTCATCAGGTGGTGGGCGTGGTGGGGCCTCCGCGGCGCACGTTGCGGCGCAGCTGCATGATCCGCACCGTGCCGGGAACGGCGATGAGAACGGCGCCCGCCGCGACGCCCAGCAGGATCGCCACGGCCAACGGCATGTGACCGTCGAAACCGAGCAGGTTGATCTGCACGCGTTGCAGGTTCTGGAGGATGAACACCAGCAGCAGCACCAGGACGATCGCCGCGACGATCAGCCCGACCCAGAGGCCGCCCGAGCGGGTGCGGTTGACCGAGGTGGTCGTGTCGCCGGAGTGGTCACCTGCCGACGATCGTGAGTGTGTCATCGTCTCCTCCCGTCTGGCCGAGGCGTTGTGCGAACGCGTCACCACCGTCTTCCCCGGAATGCCGTTCGTTACTCGGGCGTTCCGGCTCGCTAGGGTCCATTCGTGCGAAACGGTGACCTCGCGATCGTCGTGGACGATCTCAGCGGCCCGGCCGTCGTGGCGTTCCTCGACGACCACGTGCGGCAGATGCGGGCGATCTCCCCGGAGGGCAGCTCCCACGCACTGGACCTCGACGGGCTGCGTCCGCCGGACGTGACCGTCTGGTCGGTCCTGGACGGCGACGACGTCGTCGGCTGCGGTGCGCTGAAGGTCCTCGGTGGCGGCGAGGGGGAACTGAAGTCGATGAGGACCGCGCCGGAGCGGGCACGCAGCGGCATCGCGTCGGCGTTGCTGCGGCACATCCTCGCCGACGCCGCCGCGCGCGGGCTCACGCGCGTGAGCCTGGAGACCGGTTCGACGGAGTTCTTCCTCCCCGCGCGCAGGTTGTACGAGCGGTTCGGGTTCACCTACTGCGACCCGTTCGCCGACTACGTCCCGGATCCGCACAGCGTGTTCATGACCCGAAAGGTCTGATCGACCGGCGGACGGGTCCGGTCGAGGGTAGCTTGCGGGGCATGCATGCGATGACACGGGACGAGTGGTGGCGGTTCGCGAGCGAGGGGACCCGCACGGGCAAGGTCGGCGTGGTGCGCGCCGACGGCTCGCCGCACGTCACCCCGATCTGGTTCGTGCTCAACGAGGGCGAGGCCGGCGACGAGATCGTGTTCAACACCGGTGCCGACACGGTGAAGGGCCGCGCGCTGCGCCGTGACCCGCGACTGTCGATCACGGTCGACGACCAGGCGCCGCCGTTCTCGTACGTGCACTTCACCGCCGAGGCGACGCTGTCCGACGACGTCGACGAGATGCTGCCGTGGTCGACCAGGATCGGCGGCCGGTACATGGGGGAGGAGAACGCGGAGGCCTTCGGCAAACGCAACGCGGTCCCCGGTGAACTCCTCGTCCGGGCACGCATCACGAAGGTCGTCGCCCACGCCGACCTCGCCGACTGACGCCGGTTCGCCGGAAGGGCAGCGAGGTCACCGCGGCCCGGCGGCCCGCTGTCCCTCCCACGTCTGCCATGCTCGGGTGAACGCCTGCTCGACGACACGCTCCGCGGGAACCGGCCGGTGTCCTGCGAGGCGCGTGAAGTACACGGTGCGTTGCGGGCCGGGTGGAAAGTCGAGCACTGCGACGCCGTCCCGGACGATGTCGGTCGCCAGTGCGGGGGCGAGTGCGACGCCGAGACCGGCGGCCACGACCGCCTGCGCTTCGTTCCAGTCGTTGGCCTCGTAGGCGACCCGAGGACGGAACGACAGGTCCTCACCGACGCGGGTCAGCACCTCGCCGATCATGTGGCCGTCCGCGCGGCTGACCCACCGAGTCCGGTCGGACAACACGTCGTGCCACTGCAGATTCGCCTGCGCGGAGGGCACGAGCAGGACGGTCGGATCGGTGATGAACGGGGTGTCGACGAGGTCGGTGTCGGTGCGGCGGGCCCACGGATAGTCCCAGGTCAACGCGACGTCGAGATCGCGCGACTTGACCAGACCTTCGAGCGTCCTGAGCCGCGCACTGCGGAGGGAGAGTCGCAGGGAGTCGTGTTCCGACAGCGTCAGCAAGACCGTCGGCATCAGAGCGGCCGCGATCGTCGGGAATACACCGCAACGGACGGTGCCTCCCGTCCCAGCGCGCAGCTCGTCCAACTCGCGGTCGAGCGCCTCCAGGTCGGTGGCCATCGAGTCGGCTCGCGCCAGCAGGGTGCTTCCTGCGGGCGTCAACGACACGCCTCGTGAGTGTCTCTCGATCAGGGGAAGCCGCGCTTCGCGTTCCAGCTTGCGCATGTGCTGGGACAGAGCCGACGTCGTGATGCCGATCTGCTCGGCGGCACGGGCCAGTGAACCGTGCCGTGCAACCGAGCGCAGCAGGAGTAGACGACGTGGATCCAGCATGGTGCGAGTTTAGTTCTACTTCACGCCGGGTCGACGAACTCGTGCTTCCGGCTGGTGGCGGTCGTCCCTAGCGTGGGACGGCGTGCGGCGCTGACGACCGTGCACGACAAGGAGGTTCCGGGAATCGATGTCGATCCTCAAAGACGAGGCCGCTGGGGTTGAGCGGGGTGAGCGTGAAGGTTCACTACGGTCGTATCTCGGTGTTCTCGCTGGGCCCGCTCTGGCGTTGGTCACCTTCTTCGCCCTCGCAGCCAGCGACTTGAGCAGCGAGGGCCGGCTCGTTGCGTCCGTGGCGGTACTGCTCGGAACTTGGTGGGTTTCCGAGGCCGTGCCGCTCGGGGTCACCTCACTTGTCCCCGTGGCCGCCTTCCCACTGGTCGGCGTCCTGGAACCGAAAGACGCCGCAGCCCCTTACGCCAATGACACGGTGTTTCTCTTTCTCGGCGGGTTCGTGTTGGCGCTGGCGCTTCAGCACACGGGCGTACATCGTCGGTTGGCGCTCGCGACCGTATCGATGACGGGTACCTCACCATCCCGCGTTATCGCAGGGTTCATGGTGGCGACGGCCGTCGTGACGATGTTCGTGTCGAACGGTGCGACGACCGTCATGATGCTGCCGATCGCACTCGCGGTGATCTCGCTGGTTCGGGACCGGCAGTCGAGCGGCCGCAGCGTCAACGCGTTCGCCGTGAGTCTGCTCATCGCGGTCGCGTACGCCGCGACGATCGGGTCGCTCGGCAGTATCGTCGGCGCACCGGTCAACGTGATCGTGGCCGGATACCTCGAGGACAATGCCGGTCTTTCGATCTCGTTCCTGCGCTGGATGATGTTTGGCGTTCCACTGGCTGCCGTGCTGCTGGCGGTGGCGTGGTTGCTCAGCACCAAGGTCTTCTGGCGCGTGCGATTCGACGACGAAGGCGCGATCGGTGAGGCACTGCGTGTGCAGAAGGCGGAACTCGGGCCGATGACCCGGGACGAGAAGGCCGCGCTGACGGTCTTCGCCGTGGCCGCCGCCGGGTGGATCGTGCTTCCGATCGTATGGGAGAACGCGCCGATCACCGATCCCATGGTCGCGGTGCTCGCCGCGGTACTGCTGTTCGTGCTCCCGGGCCAGGGTGGTGGAAGGTTGATGACCTGGAGTGCCACAAGGGACCTGCCGTGGGATGTGCTGTTGTTGTTCGGCGCCGGGTTCTGTCTGTCCGCCGCGGTCAGTGCGACCGATCTCAACACCTGGTTGGCCGCTCTGTTGTCGGGGCTCGGGGGCCTGCCCACGGTGGTGGTGATTCTGGTCGTCGTCGCCGCACTCGCGGTTCTGACGGAGTTCACGAGCAGCGTAGCCACGGCGGCGGCATTCATCCCGGTGGTTGGCGGGATCGCGGCCAGCTTGGGCTTCCAACCGGCCCAGCTCGTGGTCGCCGCCGGGTTCGCGTGTCTGTCGGCTTATGCGCTGCCGGTCGGTACTCCACCGAACGCAGTCGTGTTCGCCAGTGGTGAGGTGAGCACCCGGAACCTTCTGAAGGCGGGGGTATGGATGAACCTCGTGTCGGTGGCCGCGGTCACCGCGTTGATGCTGACGTTGATCCCGGCGGTGCTGGGATGAGTGCCCCGGCCCCGCCCAGCGATCTCGCCCGTGCGCTCGTGCGCGGCGCCGTCCATGTGCACGCCGGCCCCGACCTCGTCCCGCGGCAGGCCGACGCCATGGAGCTGGCGGCACGCTTCGCACAGCACGGTCTGGCCGGATTCGTGGACAAGGCACATTTCGGCGGGACCTTCCTCAAAGAACCGGGACTGGCGCAGCCCTACGGGACCGCGCGGCACTTCACCTCGGTGGTGCTCAACGGTTTCGTGGGCGGGTTGAACCCGCTCGCCGTCGAGGCCGCCGCTCGGGGCGGGGCGCGATTCGTCTGGCTGCCGACCGTCGATGTGGAGGTCGATCAGGTTCTCCGGCATGGGGCGCCCGAGAAGTCGCGCGGCACTCCGTCGACGTGGAGTGCGATCCGCGACGAACTGGTCGCGTCGGGGCGGGCTCGGCCGACCCGGCCGGTGACGGTTGCGGGTGAACCGAGCGGAGATCTGCTGAGCGTGCTCGAGGTGGTTCGTGACCACGGGCTGACCCTGGCGACGGGACACCTGCGATGGACCGACACGCTCGCCGCGGTCATGGCTGCTCGTGACCTCGGGATCGAACACGTCGTGGTCACTCACCCTGCGTTCCCGGGGCAGGAATTCGACTTCGCGCAGCAAACACGGCTCGCCGAGCACGGCGCTGTTCTGGAGTACTGCTTCACCAATGCGTTGACCGGCAAGGTCGACCGAACGGACTGGGTGCACGCCATCAGGTCGCTTCCTGCAGACCAGGTCGTGGTCAGTAGTGATGCGGGTCAGGTGTTCAATCCGCCGGTCGAGGACTGCCTCGCGCTCGCAGCGGACCTGCTGTTGGGCGCAGGAGTGGACGAGGACCGGGTTCGCACCGTCACGACCCACGTGTCGCGGCGCGTGGTCGGGCTGGAGAGGCTCGCCGAGGAAGGGAATTCATGACAGACATCGAGATCGCCGTACTTTCGGGGGACGGGATCGGACCGGAGACGGTCGAGGCCACGCTCACCGTCACCCGCGAGGTTCTCGCGCGTGCCGGCGTGGCCATGCAGGAGCGATGGTCGGCGATCGGTCTCGCGGCCCTCGAGCAGGTGGGCACGACGTTTCCGGAGGAGGCGCTGGAGACGGCCCGCAAGGCGGACGGGACTCTCCTCGGCGCGGTGTCGCATTTGGACTATCCGTCGCCCGAATCGGGTGGGGTCAACCCGTCGGGCACGTTGCGCCGCGAGCTCGATCTGTACGCCAACGTGCGGCCCGCTCGCACCTACCCGGGGCTCGCGACGAAGATCGGCGAGGAGTTCGACCTCGTGATCGTGCGGGAGAACACCGAGGGTTTCTACGCCGATCGCACGATGCATGTCGGCACCGGAGAGGTGATGCCGACCCCGGATCTGGCGCTGGCACACCGGAAGGTGACCAGGGAAGGGTCGATGCGGATCGCGCGTGAGGCCTTCCGGATCGCGGCCACGCGGCGCAGGAAGGTGACCGCCGTGCACAAGAGCAACGTGCTGCGCGTGAGTGACGGCCTGTTCCTCGAGTGCGTGCGCCAGGTCGCACGGGAACATCCCGACGTCGAGTACGAGGAAGAACTGATCGACGCGATGACGGCTCTGCTGATTCGGCGCCCGGCGGACTACGACGTCATCGTCACCACGAACATGTTCGGCGACATCCTGTCCGACGAGGCGACCGAACTGTCGGGTTCCCTGGGGCTGGCCGCCTCGCTCAACAGCGGGTATCAGCATGCCATGGCTCAGGCCCAGCACGGCTCGGCGCCGTCGCTCGCCGGAAGGGATGTCGCGAATCCCTCGTCCCTCATCGGTTCGATGGGCATGCTGTTGTCCTGGTTGGGTGAAAAACGCGGGGACGACCGCCTGGTCGCGGCGAGTAGGTCCATCGAGGTCGCGCTCCGGGACACGGTCGCTGATCCGTCGACTCGGACGGCCGACCTCGGCGGAGAGCTCGGCGGGCGTGCCTTCACCAGGGCGGTACTGGCGAACCTGGCCTGATCGAACCGTCGACGGCGTGTCGGACGCGGGTCCCAAAGTGGTCCCGAGCTCAGGGCGGTGTAGAGCATGGCCGTGATCACCGGCCGGACATGCGAAAAGCCCCTGATCTCGGAAAAATCCGAGATCAGGGGCTTTGTTCTGGCCGTCGGGCTGACAGGATTTGAACCTGCGACCCCTTGACCCCCAG
>Ga0079224_100009237_pt1 | contig 13423 bp, 7 predicted proteins | sample Stecom2015_FD_80414 | JGI IMG/M metagenome (GOLD analysis project Ga0079224, IMG submission 80414) | Agricultural soil microbial communities from Utah to study Nitrogen management - Steer compost 2015 | ecosystem: Environmental > Terrestrial > Soil > Agricultural land | place: USA: Utah... | reverse complement strand
CTCCTGGACCACGTCCGGGGCCGGGCCTCGCGCCCTCACCCTGCTCGTCCTCGCCCTGCTGGCCTGCCTGCTCCCCGTGGCCACCCTCCCGGCCGCCGCCACCACCGCCGACCCGGAGGACGCCGGGGACCCGGACGAGGTCACCGTCGAGCTCACCGACATCCGGCCCGCGATCCTCACCCCGGACGACGACCTCGTCGTCCGCGGCACGGTGACGAACGGCTCCGACGCCACGCTCGAGCTCCCCGAGGTGCGGCTGCGCTCCCAGCAGAGCGCCCCGATCAGCCGCTCCCTCCTCGAGCGCTGGCTCGAGCCGACCTCCCTGTCCGCGACTACCCTGCTCACCGCGGAGCGGCTCCCCGACCCGCTCGAGCCCGGCGCCTCGGTGTCCTTCACGCTCACCGTCCCGGCCGACGACCTCCCGTTCGCCCGGAGCTACACGGCGTGGGGCCCGCGCGGCATCGAGGTGACGGCGCACGACGCCGCGGGGGCCTTCCGTCCCGCCGCCGCCCGCAGCTTCCTCCTGTGGTGGCCGGACATCGAGGTCGAGACGATGCCCCTCGCGGTGCTGGCCGCGGCCACCCCGACTGCCGACGAGCGGGCCGCCGCCCAGGAGTCGGAGATCGGGCTGGCCGCCGCCGCGGCAGCACGGCTCGAGCCGCTGCTCGCCGCGCTCGACCAGCCGGACGTCGACCTCGCCGTCGACCCGTCTCTGCTCGTCGCCGCGCCGCCGGCCGTCGACCTCACCGCCGGAGCGGAGCCCACGGCCGCCGCGACGGCGCCCGCCGTCCCGACCACCCCGAAGTCCGCGCTCCCGGCGACCGTCGAGGACTTCGCCGCGTCGCCCGGCCGGACCGTGCACGCGCTGCTCTGGGCCGACGCCGACGCGGCCGCCCTCGCCCACGCCGGGCGGTCCGACCTCCTCGCCGACGTCGCCGCCGCCCGTGACGACGCCCTCGCGGACGCCGGCCTCGACGCCGGCACCGAGCTCGCCTGGCCGGTGGGGACGAGCCCGGACGAGGAGACGCTCGGCGCGCTCGCCGCCGCCGGGGCGGGTGCCGTCGTCCTGCCCGCGGACCACGTGGCCGCCCTCTCTCAGCTCACCTACACGCCGTCGGCCCGTGCCGACGTCGTCGCCGACGGCACCACGCTGCCCGCCGTCCTCACCGACGAGCGGCTCTCCAGCCTCCTCGCCGGCCGGCTGCTCCCCGTCAACCCGGACGCGGACCAGGCGGTCGTCACGCTCGACCCGCTCACCGCCCGCCAGTACCTCCTCGCGGAGACGGCCGTCGTCGCCCGCGAGCGCCCGGCCGACCGGCGCGACCTCCTGCTCACCGTCCCGCGCGACTTCGCGGGGAACCCGGAGCTGCTCGGCGAGCAGCTCGACACCCTCGCCACCGCGCCGTGGCTCGAGCGGGTGGGCCTGGAGGAGATGCTCGACCACCCGGCCCCCGAGCTCGAGCGGGAGACGCTGCCGTCCACCGCCGTCGACGACGGCGAGATCAGCGCCGCCGAGCTCGGCCGCGTCGAGGAGGTGCTCGCCGACACGACCGCCTTCGCCGGCGTCCTCGCCGAGCCCGAAGCACTCGTCGAGCCGGTGCGCGCCGCCCTCCTCGAGGTGACGTCGTCCGCGTGGCGTGAGCGGCCGGACACCCGCGCCGCACTTGTCGCCGCCGCGGAGGAGGCGTCCACCGCCCGGCGCGGCCTCGTCGCCGCCCGCCCGGGCAGCACCCTCAACCTCATCAACGACGAGGCCCACATCCCCGTCGCCGTGACGAACGAGATGAGCCGGCCGGCCAGCGTCCTCGTCCGCCTCTCACCCCGGGACCCGCGGCTCGTCGCCGACGAGGAGGTGGCCCTGGAGATCCCCGCCCAGCAGTCCGCGACGGCGCAGGTGCCCGTCCACGCCGTCGGTAGCGGCGACGTCGTCGTCGACGTCGTCCTCGCGGCGCCGGACGGCACCCCGATCGACGAGCCCACCGAGATCCGGGTGCGGGTCCGGGCGGACTGGGAGACCGTGGGCACCGCCGTCGCGGCCGGGCTGCTCGTCCTCATGCTCGTCGTCGGCCTGGTGCGGACCGTCCGCCGCGGGCGCCGGCGGGAGGAGGTGACCGCCGCGTGAGCGACGACCGTCGGGGCCTCGCCGGCTCCGCCGCCCTCATGTTCTCCGGGACGCTCGTGTCCCGGGTGCTCGGCCTGCTCCGCAACATCGCGCTCATCGGCGCGATCGGCCTCACCGGCGCGGCGAACTCCTTCTCCGTGGCAAACAAGCTGCCCAACGTCGTCTACATGCTCGTCGCCGGCGGCGTGCTCAACGCCATCCTCGTCCCGCAGATCGTCCGGGCGATGAAGCAGCGCGACGGCGGGGACGAGTACGTCAACCGGCTCCTCACCATGGCCGGGGCCGCCCTGCTCGGCCTCACCGTCGTCCTCACCGCCGGTGCGGGTGTCCTCGTGGCGATCTACGCCTCCGAGCTCGACCCGGCGTGGTTCGACATCGCCGTCGCCTTCGCGCTGTGGTGCGTGCCGCAGCTGTTCTTCTACGGCATGTACACGCTCCTCGGCCAGGTGCTCAACGCGCGGGGCAACTTCGGGCCGTACATGTGGGCGCCGGCGCTCAACAACGTCATCGCGCTCGTCGGGCTCCTCGCCTACATCGTCGTCTTCGGCGGCCGCGCCACCGGTGCGCACGAGGACCCGACCGTGTGGAGCGGGCTGCGGATCGCCGTCATCGGCGGCACCGCGACCCTCGGCGTCGCGCTCCAGGCGCTCGTCCTCGTCATCCCGCTCCACCGCTCCGGGTTCCGCTTCCGGCCGCGGTGGGGGCTGCGTGGATCGGGGCTGGGGCGCGCGAGCAAGGTCGCGACGTGGGCGTTCGCGAGCCTCCTCGTCGCCCAGGTCGGCTTCATCGCGATCTCCAACCTCGCGGCGGCCGCCTCGGACCGCGGTGCGGGCTTCGCCCCCGGCAACGCGGCCTGGGACAACGCGAACTTCCTCTACCTCCTGCCGCAGTCGCTCATCACGGTCTCGCTCGTCACCGCGCTCTTCACCCGCGTCTCCGGTTACGCGGCCTCCGGGGACACCGCGAAGGTCCGCGACGACCTCTCGCTCGGCCTGCGGACGATCGCCGTCTTCACCGTCTTCGCCAGCGGCGCGCTCGCGGTGCTCGCCCTGCCGCTCGTCCAGGCGGCATACCCGACGACGACGATCCCCGAGGCCCAGGGCATCGCGCGGGTGCTCGTCGCCCTGCTCGGCGGGATCGCCGCCCTCGGGGCGTTCACGATGATCCAGCGGGTCTACTACGCCTTCGAGGACACCAAGTCCCTCTTCAAGCTGCAGATCCCGCTCACCGTCCTCGTCATCGTCGGGTGCCTCGTGTCCATGCTCCTCCCGCCGGAGTGGTGGCTCGTCGGCGCCGGGGTGGCCACGGCGGCCTCGAACGTCGTCGGCTCGGTCGTCGCCTACCTCGCACTGCGGCTCAAGCTGCCGAGCCTCGACGGCGGCCGCGTCCTGCGCAGCCACCTGCGGATCGCGCTCGCGGCCACGCCCCCGCTCGCCGTCGGCTGGCTCCTGCTCCACCTCATCGGGCCGGTGTCGACGGCGCAGTCCGACGTCGCCCGCGCGGTCCTGTCCCTCGCCAAGGTCGCCCTGGTCGGCGGGATCATGGCCGTGGGCTACCTCCTGCTGCTCCGGGCGCTGCGGGTGGCGGAGCTCGACGTCATCCTCCAGCCGGTCCTCCGGATGGCCCGGCCACTGCTGAGCCGGGTGCCCGGCCTCGCGCGGTTCGCCGCCGGCGCGGACGGTGGGGCCACCGCGTTGCGTACCATGAGGGCCGACGACAGGGGAGGCCCGGGACCGGGGCCGGACAGAGGGAGTACGACGCTGGACGACCACGGAGGGGACACCGCCCCCGCGCTGGCAGAGGGCACGCTCCTCTCCGGGCGCTACCGGCTGGACCGCGAGCTGCCTGCCGTCCTGCCCGCGACGGCACTGTGGGAGGGACGCGACGAGATCCTCGAACGCCGGGTCCGCGCGCTCGTCCTGCCCTCGACGACGGGGCGGTCCGCGGAGACGCTCGACGCCGCCCGGCGCGCCGCGCTCGTCGACGACCCCCGCCTCGAGCGGGTGCTCGACGTCGGCGCGCAGGACGGGCACGCGTTCGTCGTCACCGATGTCGCGGACGGTCCGTCCCTCGACGAGCTCACCGCCTCCGGCGTCCTCGACCCCGAGCAGGCCCGCTCCGTCGTCGGCGAGGCAGCGAGCGCCCTGGAGGCCGCCCGTCGCCGCGGGGTCCACCACCTCGTCCTCGTCCCGTCCTCCGTCCACGTGACGGCCGACGGCCAGGTCCGGCTCTCGGGGCTGGGGGTGGCGGCCGCCTACCTCGGCATCGACCTCGACCCCGTCACGGCGGCGCAGCGCGACACCCTCGGGCTCGTGCGCCTCCTCTACCTCGCGCTCACCGGCACCTGGGTGTTCCCCACCGACGGCCCCGAGCTGCCGGTCCGGGTGGCGGCGGCTCGGACCCTGGGGGGCGTGCCGGTCTCCCCGAGCAGCCTGCGTGACGACGTCCCCGCGGACCTCGACGCCCTGTGCCACCGCACGATGACCGGCCAGGGCCCCCGGACGCCGAGCGAGCTCATCCGTGAGCTCGCTCCGTGGCGCGACATCAACCTCGAGACGCTCGCGAGCGACCAGCCGGTGTTCCCGGTCGGTCAGCGGCCCGCTGCGGCCGTGGCGGCTCCGGGCGTCGAGGCGGCGGCCTCAGGTCCGTCCGCCGGTGCGGCCGTGGCCGGCGCGGCGGGAGCCGTCGCCGCAGGTGCGACCGGCGCCGTTGCCGCGACCGGCGCCGCGCCGGCACCCGGCGACGAGGCCACCACGTCCGCCGCGGCGGCAGAGGACGTCGACGCACCCGGCGGGTCCTCGAGGGGCCCCTCCGCCGACAGCGCGGCGGACGTCGCGGCGCCGCCCGTCGAGGAGCCGGCCTCCGCCGCGTCGTCCGACACGAGCCACGACCGTCCCGAGCAGCAGCCCGACGGCGCGACCGGCGACCACCCTCCTGTCGAGGAGCCCCTCGCCACGTCCGCCGCGGCGACGAGCCCCACAGGCGTCCCGGGCACCGCGCCGGCGACGACCGGGACGGACGAGACGAGGTTCCCCCCGGCGTCCCCTCGCCCCTGGCAGGCCGTCATCAGCGGTGACGACGCCGCACCGGAGGCCACGACGGTCCCGGCGGCGCCCGCGCTCGACACCTCCTCGTGGCAGCCACGCACACCTCCGGCCGGCGCAAGCGCGCCCGGTGACTTCACCGCCGTCGTCGGGCCCGAGGCGGCGGACGGGGCGACCGCACCCCTCGCCGCACGGCACCCGCGCGGTTCGGTCATCACCGCGGCCGTCGGCGCCGGTGTCAGCGGTGCCGCCTCCGCGGTCGCGGACACCACCCGCCGCGCCGTCGACGCCGTCCGCGGCCGGGTCTCGGCCGGGGCGCAGAAAGTCTCTGCGGCCGCCGCCGCCCGGGCCGCGGAACGGGACGCGCGGGCCGAGCAGGAGCTCGCCGCGAGCCGGGAGGCCGACGTCCAGGCCGCCCTCGCGCACGGACGGGTCCCGGCGGACCCGCCGCCAGCGTCGCCGAGCCCGGCGCCGGCCCCCGCCCCGGTCGAGCAGCCCCGGGCCGCCGACCAGTCGTGGGAGACGGTCGTCGCCGAGCCGGAGCCCGAGCCGGGGGCGCCCGTGCCCTTCCGTGAGCGGCGGCTGGACCCCACGCCGATCGTGCTCGCCGTCGCGTTCGTCGCCGTGATCATCGGCGCGATCATCGCCTTCCGGACCCTCACGGCCGAGCCCGACCCCTACCAGCCGCCCCCCGCGGTGACGGCACCTGCCGAGACCGCCGCGCCGGCGCCGACCGCGGCACCCGAGGGTGAGCCGACGACCCCGGCCGCCGAGACGCCCGACGCCCCGCCGCCGGTCCTCGTCTCGCTCGCCCCGCTCGACCCGGAGGGCGACGGCGCGGAGAACCCCGAGCTCACGCCCCGGGCGATGGACGGGGACCCGGCGAGCTACTGGCGATCCCGCTCCTACGTCGACCCCCAGTACGGGATGAAGTCGGGCATCGGGCTCGACGTCCAGCTCGAGCAGGAGAGCCTGGTCTCCGGCGTCACCCTCGACCTCATGGGACAGGGCGGCAACGTCGAGATCCGGGCGACCGACCCGGCCACGCCCACCGAGGGCGAGGTCCTCGCCTCGGGCCCCATGGGGCCGGCGACCACCTTCACCTTCGCCGAGCCGGTGGTGACCGACCGGCTCGTGCTGTGGTTCACCGCCCTGCCGGTCGCGGACTCCGACGGACGCAACCGCATCGAGCTCGCCGAGCTCACCGTCCAGTGAGCGCGGAACAAAATGCACGCCGCAGGCCTTGACCTGATGAGAACCCCCAGCACCGAAGGATTGTGATGACGGAGACCACCCCCACCACCCTGCACGAGGTCGTCATCGTCGGGTCCGGCCCGGCGGGATACACCGCAGCGATCTACGCCGCGCGGGCGAACCTGGCGCCCGTGGTCATCGCCGGGGCGGTCACCGCGGGCGGCGCCCTGATGAACACCACCGAGGTGGAGAACTTCCCCGGCTTCCCCGAGGGCGTCATGGGGCCCGAGCTCATGGAGAAGATGCAGGAGCAGGCCGAGAAGTTCGGGGCGACCGTCGTCTACGACGACGCCGTCTCCGTCGACCTCACCGGGGACGTCAAGACCGTGACGACGGCCGAGGGCGACGTCTACCGCACCCGTTCGGTCATCCTCGCCAACGGCTCCGCCTACAAGGAGCTCGGTCTCGAGGGCGAGAAGTCCCTCGGTGGGCGCGGCGTCTCCTACTGCGCGACCTGCGACGGCTTCTTCTTCCGCGAGCAGCACATCATCGTCGTCGGGGGCGGCGACAGCGCCATGGAGGAGGCGACGTTCCTCACGAAGTTCGCCTCCAAGGTCACCGTGGTCCACCGCCGTGACGAGCTGCGCGCCTCGAAGATCATGGCCGACCGCGCCATGGCCAACCCGAAGATCGAGTTCGCGTGGAACAGCGAGGTCGCCGCGATCCACGGGACCGACAAGGTCACCGGCGTGACGCTGCGCGACACGGTCACCGGCGAGGAGCGCGAGCTGGACGCGACCGGCGTCTTCGTCGCGATCGGCCACGTGCCGCGGACCGACATGCTCGCCGGGCAGGTCGAGCTCGACGAGAACGGCTACATCGTCGTCACGTCGCCGTCGACGGCGACGAGCGTGCCGGGTGTCTTCGCGTGCGGCGACGCCGTGGACCACACCTACCGGCAGGCCATCACCGCCGCCGGCACGGGCTGTGCCGCCGCGCTGGACGCCGAGCGCTACCTCGCCGCCCTCGGGGAGGCCGCCGAGCCCGCCGTCGACGCGTCGCAGACCCCGCAGGGCGCCGTCGCGCTGTGACCGGCCCCGCGTTCCCGCCGGTCACCGACGACACGTTCGCCGAGGAGGTGCTCGCGGCCTCCGGGCCGGTGCTCGTGGACTTCTGGGCCGCGTGGTGCCAGCCGTGCCTCAAGCTCTCCCCGGTCCTCGCGGAGCTCGCCACCGGCTACGGTGACCGCCTCCGCGTCGTGGCGCTCGACGTCGACGAGAACCCGGACACGACCCGGGCATACGGGATCGTCTCGATCCCCACGCTGGCTCTGTTCCGGGACGGTGGGCTCGTCACCACGCTCGTCGGTGCCCGGCCCAAGCCCGCCCTCGCGAAGGAGCTCGCCGCGCTCGTCCCCTGACACGCTGCACCGAGCACGGCTCGCGGCGGCGTAGCCTGGCACAGCGCCACCGGACGCGCGCAGAGGAGGCCTCCATGACGACACCCGAACCGCACCCGCACACCGGGGACCGGGCTGCCGCAGGCACGCGGCTCGACCCGTGGTTCGCCTCCTACGCCCAGCGCGCCCACGGCATGCGGTCCTCGGAGATCCGGGCCCTGTTCGCCGTCGCGAGCCGTCCGGAGGTGGTGTCGCTCGCCGGGGGGATGCCGAACATCTCGGGCCTGCCCATCGACTTCCTCGCCGACATGACGGCACGGCTGCTGCGGGACCGCGGGCCGGAGGCGCTGCAGTACGGCAGCGGCCAGGGCGAGGTCGAGATGCGCGAGCAGATCGTCGAGGTCATGCGCTACGACCACGTCCACGCGCACCCGGACGACGTCGTCGTCACCACCGGCTCCCAGCAGGCGCTCGACCTCGTCACGGAGATCTTCATCGACCCGGGCGACGTCATCGTCGCCGAGGCGCCGAGCTACGTCGGGGCGCTCGGGGTCTTCCGGGCCTACCAGGCCGACATCGTCCACGTGCCCATGGACGACCACGGCCTCGTCCCCGAGGAGCTCGACCGCACCCTTCAGCGTCTCGCCGCCGACGGGCGACGGGTGAAGATGCTCTACACCGTGCCGAACTTCCACAACCCGGCGGGGGTGACCCTCGCGGAGGAGCGGCGGCCGCGCGTCGTCGAGATCTGCCGGCGCCACGGCGTCCTCATCCTCGAGGACAACCCCTACGGGCTGCTCGGCTTCGACGGGGACCCGCTGCCCTCGCTCAAGAGCTACGACCCCGACGGCGTCGTCTACCTCGGGTCCTTCTCCAAGACCTTTGCACCCGGGTACCGGGTGGGCTGGGCCGCGGCCCCGCACGCGGTGCGCGAGAAGCTCGTCCTCGCCAGCGAGGCGGCGATCCTCTCGCCCTCGCGGTTCAGCCAGCTGTCGATCACCTCCTACCTCCAGGGCTACGACTGGTACGGGCAGGTGAAGGAGTTCCGCGACCAGTACCGCACCCGCCGGGACGCGATGATGTCGGCCCTCACCGAGTACCTCCCCGAGGCGCGGTGGACCGTGCCCGACGGCGGCTTCTACACGTGGGTCACGCTCCCTCCCGGCCTCGACGCCAAGGCAATGCTGCCGCGGGCGGTGACGAGCCTGGTCGCGTACGTGTCGGGGACGGCGTTCTACGCCGACGGGCAGGGCTCCGACCACATGCGGCTGTCGTTCTGCTACCCGACGCCGGAGTGTATCCGTGAGGGCGTGCGTCGCCTCGCGGGCGTCGTCCGCGCCGAGCTCGAGCTCACGGAGATGTTCGGGACGGCCGGAGCGCGCCGGACCGGCGAGTCCCTCATCGACGTCCCGAGCCCGGACCAGGCCTGACCCAGAGCGGAGAGACCATGACCAACGCCGAGACCACGCCTGCCGCCGCCGACCCGCGCGTCCTCGTCCTCGCCGGTGGGCTGTCCCACGAACGCGACGTGTCGCTGCGCTCGGGACGCCGGGTCGCCCAGCTCCTCCGTGACGGCGGTCTGGAGGTCGAGGTCCGCGACCTCGACGCCGAGCTCCTGCCCTACCTGAGCAGCACGCCTCCGGACGTCGTGTTCCCGCTGGTCCACGGCTCGACCGGGGAGGACGGCTCGATCCGGGGGCTCCTGGAGCTCCTCGACGTGCCCTACGTCGGCAGCACGTCGCCGGCCTGCCGGCTCGCGTCGCGCAAGCCCGTGGCCAAGGCGCTCGTCGCCGCCGCGGGTGTCCGGACCCCCGAGTTCGTCACGCTGCCGCGGGGGCTGTTCAACGAGATCGGGTCCGACGCCGTGCTCTCGACGGCGGTCTCCGGCCTGGAGCTGCCGCTCGTCGTCAAGCCGGAGGACGGTGGCTCCGCCCTCGGTGTCACCGTCGTCGAGCGTGCGGAGGACCTGCCCGACGCCATGGTCGCCTGCTTCTCCTACGGGAACTCCGCCCTCGTCGAGCGGGCCGTGACGGGCACCGAGGTGGCGGTCTCGGTCGTGGAGACCGACGACGGTCCCGTGGCGCTGCCGCCCGTCGAGATCGTCACCGACGGGCCGTACGACTACGACGCGCGGTACAACGCCGGGCGGACCGAGTACTTCGTGCCCGCCCGGCTGGACGAGGCGACGACGCGCGCGGCGGCGGAGACTGCCGTCGCCGCCCACCGCGCCCTCGGGCTGCGGGACCTCTCGCGGACCGACCTCATCATCGACGCCGACGGCACGCCGTGGTTCCTCGACATGAACGTCGCACCCGGGATGACCGAGCTGTCGCTGTTCCCGCAGGCAGCGCAGGCCTGGGCGGGCCAGGGCGGGCCGAGCTTCACCGAGCTCGTCACCACCCTGGCGCGCCGGGCTGCCGCCCGCGGCTGACCGGGCTCAGGCGTCGAGAGCCGGCCGCTCGACGTTCGGGGCGAGGACGTCGAGGATCCGGTTGAGGTCCTCAAGGCTCGCGAACTCGATGTTGATCCGGCCTTTACGCTGACCCATGCCGATCTTGACCCGGGTGTCGAACCGGTCGGCGAGGCGGGTGGCGAGCTCGTTGAGCTCGGCCGTGTGTGCGCTCGTCCGAGGACGCCGGCGCAGCTCGGGAGCCGTCGGCTCGTCCCCGAGGGCGACGATCTCCTCGGTGGTCCGCACGCTCAGGCCCTCGGCGACGATCCGCTGGGCCAGTCGCTCCATGGCCGCGGGGTCGGACAGCCCGAGGAGGGCTCGCGCGTGGCCTGCGGACAGGATCCCGGCGGCGACCCGCCGCTGGACGAGCGCCGGCAGCTTGAGCAGCCGGAGAGTGTTCGAGATCTGCGGCCGCGACCGAGCGATGCGGGCCGCGAGCTCCTCGGGGGTGCAGTCGAAGTCCTCGAGCAGCTGCTGGTAGGCGGCCGCCTCCTCGAGGGGGTTGAGCTGAGCCCGGTGGAGGTTCTCGAGGAGCGCGTCGCGCAGGAGGTCGTTGTCCTCGACGTGGCGGATGATCGCCGGGACGGTCTCGCGGCCGGCGAGCTGGGTCGCCCGCCAGCGCCGCTCACCCATGATGAGCTCGTACCGGCCCCCCTCGCCGTCGGGGAGGGGGCGCACGACGATCGGCTGCAGGACGCCGACCTCGCGGATCGAGGAGGCGAGCTCCTCGAGCTCGTCCTCGTCGAAGACCTGCCGCGGCTGTCGGCGGTTCGCCACCACCTCGTCGACGCCGACCTCCGCGAAGGACGCACCCGGGACCGGGGCGAGCCCGGCGTCCGGCTGCTCAGGCTCGGGTGCCGGCGGCGCGGTGGGCTCGGCGACCGGCTCGCTCGGCGTCGGCGCGGACGTCGCCGTCGCCGTCTTGCGGCGCGGGGTCACGGTGTCCTTCGGGATCGACGGCCGCTTGCGTGACTTCGCCGCCGTCTGCGTCGTCGTGCGGGTGCTCCGGGTCTTCGGGGTGGTCGACGAGTCCTCCGACGTGGGAGCCGGGGAGGCCGCGCGGGTGGCGCGCTCCTGGGAGGTCGGCTCCGCCGGACGCTGGCTCGGGAAGAAGACGTCGACCGGCCGGCCCTCGACCGGCGCAGTGGGGATCAGGGCTCCGAGGCCCTTACCCAGGCCGCGACGCTTCTCACTCATGGACATCCTCCGAACTGTGCGCCGAGACGGTCGTCGGCTGGGACTGGGAAACTGCTGAGGTACCGCCCGCGGCCGCGCGCGCGGCCATCTCCTGGGCAGCAGCACGGTAGGCAAGGGCGCCCGTGGAGCCCGCGTCGTAGGTGAGGACGGTCTGCCCGTAGGACGGCGCCTCCGAGATGCGGACCGAGCGCGGGATCGACACCTCGAGCGTCTGCGCCGGGAAGTGCGTGCGGACCTCCTCGCCGACCTGGCGGGAGAGGTTCGTGCGCTTGTCGAACATCGTGAGCAAGATCGTCGACACGTGTAGCGTCGGGTTGAGGTGCCCGCGGATGAGCTCGATGTTGCGGAGAAGCTGGCTCAAACCTTCGAGCGCGTAGTACTCGGACTGGATCGGGATGAGCACCTCGCGGGCAGCGACGAAAGCGTTAACCGTCAGAAGACCAAGACTCGGTGGGCAGTCGATAAAGACATAGTCATACCGCTCGTCGTCCGACTGTCCCTCGAGGTGCGCAGCGATGGCGTTCCGGAGCCGGTTCTCGCGCGCAACCATGGAGACGAGCTCGATCTCGGCACCCGAGAGATCGATCGTGGCCGGGGCACAGAAGAGGTTCTCGACGTCGGGGCAGGCCTGGATCACGTCCGCCAGCGGTGCGTCGTCGATGAGGACGTCGTAGGTCGACGGGGTGCCGGCCCGGTGGTCGATCCCCAGGGCAGTCGACGCGTTGCCCTGGGGGTCGTTGTCGATCACCAGGACTCTCAGGCCTCCGATTGCCAGGGCCGCTGCAAGGTTGACCGTCGTGGTGGTCTTCCCGACTCCGCCCTTCTGGTTCGCGACCGTGAGGATCTTCGTCTCCGGGGGGCGGGGGAATGTCGTGCCCTCCAGCGCGATCCGCCGCCGGGCGTCCTCGGCCAGCTGCGCTGCGAGCGGCGTCGACTCGTCGAAGCTGTCGAGCCCACCGAGGATGTTCCCAGGGTCGCTGCGGTTCATGTGGTCCACACCGTTGCCTTCCGCTGAGGCCGATGTGGTGTCGTCCGACTCAGTCACACGCACCCCTAGTTTCCGCTGTTTCCGCGAGCCCTCCCAGCCTAGTCGTTGCGCACGCGTGGCCACGTCAGCCATGCCGAACTGTGCGCAATCACGCTCACGCAAGCGGCCGGGAGCAGCGTCCAGCGGCTCACCGCACGGCAGCAGCCGCGGATCGCGGTCGATCCATCCGCAGTGTGTGGCTACGCGTTCCACGTGAAACCGGGCGCTGTCTCGGTTAGCAGGCTCTGGAGACGATGGAGGCGACGAATAGCCGGACCGTGCTCGCCACCCCAGCAGCACTCGCACCGTCTCGACGTCGCCGGGAGCGACGGCCTTTGACTCTTCACGAAGAGCCGTTCCACGTGAAACAAGAAGGTGCGCATGCTTGCCTGACACCGGGTCTAGCGCTGCTCAGTGACCCGGCGCTACCAGTGTCTTCTTCCAGAGCAAACCGGACTCTGGGAACCGGGCACCGTCGCCGCTCACCCAACCGGTGGGCTGGCTCAGGACCTTCTTGCGCCCGATGGCGCTCCAGTTTCACGTGGAACCACACGCGCCGCACCGGTGGCTCGACACCCCAGTGCAGCGGAAGCAGACGACTGGGCCAGCAGGACCGATACCGATCCGTCCACGGCCGGCCAACTGGCGTCGCATGTACGTACACGCCCGGTAAGACGCCCCTTGGAGTCCGCAGGCCAGGCGTGCAGGCGAGCTTGCTCGAGCGCGATCGGCTGGCCCCAGAGCACTGCGCGAGTCGATCCGCGTAGCCTGGCATGGTGCGCAGGCGGGGGCACACCGTCCAGGTCAGATGCGCCTGATGGTCGACGTGTGGTGCCCATCGACACATGCATCATTGTCTGCAATCACGTCTGGCCGGCCTCGTCCAGGCGCACCACCCGCACAGGTAGGGCACACCTCGGCCTCTCGCTGCTTCGGTCCGGAGCACCACGTGGAACGTCGTCGGTGGCAAGTCACACGACGGCGCCCT
>Ga0079224_100009236_pt1 | contig 13424 bp, 9 predicted proteins | sample Stecom2015_FD_80414 | JGI IMG/M metagenome (GOLD analysis project Ga0079224, IMG submission 80414) | Agricultural soil microbial communities from Utah to study Nitrogen management - Steer compost 2015 | ecosystem: Environmental > Terrestrial > Soil > Agricultural land | place: USA: Utah... | reverse complement strand
TGGGCTTCGATGCCATCCAGCCCCCATCCGGCGAGCCGCTCGATGTCGTGGGCGTGCATCCTGGAGCTTCCCGGATGGGCCAGGGTCGCGGTGCCCCCCGCCCCGTGGATGAGCGCGATGGCCGCCTCGGGGGAGAGGACCTCGCGCTTCACGTGCCCGGGCCGCCCGTCGCCCAGGTAGCGGGCGAAGGCCTCCTGCATGGAGCGCACGTAGCCAGCCTTGAGGAGGGCCCGCGCGAGATGCGGTCGGCCGAGCTGGCCTCCTGCGGCCTCCTCCTCCACCTGCTCGAAGCGGATGCGGCAGCCCACCGCCTCCAGCGCCCCGATCATCCGGTGCATGCGCTCGGTGCGCTCGGTGCGTTGGTGCTCGGCGTGTGCCCGGAGGGGTGGGGCTTCGGGATCGACCAGGTGACCCAGCAGGTGCAGCTCCCGGCAGCCGTCCAGATGCGCGGTGATCTCGATCCCCGGGATCAGCCGGAAGCCCGCGTGGGAGGCCGCTGCGCCGAGGGCTTCGGGGATCCCGGCCACCGTGTCGTGGTCGGTGATGGCCAGCGTGTGGACGCCGTGCTCGACCGCGTGGGCCACCAGCTCGGTGGGGGAGAGTTCGCCGTCGCTGGCGGTGGTGTGGCTGTGCAGGTCGATCACGACGGCCTCTCGGGGGAGCATGCTTCAGCGGGATGGCTTCCCGCCCATGGTGTCACGGGCGCGAGGCCCTGCCCACGGTGGAGGTGGTTGAAACGGGGAGCGCGCCTCCCTAGAGTCGGTGGGTCCGAGCCCCTTCGGACCCCCGCTCGAAAGGCGTGCCCGAAGCGTCGGGCCGTCTTCCGATTGCCGAGGTGGCGTCTCCCGTTGCCCTACGCGGCGGCAGACCCCGTCGGCGCTCAAGGCGTCCAGATGCAGCATCCCCTCCAGATCTCGCGGAAGATCGAGTACGGCCTCCGGGCGATGACCTTCCTGGCGTCCGTGCCGGAGGATCGCGTGGTGCCCTTCCGGGAGATCGCCCGCCGCATGTCGGTGCCGGAGAGCTTCCTGGCGAAGATCATGAAGACCCTGGTCACCCGCGGCATGGTGCGCGCGACCCGGGGCGCCCACGGTGGCTACGCCCTCACCCGGCCGGCCAACGAGATCAGCTTCCTCGACGTGATCGAGGCGGTGGAGGGGCCCATCCGCATCGGCCTGTGCGACACGCATGAAGGAGGCTGCGCCGCCTCGGATGCCTGCACGCTGTTCGGGGTGTGGATGCAGGGGCGGGAGAAGATGCTCGAGGTCTTCCGCAACCGGACCCTCGACACGCTGGCCATGCGCGAGCTCAAGCACCCGCCGCCCTCCCGCGGCCAGGTGCACGAGCCAGGCGCCATCGACGCCTGAGGCAATGGCGCGAGCTCAAGCACCCGCCGCCCTCCCGCGGCCGGGTGCACGAGCCAGGCGCCATCGACGCCTGAGGCAATTCGCTCCGGCGGCCGAGCACCGCCGACATCTGAGCCGAGCGCGTCGACGCTTGAAGTCGAGTGCCGCGGACGCCTGGGCCCAGCGCGGTCGGCACCTGAGGCACCGCGCTCCGGCGCCTTCAGCCGGTTGCCGCCGACGCCCGAGGCACCACGCTCGGGTGATCGCCCTTGCCCTGAAACGAACCAGCGCCCGTGCTCCGCCGGGAGCTCATCCGGCAGAGACAGCGGGCGCTGGACCACGGACGACCCCGGGAAGGGTGCCGTCAGCCTCCGCTGCCGGTCTTCACCGTGGTGCGCGGCGGCGGGCGCAGGTGGGTGTGGCTGTAGGTCATGAACGACGCGTCCACCTCCTTCTCCAGGTAGGTGTAGCCGTCCAGTCCATCCTCGTAGAGGCGCAACAGCTTGCGCGACTCATCGAGGGTGAGGCGCCCCTCGCGCAGGCCGGCCTCCACCGACTTGCGCAGCTTCGCCACCAGATCGTCCTTGTTGTAGCTGACGTAGTTGAGGACCTCGGTGACCGTGTCGCCCTCGACCACGTGGTCGATGAAGTAGCCGCCGGTGGGCCCGATCGACACCTGCACGGCGTGGGTGTCGCCGAAGAGGTTGTGCATGTCGCCCAGGATCTCCTGGTAGGCGCCCACGAAGAAGATGCCGATGTAGTAGTCGTCCTGGTTGAGCGCGTGCAGCTCGAGCGCGTCCTTCACGTCGCGCTTGTCGATGAAGCGTTCGATCTTCCCGTCCGAGTCACAGGTGATGTCCGCGAGGACGCCCTGTCGGGTCGGGCGCTCGTTGAGCCGGTGGATCGGCATGATGGGGAAGAGCTGCTCGATGGCCCAGCTGTCGGGGAGGCTCTGGAACACCGAGAAGTTGCAGAAGTAGGTGTCCGAGAGCTGCCGCTCCAGTGACTCGAGCTCCTCGGGGAGCTCCCCGCCTGCCTCGCGCGCGAGCTTGAGGACCCGCTGGCAGATCGCCCAGTGGAGGTGCTCGGCCTCGACGCGCTCGTCCAGGGACAGGTGCCCCAGCGAGAAGAGCGACAGGGTCTCCTCCTTGTAGGCCAAGGCGTCGTGGTACGACTCGATGAGGTTCTTCTTGGTGATGTCGCGGAAGGTGGCGAAGAGGTTCTTCACCACGCTCGCGGCGTCCTCGGAAGGCTCGCTGGTCTGCGGCCGCGGGTGGATCTCGCTGGCGCCGAGCACCTCGGTGATGAGCACCGCGTGGTGCGCCACCACCGCCCGTCCCGATTCACTGATGATGATTGGGTGGGGGATCTCCGCCTTGTCGCAGGCCTCCATGATCGCGAACACCACGTCGTTCGCGTACTCGGAGGTCGTGTAGTTCATCGACGAGGCGAAGTTGGTCTGGCTGCCGTCGTAGTCCACGCCCAGGCCGCCGCCCACGTCGAGGTACTTGAGCGGCGCACCCAGCCGGGTGACCTCGGTGAAGAAGCGCGAGGCCTCCCGCAGGCCGTTCTTCACGCTGCGGATGTTCGAGATCTGGCTGCCCAGGTGGAAGTGCAGCAGCTCGAAGGTGTCGAGCATGTCCGTCTCACGCATGAAGTGCATGACGTCCATCAGCTCCGAGGAGCTGAGGCCGAACTTGCTGCGGTCGCCTCCGGAGGCCTCCCACTTGCCCGACCCTCGTGAGGAGAGCTTCACCCGTACGCCGATGCGCGGGGCGATGCCCACCCGGCGGCTGACCTCGGCGATGAGCGGGAGCTCGCTGGGCTTCTCCAGGACCAGGATCACCTGACGGCCGAGCTTGGAGGCGTAGAGCGCGGTCTCCACGTACTCCTCGTCCTTGTAGCCGTTGCAGATGATGAGCCCATCGGGGTGGTCCAGCAGCGCCATCACCGCGAGCAGCTCGGGCTTGCTGCCGGCCTCGAGGCCGTAGCCATACTCCCGACCCGCGTCGACCAGCGTCTCGGCGACCCAGCGATCCTGGTTCACCTTGATGGGGTACACGCCGCGGTAGCTACCCTTGTAGTGGTGCTCGGCGATCGCCTTGTGGAAGGCGCCGTTCAGGTGCCGCACGCGGTCGCGCAGGATGTCGGTGAAGCGCAGGAGCAGCGGGAGGCCGATGCCACGGCGCTTGACCTCCTCCACGAGCTCCTTGATGTCCACGCTCGGTGTGCCCGGTCCGGCCGGATGGGCGATCACGTTCCCTCGTTCGTTGATGCCGAAGTAGGGGCTGCCCCAGTTGCGGATGCCGTACGTGTCCTGCGCATCGGCGATCGACCAGGACTGCTGCGGGGAAGGGTTGGTCATGTCGGGTTCAAACCTCCGGCCGGCTCAGGGGCACTGTCACGGCTCCAACGTGAAACACGCGCCGGGCCCCACTTTCTTGCGGGACGCACGACGCGCGTGGGGGCGCAGTTAGCGGGATCCGGGGCCTCATACAAGTGAGGCCGGGGTGAAATCGATGCAGCGGCCGGCCGGGCAGGCCCTCTCCGGCTTCCCCGTCCCGACGGCTCCTCCGCCCGCCCCGGCGCACCTACCCTCCCAGAACACGAGGGATGGGACCGAGGGGGGAGACAGGAGGCGAACACCGCTTCATGGAGACGTCTGCGAGGAGAGAGCCGGGAGTCATCACGCCGCGCCAGATCTACGAGCGGCTGGATGCCTTCGTCATCGGGCAGAGCGCGGCGAAACGGGCCGTGGCCATCGCCGCCTACAACCACCTCAAGCGCGTCCGGGCCCGGAGGACCCGCCGCCAGAGCCTGCTGCGCAAGAGCAACCTGTTGCTCATCGGCCCCACCGGGAGTGGCAAGACGCACCTCTCGCGGCAGCTGGCGCAGATTCTGGAGGTGCCGTTCACCACGGTGGATGCGACCGAGTACACCGAGGCCGGCTACTACGGGAAAGACGTGGAGATGATGGTCGCCGAGCTCATGCTCCGGGCGGACCACGTCCTCGAGGAGGCCCAGCGGGGGATCATCTTCATCGACGAGATCGACAAGATCGCCCGGCGCACGCAGGGGGCGCGCAACGGCGCTGGCGCCCGGGACATCGGTGGTGAGGGCGTCCAGCAGGCGCTGCTCAAGCTGCTGGAGGGCCGCGAGGTCCAGGTCCCGGTCCAGGTGAGCGCCGGCTGGCACCGCAGCGAGACGGTGACCCTCAACACCGAGGACATCCTCTTCATCTGCGCGGGCACCTTCAGCGACCTCTACAACGAGGACCATCAGGGGCGGGTGCGCGAGGTCGGCTTCGGTGCCCAGGCCCGGCAGGCGGAGCGTCGCTCCCGGCGGACCCTCACCACGCAGGAGCTGGTGAGTTACGGCATGCTCTCGGAGCTGCTGGGAAGACTTCCGGTGTCGGTGCACCTGCAACCACTGCAGGAGGATGAGCTGCTCGAGATCCTCACCGGACCCCCGGACGCGATGGTGCGTGAGTACACCGAGCTGCTCGCCCTCGACGGCATCGAGGTGACGTTCAGCGAAGACGCCCTCCGCGCGGTGGTGCGCCACAGTCAGTCGCGCGGGCTCGGCGCCCGTGGGCTGCGGGGCATCCTCGAGCACGTGATGTCCGATCTCATGTTCACCGCGCCCGAGCTCCGCGAGAGCCAGGTGCGCGTGGATGTGGATTGGGTGCGGCCGCGCCTGGCCGGGAGCGGGGAGGGTGTCGCCACGTTGCACTGAGCGCTTCCCCACGGAGGCGTGGCGGCTCGACCCGACGAGGCGTCAGCCCCCCCCGCACCGGAGCGTGGGAGCGGGAGCGCGTGGAAGCATCGACCTCGACGCGTGTGGCACCCCGCCGGTGCTGCGGTCCACCCACGAGCGCAGGCGCGGGGGGCTCCGCAGCTTGCGGCCCGGCAGTGGAGCGGCCCCGCCACCTGCGTGCGGGGGCGCCCGGCCGGGTCCGGGATCTTCTGCCCCGGAGGTCTTCAGCGCCCCGCGTTGGCCCCCGAAGCCGCGTCGGCGTCGAGGGTCTGGCTGGGCGCATCCCGTCCCCCCGGGGCGTCCGGCTGGCGTCCTCCCGACAGGCCACTCAGAGCCTGGAGCGACTGCTCCATCAGCGCGACGACCTGGCGATCCTGCAGCAGGGCCATCACCGAGTCGTTGCGCAGCGCCGCCTTCCAGTCACCGGATTCGATCGCTTCGCGCACCCGGGGATCGGAGAGCGCACTGCGCAGTCGCGGATCCCGGCGCAGCTCCCGGTAGCCCTCGGTGCGGCTGAGCTCACGACGCTGCTCCGGATCGAGCGCCGTCTGTCCCAGGGTGATGAAGGTCCGCGCAGGCGCGAGCTGGGCGTAGTCGAACAGGTTGTGCGTCCGGGCCATGGCGAAGGCCACCGAGTCCTTGGACGCCAACGACAGCTTCCTGCCCGAGATCTGGACGTGCTCTTCGGCGAAGACCGCGGCGCTGGTGAAGAGCCAGGCCACCAGCGCCACCTTGGCGGCGCCGATGACGAACCCCAGGGAGCGGTCCGCCCCGTCCTGCTCCTTCTCCTCTCCCGCGGAGAGCATCCGCCGCAGCACCCGGGTCACGACCCAGCGCACCAGGGAGAAGAGGGCGATGAAGATCACCAGGGAGGCGAGGACCCATCCCAGGACCGGCGGCCCTCCCAGCTGCTCGGAGAGGAAGGGGGCGGCGCGTGCGGCGAGGGGCTTGGTGAAGAGGCCTGCGATGATCAGGGCCGCAATCTGCGCGAGCTGGCGGGAGGCGCCGGTGAGCGCTCCCAGCAGGCCGAAGAAGGCCATCAGGCCCAGAATGGCGAGATCGATCCCCATGCACGCACCCGAGTTCAGAGACGGCTGCGCCGCTCGGTCTCGATGGCCTCCTGCACCGCGGCGAGCTGCTCACGGTAGCGCACGTTCTGGGGCTCGAAAGTCAGCGCCATCTTGAGGTTGCGCTCGGCGTTGGCGAGGCGACCGGCCTGGACGTCCTGCTGCGCGGTGGCGAAGAACTGCCGGCCCCGCGGGGTGGTGCCGATCTCCTCCTCGCTCTGGCGCTTGGCGGCCGCCTTGGTCTCGGCCTCCGAGGCTTCGGTGAAGCGCAGCTTGCTGGCGCGCTCCGGCCCCTGGATGTCGGCCAGGTACTGACGGCGGCGGCGGTCGTCGCGCAGGACCGCGTAGGCCTCGGCGAGGCGCTTGTAGAGCTCGTGGACGTGGTGCTTGAGGGTCGCGTTCTCCACGTGGAAGAAGCGATCGGGATGGAAGGTCCGGCTCTCCCGGTAGAAGGCCTGCTTGATCTCCCCCGGGCTGGCGTCGTGTGGGATCCGCAGCACCTGGAAGTAGTCCAGCGTGGAGAGGGCCCCCGCCCGCTCGGAGAGATCCTGGAGCTGGGACATGTCCAGGCCTTCGGGGAGGCTCACGGGCCGGGTGGCGCCGGCCGCCGCGGGGGCCACCGGCGCGGATGCCGGGCGCACCGCCGGGACCTGGGGCACCGCCAGCCCGGGGCTGGAGACCGGCTCACGCCCCAGCGGCCGGGCACTGCCTGCGCCCGGAGCAGCCGGGGCCAGCGGAACTCCAACGCTGGTGACCGGTTCGGCCGCGAGCGGCGGCGCACGGCCCGGCGTTCCCGGACCTCCGGCGGGTGGGGTGAGGCGCGGAGCGCCGGGGCGTCCTGTCGGAAGCGGAGCGCCACGTCCTCCCGGTGGCGGCCCGAGGGTGGGGGGCGCGACCGGACGATGCGCGGGCGGCCCTGCCGGCGCGATGGTCGGCGGAGCGGCGGGGCGAGTGGCTGGCACCGGAGCCAAGCCCGGCACCGGGGCCGGGCGGTGCGCCACCGGCGGCACCGCGGGCATGGTGGGCGGTGCGGCTGGACGCGCGGGAGCGATGGACGGGGGCGCCAGCCCCGGTCGTGCCTGGGCGGAGGGGGCTGCAGGGGGCGGGGGCTGTGGCCGGAAGGGACCGCCGGGAGGGGGCATCGCGGCGCTCCCGGGGCGCACGGGGGGAATCATCGGCGCGATGGAAGGCGCCACCCGTGCCGGGGCGGGAGGTGCCCCCCGGTGGGCGGATGGAGGAGCACCACCCGGAACCGGAGCCACCGCGGGCGCTGCGGGAAGCGGACCGGGGGCAGACGCACCCGACGGCGCCGCCGGCCTTCCCTGGCCCGGGGCCACCGGCGGACGAACCGGGGGAGACGCGGCCGGCGGAATCAGGGGGGCCACTCCGGGGACCGGGGGCGGAAGCGGAGCCTGCAGCGTCCGGGGCGAGGCAGCGCCCGGGCGGCCGGCGGACGGAGACGGTTGGGGTGCTGCCGGAGCCCCCGGGAGCGCGCCTGCTGCCTGACCTGCGGGGCGGGGAACGCCGGGTCGCACCCCTGCTGCCGGCGTCAGGGGGCGTGGCGCGCCCTGCGGAGGAGCGTGGGCGGGCGGAGGTCGCGCGGAGCCAACGGCCGGGCGGGGCGGGGCCGGAGACAAGGGGGCCACGCGCGGAGGGGAAGCGCCCGGGCCGGCGGGCGGGCGCGCAGGTCCACCGGGTCCAGCCGGCGTGCGCGTCCGCCCCTCGTTCCCGGCGCGCGGGTCCGGAGCTGCCGTGGGAGGGCGCGGCCTGGGCCGCTCGCCGTTGTCAGGAGGGGAGGACAAGGATCGCGTGGGGCTCGTTGGCGGCTAGCGGGAAAAGACCGGCAGGTCGGGGCTGGTGACGTCCACGCCCCCACGCGACAGCTGCATCCGACGGTTGGCCTCGATGGAGCGGGCGATGTCGTCCTCGGAGAGGCCGGAGGAGAGGGAGATGGTCATCGAGGTCCGCTGGCCGGTCTCCAGGTCCGCGGCGGACACCTGAACGATCCCGTCGCTGTTGATCTCGAACGTCACCTCGATCTTGACCTCGCCCCGGTACCCGATGCGGAAGCCGGTGAACTCGAACTCCCCCAGCATCTCGCACTCTTCGGCGCGGTTGGACTCACCCTGGTAGACGCGGATCTTGACCTTGTCCTGCCCGTCCCGGCTGGTGGTGAAGGTCTTGGAGCGGTCCAGGGGCACCGGCGAGTTCTTCTCGATGATGCGCTCGGTGTACCCGCCCACGGTGCCCAAACGCAGCGAGAGCGGCGTCACATCCACCAGGAACGTGGAGGTGCGCGCGTCGAGCAGTGCGTGTCCCTGCAGCGCGGCGCCGGTGGCCACCGCCTGGTCCGGGTCGATGCCCTCGAGCGGCTGGCGCTGGAAGTAATGGGCCACCGACTCGCGGATGATCGGCAGCCGCGTGGGCCCGCCCACCAGGATGATGGCGTCGATGTCCGAGGCGGTCAGCCGGGCACTCTGCAGTGCCTCGTCACACACCTTGAAGGTGCGCTGGACCAGATCCATCACCATCCCGTTGAAGTGCTCGGCGGTGAGGGTCTGGCGCAGCTCCAGCACATTGCCCTGGGCGTCCTGACAGATGGCCGGGACGTGGATGCTGGAGATGCCGACCTGACCGACCTCGATCTTCCCGCGCTCGGCCGCGTCCTTGAGCATCTGGATGCACTGCTTGCTCTGACGCAGATCCAGCCGCGTGTGCGCCAGGAAGTCGTCGGCCAGCCAGTCCATGATGCGGTCGTCGAAGTCGTCGCCGCCCAGGTAGGTGTCGCCCGCGGTGGCGAGCACCTCGAACACGTCCTTGCCGATCTCCAGGATCGACACGTCGAAGGTTCCGCCGCCCAGGTCGTAGACCACCACCCGCTGGTTCACGTCCCGGCCGAAGCCGTAGGCCAGCGCCGCCGCGGTGGGCTCGTTGATGATGCGCAGGACGTCCAGCCCCGCGATGCGTCCGGCATCCTTGGTGGCCTGGCGCTGGTTGTCGTTGAAGTAGGCCGGGACGGTGATCACGGCGCGGGTGACCGGGTGTCCCAGATACCCCTCCGCCACCGCCTTGAGCTCCTTGAGCACCAGGGCCGAGATCTCGGGGAGGGAGTAGGTGTCGTTGCGGATCGCGATGCGGACCGAGTTGTTGGGGCCCTCCACGATCCGGTAGGGCATCACCGCCTGCGCCTTCTTCACCTCGTCGGAGAAGTAGTAACGGCCGATGAGACGCTTGGCCGAGTACACCGTGGTCTCGGCGTGGGTGATGATGTTCCGCTTGGCCGCGTTGCCCACCACGACCGTGCCGTCGTCCAGGAACGACACGCTCGACGCATGGGTGGTCTCGCCCCACTCATTGGGGACGACCACCGGGGCTCCATCCTGGACCACTGCCACGCAGGAGTAGGAGGTCCCCAGATCGATGCCGATCGCCACGTCGTCCGACATGTCTGCTCCGGGCCGAATCGGGCGCCCCCGGCGGACGCCACAAAAGGTCTGCGAAAGCCTGCACCCTAGGAGGGTCCAGACGCCCTGTCAACGCGTTGTCTGACAGAACCTCAATGAAATCATGAGTTTGCGATGTGTTCTGGTTGGCGATTGTGTAATGACTGATCGACCGGTCAATCCCTCACATCCTCAGGGCATCGGCGCGAAGGACGCGTCGAGGAAGCGGACGAAGAGGTTGGCTGCGGCGTGCAACAGCGTGGCGCCGAGGATCGTTCCGGTCTTCTCGCGCATCCACCCGAAAAGCAGGCCGGGGAAGAACACCGAGAGCCGCCAGACGGCGAAGATCGCCAGGTGGCCCAGCGCGAAGAGCAGGGCGGTGACCACCAGGGCCGGGCCCAGACGGGCGCCGAACAGGCGCCGGCCGCCGGGCCAGGCGTCTCTCAGTCGGGTCTGGATGAAGCCCCGGTAGAAGAACTCCTCGGGGAGCGCCACCACCAGGGTCTGGTCCAGCACCCACTGCCCGAAGTCGGGAGGGAGACGCGGGGTGAACCGGACCTCGGCGCCCGGGCGGTAGGGGGAGAGGGCGGCGGCCAGCTCTGCGGGCAGCTCAGAGACCAGGTGGAGGAAGCCCCAGTACGCCGCAAAGAAGAGGGGGGCGATCAGCAGTGAGAGCCCGAGGAAGAGCTTCAGGTCCTCGCGCCAGTGGCGCAGCGACAGACCGTAGTCGCTGAGATCCTCACCCCGGCCGCGCATGGCCAGGATGGGGAGGTAGAGGAACCCGGCAGTCGCCACCAGCTTGGTGGCACTGCTCAGCCCGAAGGCGAGAAATGCGAGCACCAGGGAGCCGAAGGCCAGGCTCCACACCAGGAGCACCTCGGTGGTCGCCCGCCGCCCGGCAAACGGCCACACCCCTGTCTTCGCTGACGTCACTCGAGCGCCCCGGAGGCCACCACCTGCTGCATGACCTCGATGGGCAGGGCCCAGCTGATGCCGCCCCGTTCCCTGACCACGGTCGCCACCAGACGGCCGCGCGCATCGAACAGGGGGGTCCCCAGCGGTAACTTCGCCCGGAGCGCGGCGCGGGGACCCGCTGCCTGCCCGGAAGCCGGTGGGGGGGCGATCCACTGCAACGGGTGCGTCTGCAGCGCGCCCGTGGTGTCGCGCGTGACCGCGATCACCCAATCTCCGGGCCGGAAGGAGGAGAGCACACGGATGGGAACGGCCTCGTTGAGCCCCAACGCGGAGGGGGCGCGGACGAGCGCGAGCCCGGTGGTCGCGTTGGCGTAGAGCACGCGACCCCGGTGGGTGGAGCCGCCATGGTGCAGCCGGGCGTGGGTCAGCTCGACATGGGCGACCGAGGTGAGGAGCTCACCTCCCTGGCCCACCAGAATCCCCGGCCCCCGCCCCGCAGGACCTTCGAGGACCCACAGGGTCCGCTCGCACTGGGCGCGCAGCTTCTGCATCGCGGCCCTGGTGGGGCGGGTCGGATCGGCGGACCAGGCGGGAAGCGCGAGCAGGAGCAGCAGCCACGCGCCACGGGACCGCAGCCTTCGGAAGACACCGCCCGCCGGCATCACGGACGATCCGGGGCGCGCCCTTCGCGGCGGGTGAGGAGCTGACGCCGACGCTGGTGCAGCGGGACGTTGGCGGGATCGGCGGCGAGGCCACGCTCGTACTCCTGAAGCGCCCGTTCAGCGTCCCCGCGGCCTTCCCAGGCCTGGCCGGTGGCCTGATGGATACGGGCGCGCGCTGCCGCGGAGGGATTGCGGTGGAGCCAGGACTCCCGGGCGCGATCGAGGGCGTCGGCGGTGAGGCCTTCATCCAACGCGCGGGCGATCCCCCGCCAGTTGCCCCGGGGCAGATCCAGCTCGAGCCGCTCCAGCGGAACGCTGAGCTGCTGGCCCATGCGGCGCACCCGTACCTGTTGGCGCCGGCGCTCCTCTTCATGGGCGGGGCTCAGTGCGTGTGCGCCGAGCTGCTCGAGCTCACGGCCGAGCGCGACCGCCCGCTGCCGCGCCTCCCGCCCGCTGACGTCGAGGGCCAGGTCGAGCAGCTGATAGGGATCCTCCTCCTTCACCTCGCGCAACCGCGAGAGGATCGCTTCGGCGCGGGCGTGGATCTCCGGCGTGACCTTCAGGGCCGCTCCGGCCGGGGCCTTGTTGGGGAGGCGCCCGGTCTGCTGGGCCTCGAGCCGCTCACGCAGCGCAGGGGGAAGCTCGGCGAACTGGAGGGCGAATCCTGCGGACATCCCCCATGCTCGCGCCTGCTCCCCGGTGACGTGGCGGACCACATCGCCCTCGCAGCGCCACTCCTCCCCGTCCAGCTCCAACATGAGCGACAGCCGGGTCATGAGCGGTGGAGGCTTGGCCTCGGTGGCGACGAACAGGCCGGCGCGCGACACGTCGGTGCACTCGAGCGGCCCCAGGAGCCAGGAGGCGCCTTCCGTCACCCGGGCGCGGATCGCGGCCTTCGAGGACGGGTGCAGAAGGATGGTGGGGGGACCGCTGGAATCCACCTCGCCGGCGGGCGGCGGGGAGATCTCGACTGCCGGGAGCTCGTGGGTCGGCCGGCGCAGGCGCGCAGTCGCATTGAGAAGCGCCTGGCGGAACTCGGCGGCGGTCTGGAAACGCTGGTCCGGGTCCTTCTTCAGCGCCCGCATGATGATGTCGCTGAAGCCCGGATCGGTGGAGGGGACCACCCGGATGGGCGGGGTGGGGATCTGATCGCGCTGCTTGATCAGGACCTGCGGCATGGTGGGCGCGGTGAAGGGGAGGGCGCCGGTGGCGAGCCGATAGCCGATGATCCCCAGTGCGTAGAGGTCGATGCGGCCATCGACCTTCTCGCCGTTGGCCTGCTCAGGCGCCATGTACTCGGGCGTCCCGACAATGGCCCCGGGCCGGGTGTGGACCTCGGTGAGATCCGCGAAGAGCTTCGCGATCCCGAAGTCCAGGACCTTCACGAAGTGGGGCTGCCCGCTGCGCGGGGTGAGGAAGATGTTCTCGGGCTTGAGATCGCGATGGATGACGCCGCGGGCGTGGGCCGCTCCGAGCCCGTCACAGACCTGCGCCAGGATCGGCATGGCCACCGAGGCGGGCACCACGCCGCTGCTGTCGGCGAGCTGGGCCAGCGACTGACCCTCCAGGTACTCCATGATGAAGTAGTGGATGGTCTTCTGCACCGCCATGTCGAAGATGCTGACGATGTTCTCGTGGCCGATCACGTTGACGGCGCGCGCCTCGGCGAAGAACCGGGCGACGAGATCGGCATGCACCGCGAGGTGGGGGTGGAGGACCTTGACCGCCACCTTGCTGCCGATGAGGACGTGCTCCCCGAGGTACACCGCACCCATCCCGCCCCGGCCCAGTTGGCGGGTCAGCAGGAAGCTTCCAAGCTGCGTCCCCACCAGGTTGGGGGGGATCGCTCCCGAGTTCCGCCCCGGTACGGGCTTCGCATCGGTCACAGGTGGGTTCTCCGAGGGGGGCGGCGGTTCATGAAGCGCCCCGACTCTAGCGCAGGAGGCCGCCCGGAGATCCCCTCTTCTGGGTCGATCGTCTCAGATGCGGTCCGAGCGTTCAGGAAGGCTGCCTCAACGCCATCAGAAAGGCTCCCGTATCCAGGGTATTGACCACCCGGTCACGGGTGACCCAGCCCTTCCGGGCCGTGGCCACGGCGAAGCGCAGATGTTCGAGCTCCTCGACGTTGTGGGCATCGCAGCTCAGGACCACCCGGACCCCCAGGCGCATCGCGAGTCGGGCGTGCTCGGCCTTCAGGTCGAGGCGGTGGGGACTCCCGTTCACCTCCACCACCAC
>Ga0079224_100009235_pt1 | contig 13425 bp, 12 predicted proteins | sample Stecom2015_FD_80414 | JGI IMG/M metagenome (GOLD analysis project Ga0079224, IMG submission 80414) | Agricultural soil microbial communities from Utah to study Nitrogen management - Steer compost 2015 | ecosystem: Environmental > Terrestrial > Soil > Agricultural land | place: USA: Utah... | reverse complement strand
TCCGGCATCGTGATGATCGCCCCGAAGGTGCCCAGGGCGATAGGAACCGGGATGAAGTAGGGCAGTGAAGCGGGGACTCGGTGAATGCGAGCCGCGATGTAGTGACCGAACTCGTGGAAAAGCAGAATCGCCAGCAGAGGCAGCGCGAAGGTCCATCCGCTGAGCGTGCGCTCCAGCGCCGGAAGCTTGGCAGTTTCTTCGGTCAATGCCCAGTAAGAGCCGCCCGCCCAAAACACCGTGGCGACGGTAGCGACGAAGAATGCAGCGTTGATGCGCGGATCGAAACGATACTCGTTCGAGGGTAGGCTGCGTGCTTCGCTCATGCTTCGAGGCTCTCGCGTAGTTTCGAGGTCAGCCTTTCGAGTTGCGGGCCCAGTGCGGCGTCGAGCACACCCAGCTCGGTGACGATGCGCAAATCGCCTCGCGGGCGCTCGGAGTCCGCGTGAACCTGGAGCGTGCCCGCCTGCAATGAGAGCGAGGCAAGCGACTGCTCCAGCAGCCGTGCGTCGCTCGGGTGAGCCTCGATCACGATTTGCCGCGCGCCACGCGCTTCAGAAAGCGCTTGCCGCGCCAAGGCAACGATGCGGGTTTCGTCCATGGCCAGGGCCTCACCCAACAGGCGCTCGGCCAAAACCCGAGCTAGCTCGATCTGTTGCTGCAACGTGTGCTCGGCGCTGGCTAGCTCGCGTGCTCGCAGCGCAATGGCGCGCGCAGCGAGCTCGGCGCTGGCGTTGGCACGCGCCTGGGCCTCCGCCCGCAGCCTGGCTTCGGCCGCGGCCTGCTCCGCTCGAGCGATGATCTGGTCCGCCTGCCGGCGGGCGGCTGCGATGATGTCACGGGCCCGTTCCGAGGCTAGGACCACCTGCTTTGGGAGCACTCGGGCTCGCTTCGCGTCGGGTGCTTCGCCGCGAACGGCACTGTCTGCCTGGTAGTGCCCCTGCTTGCGAAGCTTGGCGTGGTGGAGCATCATGCGAGCCGATACTCGGCAAGTGCACGAGCCAAGCTGGTCAGTTCGCCGGCGAGCACCTGAGCGCGAGTGGCGCGATCGGGTTCGCTGAGCCGTTCACACAGCTCCGACACCGCGTCGGCGTTGGTCAGCCCGGTCGCCAGGGCTTCGGCTCTAGAGCCCAGCAGGTAGCCCGTAGCGACGTAGGCGCACGCGAACTCGTCGCGCCGAGGGGTCACGCGGCCTCCACGACGACCGCCAGCGCTTCGCCCCCGCCGATGCAGAGCGTCGCGAGCCCGCGCTGTTGGCCCCGCTGGCGCAGCGCATGAACCAGCGTCGTGATGATACGCGCTCCCGTCGCCCCGATCGGGTGACCGAGCGCGACGGCGCCGCCATGAACGTTGACCTTGTCGAGCGAAACGCCCGTCAGGCTTGCACAGGTCATGGTGACACACGCAAAGGCTTCGTTGATTTCCCAGAGATCGACCTGCGACGCATCGAGAGACAGTGCGGCCAGGGCTCGCTGGCTGGCGAGCGCGGGCGCCGTAGTGAACCACTCGGGCGCTTGCGCTGCGCCGGCGTAGCCCACCAAGCGAGCCAATGGAGTACCCCCCAACTTGCGCCGCCCGGCCTCGTTGCACAGAACCAGAGCCGCTGCCCCGTCGCTGATGCTCGAGGCGTTGGCTGCGGTGATGGTGCCGTTTTTGGCAAACACCGGCTTGAGCTGCGCGAACTTCTCAGGCTTGCCGCGGCGGGGCTCTTCATCGTCACGCACCAGCAGCTCGCCGCCTTTGGCATCAGTCACCTTGACCTCGGTCAGCTCGGGCTCGAAGCGTCCCTGTTCCATGGCAGAGAGCGCTCGCGCGTAGCTTTCGCGGGCGAACTCGTCTTGAGCCTCTCGGCTGCACGCATATTTTTCAGCGCACATCTCGCCGGCGCGCCCCATGTGAAAATCGTTGTAGGGGTCCCACAAGCCGTCCAAAATCATGCCATCGACTAGCTTGGCGTCCCCCATACGGTAGCCGGTGCGCGCCTTGTCGAGGTAGTAGGGGACCCTGGACATGGACTCCATCCCCCCTGCGACGACGATTTCCGCATCGCCGACGAGCAGGCTGCGAGCTCCTAGGATCACGGCTTGCATGCCCGAACCGCAGACCTTGCTGACGGTGGTACAGGGAACGCTAGCGGGGATGCCCGCCTCGAGCGCAGCCTGGCGAGCGGGAGCCTGACCGACGCCTGCAGAGAGCACGTTGCCCAAATAGACTTCTCCCACGTCGTCGGGGTTGACGTGGGCGCGCGCCAGCGCTGCTTGGATGGCATGAGCCCCAAGCTCGGGAGCGCTGACTGCTGACAAGCGGCCGAGATAAGCGCCGATCGGCGTGCGAGCCGCGCTCATGATGTAAATGGGACTATCGAGCTTTGCCATCACAGTGTCGCTAACCCGAGGTTCTTGCGAATGCGAGGGAGCGGAGGCTCCAAGTTTGGCTCGAACGGTTGCCCCGTGATTTGTTCCACGGCTTCGACATAGCGCAAGATGGCCTCGATCTTCACGTCGTCGGGGATCTTAGGGATCTCGCCCTCGCCGCGAAAGCCCTGCTCCACCAGAAATCGCCGTACGTACTCTTTGTCGAAACTCTCTGGGGCTTCGCCCCGTCCGAAGCGCTCCCGGTAGCTGGTTTCGAACCAAAAGCGTGACGAATCGGGGGTGTGGATCTCGTCGATGACCACGATTTCGCCGGTCTTCGTCTTGCCGAATTCGTATTTCGTGTCGACCAGAATCAGTCCGCGCTCGCGGCAGCGGCGTTCACCCTCCGCGAAGAGCGCCAGCGCCAGACGCTCCATGGTCTCGTAATCCTCGACTGCCATGGAGGTCTGCTTCAGGATTTCGTCGCGCGAGACAGCTACGTCGTGACCACCATGCGTGGCCTTGGTGGTGGGCGTAACGAGGACTTCGGGCAACCGCTGGTGGCGCACCAGACCGTCCGGCAAGACATGCCCGCAGTAGTGACGCACCCCCCGTTCGTAGTGAACCCAAATGCTTGTCGAGGTGGTGCCCGTTAGATAGGCGCGGACCACCATTTCTACTGGCAACAGCTGGCACTCTTCGGCAATCAGCACATTGGGATCGGGTACGGCGAGCACGTGGTTTTTTGCAATGTGGCGCGTTTGTTCGAACCACCACGCGGCAACCTGGTTCAACAGCTGGCCTTTGAGCGGCAGCGTACCGAGCACTCGGTCGAAGGCGCTGATCCGATCGGTGGTGACGATGATGCGCCGGCCGTCACCCGGGCTGTAATTGTCTCGAACCTTGCCCCGGTAGAGCGCTCCGAGCTCCGTGAAGTTCGTTTCGACCAGGGGTGCTTCTAGAGCTCGACGAATCGTATCTCTACTGGTGCTGACCACGCGCGACAAGGTAGTGGTGAGCTTGGCTGTTTACAACTGGGTTCGGCTCGACTTGCTGACGCCGAGAGCGCGAATTGCGATTTTCCAGGCGCGGGCAGGCAGGACGAGCTAAAAGGCATTCGAATGCAGGACGTTGCATTTGGCACTCCGCGCAAGCTGCCCAAGCCATCCCAGCTCGAGGGGCGCGTAGTGGTGCTCGACATCGCCTTCGCGGGCAGCGGCAGCGGGGGTGGGTTCGAAAAGATCACGCAACGGTTCATCGATGAATTGGGACCCCGATTGCGGGGTTGGGTGGACCATCACGATCACGTGGCGCATGCGCGCTACGCCGACGATCCGCGCTTCGTGCTGGCCACCAAGGCCGAGCACGGCGCGTGCCCCGAAATGATCGATCCGGCGCTTGTCGAGCGTATCGGACCGGTGGATACGGTCTTGTGCCACACCGACTTCGATGGTCTGGCCAGCGCTGCCAAATGGATGCTGGGTGGAGTCGAGCCCTACGCCGGGTGCGACGACGACGCGCGAGCCATCGACACGCGCCTGGGTCGCCCCAGTAAAGTGGGCGAGCGCATCGACCGCGCTCTCAGGGCTCGACCGCGGGACACGGCGCTCATGGGGCTCATCGTGCGCCATTTGGTGGGCGGCCTGAACGACGCATCGTTGTGGGTGCCCATCGATCAGGCCGCCGCTGCCCTGGTTCCCATCGAACGCGAGACACACCGCGCCGCGAAGTCGTATCGGCGGCTGCCTCCTGGTGTGGCGCTGGTCGACGTCGCCAACGGGTTCGGTCCAATCGACAAGACGCTGCTGTTGCTGCTCGGTCAAGAGCGCGAGCCCGTCAGCATCGTGCTCGATCGCGACAACGTCACGGTGGCGGCTCGCTTCGACAGCGGATTGAACTTCTTGGAGCTCTTCAAGCTGAGCGGCGGTATGCCGACGCGAGTCTCACTACCTCGCAAGCGCGAAGCCGAGGTATTGCGGGCTCTCGGCGTCGACCTCGACTCGCTGGTCGTTTGACCCAGGGGCTGGCCAGCGCCCGTGGTGGTTGATCTGTATCACCCGCCATGATACAGGTGATTTCAATTCTGAAATGAGGGGGCCGCGAAGGCCTTGTAACTGCTTGTTATTGCTCGCGTGCTGGATTGGCCGGCGCGCCGTTGAGCGTCAGGAGCGCATGGCATGATCGCGGGTGTCGTTGAAGGCTTGTCCGCACCAAATCCAGAAGTCGTCATCGAGCGACGAGGGATTTACCTGTGCCTGTTGGTCAATCGAGCGCAGCGAGCCATGCGGGTGATCGACTTTCGCTCCGGACCAAGCCAGGACAAATGCCGCCTGATTCTGGAAGTTGCTCGGCAGCACGCGGTGGAGCGTTTGTTCACGCTGGTGGAGCGCGACGAAGTGAGCGCTTGGGCGCGCCTCGGGTTTACGCGCGAGGGCTGTATTCCCGGCTTCTACAAGCGCAGCGACGCCTACGTCTTGGGAAGTCTGCTCGATGACGACGTACCACGGCAATCCGAGACGCGTATCGCGATCGCGGCCGCTCGCAGAGCGGAACCCCGTGGACTCGACACGGTATTCAAGATCGATGCTCGCGTGTTGCGCTCGACCCGCGTGCGCGCAGACCACAGTTATCAGACTGCCAAAAAGCTGGCGCGCACGTGGGGCAAAGCGTTGCCTGCCCCGCGCGTGACGAGCCTTCGGGAACAGGAGCTCAGCCGTGCCAGGGCCTTCGCCGAGCGCGCGGGGGCGGCTCTCGGGTCGTTCGACCCTTTCAGCCGCGACGCCGAGCGCTGCTACTATGCGTGTGCTTCGCGAGGTGGATTGACCGTGGTCGCCAGCGTCGAGAGCCAGGCCTGCTTCGACAATGCCTACCTTCAGCTCGTCAGCGCTCCGCGTTCGACCAAAGAAGCCTTGTTTACGGCTCGTGCGCTATCGGGCATCTGTGAAGCCCTGCGCCAGCGCGGCGTGGTCAGCTGCTTCGCCACGACACCGGTGCACGAATCGGAGCTGGCGGCCAGCTTTCTAGGTAACGGCTTCCGCCGCACCGGAATTCTGCATCGTCACCTGCTAGGGGCCGGCGAGCGCCAAGACGCGTTTCTGTGGTCCCGAAAACTGGCATTGCCGAGCGACGCCTGACAACATCCCGGCGTGAGGCACACAGCTTTGGGACCGGCCATCCGCGTAGTGGCGTGGGTCATCGTTTGCGTAGCGATCAGCACGAGCTCGCTGGGTTGGGCCGCCCCCGCTCCCGTCGTGGCGCCGCCCGGGCCGGGGCAAGCGGCGCTGGCAGTCGGGTTTCAGGCAGGGCAATTGCGCGCCGCAACGTGTCCGCGCTTGCCCTGTAGTCACGAGCAAGGTCAGCCCATTGCCCTGCCCTCCGAGGCTTCCAATTTGGTAGGGGCTGCCACCCTCGAGCTGTTGAATCTCGGGCAAGGGCGTCACGCCGTATGGTTGGTGATGCCCGATCTTGCTCGGGCTCGTGCCTACGAGGTGGTGCTTGCCGCGTCGCTTTCGGGTGGACCGGTCAAAGTCGTCTTCGAGGGGTTTACCGGGCTGACCTCCGGCGAAGACGGTGCGCGGCAGGGGCCTATGGTGTACGTCTCCGAGCCGACCGCCAAGGGTGAGCGAAGAGTCGTCATCGGCAAACAGTACGAAGCGATCTCGCTGTGTGGTCGTCCCACCGTGCTCGCCCCCAACCTGCTGAACCCAGCCGACTTGGCGCTTCATCCAGCCAAGGTGCAGCGCTTGTCACCCAGCGAACGTGCACGTGCCGCTCGCTTGAAGGCGGTGCGGCTGGATGGAGCTGCGCGCATGGGTCCGCCCGTGCTCCGCGCGGTCGGCGCATCGAGTGGCATTGGAGCTCCGCAGAATCTCACTGACGGTGACTTGTCGACCTCGTGGGCCGAAAACCGCGGCGGCGACGGAAAGGGAGAGTTCGTCAAGCTCAACGCTCCACCGGAGCTTCCGATCATGGGTTTCGATTTCGTGCTTCGCCCAAGCGGTGAATCGCCGAATCCGCAGGTGGCGAGCCCTCGCGAGTTCTGGCTCGCAACGCCCGAGCACTTGATGCTCGTCAGCGTGCCCGAAGACGCGGCTCGGACACCGGGGGCCGTATTCCGCGTCATGCTGGAGGAGCCGCTGCGCACCGACTGTGTGTCGCTGGTGATCGAGAGCGCGGACCGTGACGCCCCCGACATGCAGGTCACCGTCGCAGAGATCACGGCCGTGAGCGAGTTCGATCCCAGCGACTTGAGAGGCCTGGTAGGCGCGTTGGCAGGCGGCGGGGAGCGCGCCGAAGCTGCCAAGGCCATGTTGATGGCGGGAGGTCCAGCGGCCTTCCAAGCCGTCGCGGATGCCTACCGCGACCTCGACGAGGGGGGACGCAGAGTCGCGCTGGACGTGATGGACCAAGCGGATTGTGAGCTGGCGACTCCCACGTACGTCCGAGCGCTGCTCAGCCGCTACAAGGCTCACGCGATTCACGCTCGCGACCGCCTACGCCGCTGCGGTCGAAAGAGTGCGGACCACCTGGTCAAGACTCTGAGGATCGCCCGGCCCCGGGCCTGGCCGATTTTGGCCAACGAGCTCGGCCTGATCGCTCCTGATCGCGCGGTGCTCGAAATCGCCCCGCTGCTCGACGATGACGCCCAGGCGCGCCGCCGTCTGCTGCGCATCGCCTTGGCTCGCGCCGTTGTCGATCCCGATGCCAAGCAGGCGGTCGAGCAAGTGCTGACCGATCCAAAGCTTTCCGATCGCGCGCGCCTCGACGTGATGCGGGCGCTCGGTCCCGCGCTGGCAGACTTTGGAAGCGCGTCGCTGAAAGCCTTCGCCGAGCTGTCCAGGCGCAATGATTTTCGCACGCGTTTCTTGCTGCTGGGACCTGCTGCTTCGCTGTCCAGCGTCGACGCTACGGCGCGCAACTACTTGAGTCGTGCCTTGACCGGCGACGACAATCAGCACATGCGGCACGGAGCTGCCGTGGCTGCGGGCGCCGTGGCGCAAATGACCGAGGAGCTGGTGCGTGCGACGAGCGATCCTGCGGTGCGTGTCAGAAAGGCTGCAGTGGAGGCCCTGGGTGAGCGGCGTGCCGACGCGGCAAAGGCTGCTTTGGTCGAGCGGCTTAGTGCCGATCGCTGGCCGATGGTGAGAAGCGCCGCGGCGGACGCTTTGGGTGGCCTCGGGCCGAGCCCTGAGTTGGACCGAGCCCTCGGGCAAGCGCTCGACGACTCGTCACCTTTCGTGCGCGCGCCCGTGGCGCGAGCTTTGGGGCGTCGGCGCGCCTATGCCTTTGCGCCACAACTCCGCAAGCACCTCGAAGACGACGACGAGGTGCCGCGCGTGCGTGCCGCGGCCGCTCGAGCACTCGGCCGTCTCTGCGATCGCCAGTCACTCGAGCTCCTGACGGAACTAGGTGTCAAGCGTGCCGATCCCCTTCTCGACGAGCCAAAGAAGAACCTGTCAATGGCTGCGCTCGAAGCGTTGGCGGCCCTCGGCCCACCCGATCTGCGAGAGCGATTGAAGCCGCTGTTCTCGCCACACGCGGCTCCTGGCGCTCGGGCCGCTGCCGAGCGCGTCCTGGGTACCGAGCCGAGCTGCGCAGGCCGGTAGGAGCTTGGCTCGTGCCGCGGAGACATTTCGATCGAGGAATGGTAATTAGGCCGGGCCATGAAACAGAAGTGGACGCTGGTTACCGGGGCTTCGGGCTTTCTGGGCGGAGCGCTCGTGCGGGCGCTGATCGCGCAAGGTGAGCATGTCAGGGCCTTCGTGCGGCCCGGTTCCGATCTGAGCCGGCTGGCGCAGCTGAGCGGCGAGCGGCTCGAGGTTGCGGTCGGCGATTGTCTCGTCGAACACACGGTATATCGAGCGCTGGCAGGCTGCACGCGGCTCTACCATGTCGCCGCACTCCACCAATGGACGGACAAAGATCCGAGCCGGGTCATGGCTGCCGCAGTGGACGGAACGCGAGCCACGCTGCAAGCCGCCAAACGCCGCGGTATCGAACGCATCGTGTACACCAGCTGCACGACCACGTTGGGTATCAGTGACAGCGACGAACCCATGGATGAAGAGCACGAGTTCAACCTCGACGACCCCGAGACCTACGTGCAAGCCAAGGTCGACGCAGAGCAGGTTGCGCTCGACGCAGCGGCAGCAGGGCAGCCGGTTGTGATCGTGATGCCGAGCAGCGTCGTCGGCCCCGGCGATGCAAAGCCCACCCCTCTTGGCGTCGCCATTCTTCAGTACCTCAAGAACTCACCGAACTTCAAACCTCCTGTGATGAGCGGTGGGTTCAACGTCGTCGACGTGCGCGACGTGGCACAGGGTCACATTCTGGCCATGCAGAAGGGTCGCATCGGTGAGCGCTACATTTTGGGTGGCGATGACGTCACGCATCGAGGCTTCATCGAAGAGTTGAGCGAGCTCACGGGCCTGGCGGAGCCAGGCAAGACACAAGGACCCGGTATGGGCGCGTTGGTCGGCACGGTGGCCGAGCTGGCGGCTCGTTGGTCCAACAAGCCGCCGCCAATCACCCGCAAGGTCATGCGCGACTACGCTGGGGCTTTTGGTTTCGTCACCAGCAAAAAGGCCGAGCAAGAGCTCGGCTACCAGCACCGCCCGCTGCGAGAGTCACTGCAAGACGCAGTACGTTGGTTCGTCACCCACGGGTACTTGCCGGAGCGGGCGAAGCAGCGGATTCGTTTGGAGCTGCGGGCTGCGTGACCAGCAGCGCCGAACGCTTGCCAAAGGCCGACCAGCGGGCGCCCGCCGTCGGCGCGAGCATACTGTTCGGGACATTGGCGGCGCTCGTCTTGGGTGCGCTGCCCTTGACGCGGGCCGACGGGCAAGCGCCTTTCTGGTTGTGGGCGACCTGCGCCGGCTCCGGGGCGCTGGTATTGGGGCCGGCGCTGGTGGGTGCCCGGGCGATCAGAGGAGTCGATAGCCTGGTGGTGTCCGCAGCGGCTGCATTGATCTTGTGCGCTGGGCCGCTGATGTTCTTGGGAAGATTGATCAAGACCGCGACGCACCATCGCCCTTTGGGGGCGATGACGTTCGCTGTCATTGCAGCCTTTGTCGTGCTCGGGGCTTGGGTAGTCGTTGGGCGCCTGACGAGCATCATACGAACGAGCCCGCACCGGGGAGTGCGCCGCGGGTTGCTGGTCGCCTTGCTGGTGGCCTTGCTGCTCTCTTTGGTGGCCGCTCTGATGATGAGCGCTGGGCTCGGAGCGGCGGCGGGGGCTGTCCTGCTCGATGGAACCTTGATGGTCGTGTTCCTCGCGGCCGCTTGGCGTTTTGGTCTGGATTCACATTTCGACCGTGTGCCTGCCGCCCTGGCGTGGTCGTTGTGGGCAGTTGTCGTTGCTGGTGGAATCGTGGCGGCGCATAGGGTCGATCAGAGCAGTGTGCTCTTGTCCCTGCCGTTCAGTGTACTGGTGGCGTTGGTCAGCGCGTGAGCCCTGCCGCGTAGCCAGTGCCGGGCGCTTCGACCGGTGAACACTTGAAGCGTTTCGCCTCCGCGACGTCCTGCTCCTCCGGCCGTTGACGGAGCTGGCTCTCGACCTTAACTTCCTCGGGCTCCGGTGAAGCGGCTTTTTCCTCAGCAGCAGAGTCAGCGCGACTCGTCGCGCGGGCTGATCCATACTGAGGATCATGTCCGCCCGTAGCAGCCAAACGCGTCGCGGGCTCTTGCTGGCGCGAGGCTGGGCACAGCTCGCGTGGCGAGCCTTGGTCGTCTCGTTGGCGCTGCTGTTGGTCGCGGTACCGGGTGGGGCCCAGGCGGCCAGTTTCGGCGGAACCTCCGAGCCGGAGCCGAGCGGTGACCCGGCGAGCAGACCCGGCGATGCACCGTGGGCTCACGGGCTCGAGCGTGTCGCGTTACCCAAGCCGCCTGGGTACAACACCTACGACGGCGGCTGGATTCAGTACTCGTATCATCCGTCAGTGCTGGAACGAGTGCAGCCGTTGATCAAGGAGGCCGAGACATTCAAAGCGGAGTTGACGCGGCGCCTTGGCCACCCGGTGCTCGAGCGCGTCGACGTGCGCATCGCTCGGACGCCGAGAGAAATGCGCTCGTTGGCTCCGTCGGAGGGGAGCGTGCCGAGCTATGCCTCGGGCGTGGCGTATTCTCAGATCGGTCTGGTGCTGCTGACGATTCAGCCGTTGCACCCGAACTCGCAACACGACCTGCTCGAGGTGTTCAAGCACGAGCTGGTTCACGTCGCGATGCACGATGCGGTAGAAGGTCGGCACATTCCTCGTTGGTTCAACGAAGGCTTTGCGGTTCATGCTTCCGGCGAGAATCGAACCACGCGGCTCTGGACGCTTTGGAGCGCGACGCTCTCCGAAGATCTGCTCCCGATGGCGGAGCTCGAGACGAGCTTCCCGGCAGATCCGAATACCGCGTCCATAGCCTATGCGCAGGCCGCCGATTTCGTCCGATTCTTGATGCGCGATCATGATGAGCATCGATTCCGTGCGGCCATGGCGCGGATGCGGGCAGGCCAGCCATTCGCGGCAGCCTTCGGCGATGCTTACGGTAACGAGCTGGGCACGCTCGAGTACGAATGGCTCGAAGACGTGGCCAAGCGTTACACCTTTTGGCCAGTGCTTTTCAGCAGCACGGTGATTTGGGTAGGGGTGCTCGGACTTTTGGTTTGGGGCTGGCGGCGCAGAAAGGCGCGCGCGGAGGTCACGCTTGCGCGCTGGGCCCGTGAAGAAGCGCAAGAAGACCTGAGCGTCGCCAAGCGGGCTTCTGCGGAGGCACTAGGTAGGGTGCACATCGTGCTCACCCGCCCCAGCGCTCCAGAAGTGCCCGAGATCGGACCCGGCCTTCGCGAGCCGGAAGTTCCCAAGGTCGAACACGACGGCCGTTGGCACACCTTGCACTGACACAGCTTGCATTGACTGAGTGCTAGTGATCGGTGTCGATGTGCTTTTGTTCCAGGCGGCGTGACTCGTCTACCAGTCGTTCGAAGATGCGCTTGACCGTTTCGCCGTCGAGCGGCGGTGGCGCGGCTCGCGCCAGCTGTTCGAGGAGGGTGCGCTCGCGCTCCGGGTCGTAGACCTTGAGACCGCGCGCCCGCTTGTAATCGCCTACTTTGAGCACCACACGAATGCGCGCGGCAATCAATTGTAAGATTTGCTGGTCCAGCCGGTCGATTTCATCGCGCAATTCCATGAACTCGGGATCATCGGACGGCAGGGACATTTGAATTTTACTTGATGAGTGTTGGGCAGCCGGCAACGACCTGTACCTCTGTCACTGCTCCGCTCTTTAGCACGTCACACGACCGACCGTGGAGCTCTATGCGCGAATTGCCGGAATACGACCAGCCGTTTTCTTCGTCGCGTTCGACCAAATCACTGTCGAAGTATAGGTTTACGAGCTCTGGATTCGGCGGAGCCTTCGCGAGCTCCAATTGACAAGTCAGGCTGACTTCGTCGCCAATGCTGAACAAGCTGTTCGACAGGTCCGCGCCGTCACGAACGGAGTAATACTTGGTGTCTTGGCCTTCCCGCGCCGTTTGGCCGGCTTCTGCCAGTGCATCCAGAACGGTGACGAATGGCTCGCTGCCGGGCATGCCCACCACGAAGGTGCGGATCCCGTCATCGGCCAAATCCGAGATCACGCTGCTGGTTTGCTTCGAGTCGATGCAGTTCAAGGTGGCGTTTTTGACCTGATCGGGATCGCAGCAATCCAGATCGCGGCCGCAGACCCATTCGCCCAACAGGTGTTGTTCGAGATTGGCTATGCACGCTTCTGGGCTGCAGCTCACTCCGAGATTGCAATTCGGGGCGCCGTCGGTGATGAGCACCACCGAGACCCGCGTGCCCAGGGCGCTCAAGGTGGGCGAAAGCCGGGCCAGGGTTTCTGCGATCGGCGTCCCTCCCTCGGCCTGACGCAGACTGATGCTGTCCAACAGTCGTCTCAGCACCGGGCCCGTATCGCCGGACTGGCAGAACAACGAATCCCCCTCGGTGGCGGGGAACACTTGCCGGCCTAGGGCACATGCCTCCCCACTCTTGTCATCCGGGAATACCGCGGCGCCGTAACTGATGCGATGGCCAATCGCAAGCAGCAGGTCGCGAATGGCGAACTTGGCGCTCAACAGCTTGCTGCGCCCAGTGTCCTCGAACTTGTCGCCCATGCTGCCCGACGCGTCCAACACGAAGTAGACGACGGGCTTTTCGGTAAAGACCCGAACCACTTCGTCGCCGCAATAGTTGGCGCCGTCAGGCGGCGGTGGTCCCACGCACGGCGTGGGGTTCCAATCGATGCCACCCGAGCCGTCGGTGCCGTCGGGTGCCTCTTGCAAGGGTGGCGGGCGCGGGTCGTTGCACGACGCGACGCACGCGACGGCGACAAGCAGCGTACCCGGAACAGACCGCACCGCCCTCAGCATAGCACCGATGTGAAAGCCGGCGTTTCCGACGCTTTCCGGAGCTACGCAGCGCTTAAAAGCGGGCCAGCTCCACCCCCTCGGGGGTATCGTTGGCGGCGTGACGCGCCTCAGCAGCTTGGACCGCCTGATTTCCGTGGTGGCGGCGCTGGCATGCCTTGTCTTGGCGCTCGGCCTCGTGGATACCCCCGTGCGCGCGGTGAGCACCGAGCAGCAGCCGCTACTGCCTCGAGGCACCTTGCAAGATGCGGAGCTTGGCGTTTTGGCGCGAGACGTCGCGGGCAAACCTTTGGCCGACGTTACCTTGACGGTCTTCTATCAGCGCGACAACGAGTACTTCTGGGCCGGCAAAGGCCGCACCGATGCCAGTGGCCGGGCACACTTTCGTCGCCTGCCGCGCGGGGTCGTGTGGTTGCTCGCCGACAAGGAAGGATTCGCACGCACCTCGACCGAGCTCGTGCTCACCGAGACGCCGCGCGAGGCGCAGGTAGAGCTCGGCCCGGCGCACGCGCTCACCGTTAGCGTCCAGGACGAGTCTGGTCGGGCTCTGGAAGAAGCCACTGTATTGGTCGAAGACGAGGATCGCCTGCCGCACGGCGAGCTGACGGATCGATCGGGGAAGGCTCGCCTCACGCGGCTTGCTCGCGCGCCGTGGCGCGTGCGCGTGTCGGCACGCGG
>Ga0079224_100009234_pt1 | contig 13426 bp, 11 predicted proteins | sample Stecom2015_FD_80414 | JGI IMG/M metagenome (GOLD analysis project Ga0079224, IMG submission 80414) | Agricultural soil microbial communities from Utah to study Nitrogen management - Steer compost 2015 | ecosystem: Environmental > Terrestrial > Soil > Agricultural land | place: USA: Utah... | reverse complement strand
TGGTAGAAGCGGGCCGGCTCAAGTAAGTCGGGACGGGCAGTCGCAGTGCGGCGGCCAAGCGTCAGGCAAAGAACCAATAGCACACGCCAATTGAGGCCAGCACGCCTGCCAAGTCAGAAAGCAGGGCGCAGCCTATCGTATGACGGACGCGTTGTATGCCCACTGCGCCAAAGTACACGGCAACCACATAGAACGTGGTTTCCGTGCTTCCCTGCATGGTAGCGGCCAGGAGCGCAGGGAAACTGTCCACGCCGAAATGCTGCATGGTTTCGATCAGCATGGCGCGCGCAGCGCTGCCGGAAAACGGCTTGACCAAAGCAGTGGGAAGAGCGTCGACAAAGCGGGCGTCCAGCCCGACCCATAGGGTGAGTTCCCGGATACCACTCAGCACCATGTCCAGCACACCTGAGGCGCGTAGAACGCCCACAGCGCAAAGCATGGCAACGAGATAAGGGAGCAGGTTCTTGGCGACGTCGAAGCCGTCCTTGGCACCCTCCACAAAGGACTCGTACACCGGAACCTTTTTTATCGCGCCACACACCAGGAACAGGATGATGATGGCGCATAAAACCAGGTTTCCAAGCAGACTGGATGTCGCGCTGATGGCGGACGCGCCCATCCCCGCAAGCAGGGCCATCAGCCCGCCTATCACTAAAGCGGTTGCGGCCAGCCAGAGCAGCACTACAGGGTCGTGCAGACGCAGCCTTTGCATAAAGGCGACCGAGAGTAGGGCCGCTAATGAGGAGGCGCTGGTGGCCAGCAGAATTGGCAGAAAGACCAGGGCTGGCTCCGCCGCTCCTTGCTGAGCGCGATACATGAAGATCGTCACGGGTAGCAAGGTCAGAGACGAGGCATTCAGCACCAGAAAAAGAATTTGCGCGTTGGTTGCAGTGCGCGGGTCCGGATTCAGGCTCTGGAGCGCGTGCATGGCGCGCAGGCCTATGGGCGTTGCGGCATTGTCCAAGCCCAGCCCGTTTGCCGCGAAGTTCATCGTGATGAGGCCCAAAGCGGGATGCCCGGGAGGGACTTCAGGCATCAAGCGATGAAACAGGGGGGCGAGGATTCGCGCCAGCCCCTGCACCAGCCCGGCTGCTTCCGCAATGCGCAAAAAGCCCATCCACAGCGTCAGCGTGCCAAATAGCAGAATCATGATTTCCACGGAGAGGCCGGCCATCTCAAAAAGGGCGGCGACAATACGCGAGAAAACGTCGGGATCGTGCAACACCAGCCACTGGAAGAGCGCAGCCAGTATGGAGACGATGAAGAAGGCAAGCCAGAGCGTGTTGAGCATAAGCCATAATGATGACATGAACCGCAACGCGGCAGCGATAGGTGTCTCTGTAAATCCACGTATATCGCTGCCGCATCCCTGTCAGGAGTGAATACGCATGAACTGGAACGCATGGCGCCGTCGATGGTTGACGGAGCCTTTGTATCGGCGAGCACGCAATGGAGTCACGCCGTTTTCACTGTTTCAGCATCATGTGATGGAAGCAGGCGACGTTTGGTGGGAAGCTCAGCTTCTGTCCGGTACGCCCGACTGGAGCGCACTGACGTATGCCCGTCAAACCGGGCTTTCGGCTCACGAGAAAGCGTTCCTGGAGGGTCCGGTGGCACGCTTATGTGCGAACCTTGAAGCCGCGGCGAATCAAGACGTCCAGCTTTCAGGCAAGGCCTTGTGGGAAGTGCTTCGACACGAAAGGTTTGAAGGCATGGCCGTGGCGGCGGAGCATGGCGGATGGGGGTTGGGGAACTGGGCTCAATCTGAAGTGTTGCGTCAGGTTGCCCTGCGCTCGGTATCCACGGCTTACCTGCTTGCTGCTCGCTTTGTGTTTGGTCCCGCGGCGCTGCTGAGGTCGGCCGCCACCCCCGCGCAACAACAAGAATGGCTACCCAAGTTTGCAGCGGGCACGGCTTGCGGAGCGCTGGCGTCGTTTGTCGTCGAAAACGATATCGTGCCTATTCAGGCCACGGGCGTCCTGCTTCAGGATGAAGAGGGCGACCATTGCCTGCGTTTGAACTGGAGCGGCGCCCGGCATGCGCCTGGTCCGAAGCCTGATCTCCTCGTTTTGCCATTCCGCCTGCACGACCCCGACGGTCTCCTGGGAGCCCCTGGGGAACGGGGAGTGTGTGTTGCTCTTTTGGATACATCGTTGGCCGGCGTCACCCATCGTCAGAACAATGTCTGCGGTGAGAATGGCACGGCCAGGCCGACCAAGGGCGATCAGAACGGCCAATTTGAAACTGGACGCGGCGGCGCATTTGATGGGTGCGATGTGCAGCTCCCAGTTTGCGCGCTGCTAGGCGGGCCGGAATCGCTGGAGAAGGGGTTGTCAGCTTTGTTGGCGGCCCAGTCCGTTGCCAAGGCGATCGCCCTGCCTGCCCTGTCCGTCGCGTCCATTTCCCTGGGTGCGCACGCATCCAGCGCCGTGCTCCGACTTCAGGCGGAAGGCACGGGCTGTGAGATGTTGGGAGCCCGCAGCCGGCTGGGCCGCTTGGCGGCAACCACTTATCGCGTTGAAGCAGGCCGTCGATTCCTGAGCGCTTCGCTAGACTTAGGCTACAGGCCCATGCTGGCCTCCGCTCTGTTCGATATGAGCATCTTCGATGATGTTCGCGGCGCCATGGCCGACAGCATGGATTTGCTGGGCGGTGCCAGTGCAACGCCGGCGCTGACTGAGTGGCAGGAAGGGCTGCACGAGCTGCTACCGGCGCTGTTTGGTCTGGACACACTCGCACCACAAGCACGCAATACCAGGGCGCTCGCCCTGGGTGTTCTGCGGGCGCACCCCTATCTCGCAGATGAACTCGCGGCACTCGATGCGCCGGATACGGAGGCAGGCTGCCAGGCATTCGACGGTCTGGTGTGGAAGCATCTTTCTATGGTGTTAAGCGGAATGCTACGGGCAGCGGGAAGAGCCTGGACGGGGGGGCGGCTGTCCGCCGTCCCGAGATTGCTCGGACCGGTGGCGCGTCATTATCGGAAAGTGAATCGCTACGCCTCCGTGCTGGCTGTGCTGGCGGAAGTGCTACAGCCCGGGGTGAGGCCCGTGCATGCCCGAAACGAGCCGGGCCTGGAGCGATTGCTGCGCAGTATGGCCGTGCTTATGTCGTTGTGCGCGGTGCTGAAGCGATGGCAGGATGATGGCCGCCATGATGCGGATCTGCCTCTGGTGGACTGGTGTGCGGCGGATGCCTATCACGCTCTGGACACGCTTCTGGACAGCATGCTGGAGAATCTGGGCGTGCCTGTGGCAGGTTCGGTAATGAAAGCGCTTTTTCTGCCGCCCGGAATGCGCGCCGTCCCGCCGGATGATGCAGTGACGCTGGCCTGCGCGGAACTGCTGCTGACGCCTTCGGATACTCGGGAGCGGCTGGTGGGGCCAGTATGGGCCAGCCACGGTCTACGCCACCTGGGGGCGCTTGAAAAGGCTTATGAATGTGTGGTCAACGTTCATGAACTGAGAGAGCAGATCAGGCAGGCGGGGCTGAAAGACTGGCGCCTTGCCCATGTGCGTGGGGGCCTGACGGATGCGCAGGCCCAGGCTCTGGAAGCCGCGGAGTCTGCCGTGCTCACCGCTCTGCGGGGGTAAGCACGGCAGACCGGGCACAGGCTTAGTCCACGCGTTCCTTACGCTGGATCAGCTCAATCTTGTAGCCGTCCGGATCTTCTACGAAAGCAATGACGGTTTGCCCGTGTTTCATCGGGCCGGCTTCACGCGTGACCTTGCCGCCCCGCGCCTTGATGTCTTCACAGGCCTTGTAAGCGTCCTCGACTTCCAGGGCAATGTGGCCGTAACCATTGCCAAGATCGTAGGATGAAGTATCCCAGTTGTGTGTCAGCTCGATCACCGCTCCCTCGGATTCTTCCTGATAACCCACGAAGGCTAAGGTGAACTTTCCGTCTGGATAATCCTTGCGGCGAAGCAGGCGCATGCCCAGAACCTGTGTGTAGAACTCCAGGGATTTTTCGAGATCGCCCACGCGAAGCATGGTGTGCAGGATACGCATTGTTCTGATGCTCCTATCGATAGTGATGCAGGCAGCCTGGATCAGATCAGGGGCAGGCTGCCTGGATGATGAGGTTTCAATGCCCGGCGGGCTTGAGCGAAGTCGGGGTACAGACGACCCACTTCGCGCCAGAAGTCCGGGCCATGGTTCATGTGTCGCAGATGGGCGACTTCATGTGCCACCACATAGTCTACGACTTCAGCAGGCAAGTGTATCAGCCGCCAATTCAACATAATCCGTCCATCGCTGCTACATGACCCCCAGCGCCCGTTCGGGGCGGCGAGCCGCCAGCCGCGCATCTGGACGTCAGCGAGCCGGCAATAATGAGCCAGACGCAGTTCGAAGCGTTCCCGGGCCTGGAGCTGTAGCCAGGCGTATACGCGTTCTCGGATCCGGTCGGGACTGCTGTCGCCCTGCAAAGGAAGGAAGAGTGTGTCCGACTCGCCAGGTTGGCGGGGGTCGCCTTCGTAGCGGATTGCGCCGATATCGGCCTGAAGGAGGAGCTTCACCTTGACGCCGAGCAGGGGGAAGCGGCCGCCATGTTGCCAGCAGGCATCGACGGTCTCAAGATGACGTTGGCGCTCATGCAATGCGCGCAACTTACGCAGTATCCAAGGGGCTTTGGAACGGATGACTTCAGCCAGCTGTTTGCGCGGCACCCATGATGGGGAAGTTACCATCAAACCGTCGTCCGTCACTCTCAGGCCAACTGTCTTGCGCCGTGATGTGCGCAACATGAAACCTATTGCTTGCGCGGGCGTTTCCACTACATGCCAGCTGCATCCCGCCGGTAGTGTCGCCGGCCGGAGGATGGGAATGGATGATTCGGAAGGAGGGAGGGCAGTGCCGGCGGGAGTCTCAGCAGGGGGACTCCCGGGAGGCAATGCGCCAGCCCCGGGAGAAGCAAAAGCGCCGTCAAACAGCGCCAACTGCTCATGCTCCGCCATAACGCTCCGGATTCAATACCCGCATTTCGCCCTCGATCCAGGCTTCGACTTCCCGGTTCACCTCTGCGGCTTTACGACCCTTGGTCGGTATGAGAGGGCCGATGGAAACCGTGATCAAGCCTGGCTTCTTCAAAAACGCGCGCCGGGGCCAGTATTCGCCCGCGTTATGGGCAATGGGAATGATGGGCGCTTCAGCGGCTGTCGCCAAGAGGGAGCCACCCATTTTGTAGCGTCCGGCCTGCCCGGGCGCGATGCGCGTGCCTTCGGGAAAGAGCAGGGGCCAGCGACCTTCCGCCAGACGTTGCCCGCCGACGCGGATGACTTGATCAACAGCGTCGCGGCCCTTGGCCCGATCTATTGGAATCATGCGCAACAAGGCCAGGCCCCAGCCGAAGAACGGCACACGGTGCAATTCGCGCTTGTAGACGAAACACACGTTGCGAGGCATATGGGCGGCGAGAAACAGGGTCTCCCAAGCAGACTGATGCTTGGAAAGAATGACTGCCGGCCCGTCGGGCAGGTTTTCCCAGCCTTTGAATTGCCAGCGAATTCCCAATATGACCTTGGCTCCCCAGATGGCCAGCCGCGGCCAGCCCATGGTTAGGCGGTAGCGCCAGTGCAGGGGCAGCGGGCTCCAGAGAATGCAGGCGAAGGCGTAAGGAATGACGGTGACGATCAGGAAGATCTGATAGACCAGAGCACGTAAATAGGCCATGTCACTCTTCCCTCAGCCATTCGTCGACGATTGCCGCAAGGTTATCGCGGACCTCGGTATCGGGAGGCAGGCCACCCTTTTCAAGCGTTCGCATTCCCTTTCCGCTTCGTACAAGCCATGGCTTGCAGCCCAGCGTCACCGCCGCCTGGACGTCGCGCAGCGAATCCCCTACAGCGGGGACGTCCTGCAAGCCGATGTCGTAACGACGGGCAATGTCTTCGAAAAGACCGGGCGCCGGTTTGCGACAGCGGCAGCCGTCTTCCGGTCCATGGGTGCACACGAAAATTGCATCCAGATGGCCCCCCGCTTGAGCCAGCTCGCGCCGCATCTTGGCGTGAATGGCGTTGAGAGACTCCATGGTAAACAGCCCCCGCGCCACGCCGGACTGATTGCTCGCCACGACGACACGCCAGCCCGCGCGTGAAAGTCGAGCAATCGCATCCAGGCTGCCGGGTACGGCTTGCCACTCGTCCGGCGACTTGATGTAGTCGTCGCTGTCCTCATTGATGACGCCGTCGCGATCAAGAATGACCAGTTTCACTTTGCAAGCCTTGCAATATCAGCAACCTGGTTCATGCTCCGGTGCAGCTGGTTCAACAAAGCCAGGCGGTTACGCCGAACGGCGGGGTCTTCCACCATGATCATTACGTCATTGAAGAATTCGTCAACGGCTTCTCGTGAGCCGGCGAGTGTCTCCAGAGATGCGCTGAAGTTGCCTAGTTGGAACTGCTCGCGCGCAATGGGTGCGAGTTCGGCAATCCGTTCTGCCAGAGCCTTCTCGGCGGCTTCCGAGTACAGAGCAGCATCAACTTCGCCCAGTTCTCCCTCAGCCTTCTTCAGCAAATTGGTGATGCGCTTATTGGCTGCTGCCAGACTGTCGGCTTCAGGACGCTGAGCGAACTCTGCACAAGCCTGAATGCGGCCAAGCACTTGATGCAGGGGAGGCATAAGCGCCAGCACGGCGTCCACGACATTGCGATCGTGTCCCGCAAGTTGATTGCGGTAGCGTTCATAGATGAAGCCGGCTACAGCTTGTGTAGTGTCATCAGCCAGGGTGCCCGGTTCGAATGTTGAGGCGGTAAACGCAAGAAGCTCATCCAGTCGCAGCGTGTTGTGGTCGTCCAGGGCGAGCATGCCGCCGGCTGTCAGCTGCTCATAAGCGCTGATCAGGCCAAGAGCGGCCCGGCGCAGGCCGTAAGGGTCACGTTCCCCAGTGGGAATCAAACCGATACCCCAGATGCCCACCAGCACTTCCAGGCGCTCGGCCATGAAGAGCACGGCACTTGTGCGCGTGGCTTCCGTGATGGGCGCATCCAGCCGGATGCGATATTGGTTCCGGATGGCTTCCACGACGTCAGGCGCCTCGCCATCTGCTTCGGCGTAGTAGGCACCCATAATGCCCTGAAGCTCAGGGAACTCGCCCACCATGTTGGAGTTGAGATCCGCTTTGGCAAGCAGCGCAGCGCGATCTGCCGCGGCAGGGGGCGTACCTAACTGTTCTGCGATATGGGCGGCAATACGCCGGATGCGCTCAACGCGTTGCAGCACCGAGCCCAGTTTATTGTGATAGACGCTGCTGGCCAGTTGTGCCACGCGGTCTTCCAGGCGCAAGCCACGATCAGTTTCAAAGAAAAACTGGGCATCTGCCAGACGTGGCCTGACGACGCGCTGATTACCTTCAATAATGTGTGAAGGGTCGGCAACGCGCATGTTGCTGACAATCAGGAAGCGGTGGGTCAGTTTTCCGGTATCCGGTTCGAATAGCGGGAAGTATTTCTGGTTCAGACGCATGGTCAGAATCAAGCATTCGGGCGGCACGCGCAAGAATTCAGGGTCGAATTCCCCTGTATAAACGGTTGGATGCTCGACCAGTGCAGTCACTTCGTCTAGCAGCGCCTCAACTTCGGTGCCTTCACCAATCGTGGCTCCCAACGCTTCCGCTTGCTTGCGCAGCTGCTTCAGAATGTCGGCTCGACGTGTCTCAAAACCGGCCATCACCATGCCCTGCTCAAGCAGCTGGTTCTCGTAGGCCTCCGCCGTGGCGATGTCCAGCACGCCTTCGGACATAAAACGATGGCCTTCCGTGCTGCGGCCCGCGTTCAAACCGAGAATTTGCACGGGAACGATGTCTTCACCCCAAAGCGCGGTCAGTCGATGGGCGGGGCGTACGAAACGCACGCTCGTTACGCCGTCGGCAAGCTGATACCGCATGACCTTGGGGATGGGAAGCTGAGAAACCGCTTGATCAAGCGCTTTCTGCAAGCCAGCCTGCAGCGACTCCCCGGCGGCGACACCACGAGCGTACAGCGTGTCCTGCTTGCCGTCGGATTCGATGATCAAGTCATCGACGGAAAGATGATCAAGACCTTTGGCCTGCAACTTTTTAAGCAGGGCGGGCGTCATCTCGCGTTCCGCGGTCAGACCCACCTTTACCGGCATCAGCTTCTCGGTGTAGTGCTGTTCCGGTGCCTGTTCCAATACCGCGTCGAACACGGCAGCCAGACGGCGAGGCGTGGCGAGCGGGCGGACGGCACAGCCTTCGGCCAACAGGTGATGTTGCGCAAGCGAGGCGCGTAGTGATTCGGCGAAAGACTGGCCCAGGCGTTGCAAGGCTTTGGGCGGTAGCTCTTCGGTGAAGAGTTCCACCAACAGAGGACGGGTTTGGGACTGCGAGGTCATTACGCGACCTCCAGAGCAGAACGGTTGGCCAGCATGGGAAATCCTAGTTTCTCGCGGGAATCGTAATAGGCCTGAGCCACAGCGCGTGACAGGTTGCGGATACGGCCGATGTAGGCAGCGCGTTCGGTCACGCTGATGGCGCCGCGGGCATCCAGAAGGTTGAAGGTATGGGCCGCTTTAAGCGTGGCTTCGTAAGCGGGCAGGGCGAGAGGTACTTCAATGAGCCGCTTGGCTTCTGCTTCGTAATCGTTGAAATGCGCGAACAGCATATCGGTGGACGCATGTTCGAAGTTGTAAGTCGACTGTTCCACTTCGTTCTGGTGGAAGACGTCGCCGTAGAGCACGGGTGTGCCATCGGCCTTGATGGTCCAGACCAGGTCATAAACGCTTTCCACGCCCTGGAGGTACATGGCCAGACGCTCCAGACCGTAGGTGATCTCACCTGTAGCCGGATAGCAGTCCAGACCGCCCACTTGCTGGAAATAGGTGAATTGCGTGACCTCCATGCCATTGAGCCAGACCTCCCAGCCCAGGCCCCAGGCGCCCAGTGTGGGGTTCTCCCAATCGTCTTCAACAAAACGAATGTCGTGCACCTTGGGGTCGATGCCCAGGGCGACCAGCGAACCTAGATAGAGATCGATGATCTCGGGCGGCGCAGGTTTGAGCACGACCTGATACTGATAATAGTGTTGAAGCCGGTTGGGATTCTCACCGTAGCGGCCGTCCTTGGGGCGACGCGACGGCTGCACATAGGCCGCACGCCAGGGCTCCGGCCCGATGGCGCGCAGGAAGGTCGCCGTGTGCGAGGTCCCCGCGCCCACTTCCATGTCGTAAGGTTGGAGCAGCGCGCAGCCCTGCTTGTCCCAGTACTGCTGTAGTGTGAGGATGATCTGCTGAAAAGTGAGCATGAAGGTATAGGCCTGTAGAGGCGTGGTAAGCCGCAAAATCCTATGATTTTAGCTTGTCCGTCAACGGCTGAGTCAGGGGAAGGCCGCCAGGCGATGCTGGCACCGCGCACTTGCGTGTCTGCGGTGCTTGCGGACTCGGTGGGGAATGGTCGTATGATATAGAGTTATCCGCCGAGCCGCGGGGTCGGCCATAGCAAGGTTCTCCGACCCGGTTTTCAGCACTCCCACCCGAAATATTGTTGCGACCTTATGCCGCATCAACCGAGGAAGCGTATATGTCAGACTTGATCAAAGTCGAAGTTCTGGAGAAGATTCTCGTCATAAGCATCGACCGGCCCCAGGCCCGCAATGCCATCAATCTGGAAGCGGCCGAGCAGCTGGCCGCAGCCTTGCAAAGGTTGGATGACGACGACTCTCTGGTCATCGGCGTACTGACAGGTGCAGGGAACACCTTCTGTTCCGGCATGGATCTCAAGGCCTTCGCGGCCACGGGGCAACGTCCCTATGTAGGAGATCGGGGGTTTGCAGGTATCTGTGAGCGTCCCCCGCGCAAACCGTTGATCGCTGCAGTCGAAGGTTATGCGCTAGCTGGTGGCTGCGAGATCATGCTGGCTTGCGACCTCGTAGTAGCTTCCAGTAGTGCAACTTTTGGGCTGCCCGAGGTCAAGCGCGGCCTCGTACCGGGCTCGGGCGGCATGGTCCGCTTGCCGTCCCGAATCCCTTATCACATTGCCATGGAAGCGGTTCTAACGGGCGACATGTTCTCCGCCGAACGTTTCCATCAATATGGGCTGGTCAATCAGTTGGTCGAGCCGGGTCGGGCGCTTGATGCAGCGCTCGAACTGGCCCGCAAGATTGCCGCTAACGGCCCTCTGGCCGTCCAGACCGCCAAACAGGTTATTTCCGAATCCCGCAATTGGCGACCTGCCGACATGTTTGACCTCCAGCGCCCGCGCATCGCCCACGTATTTACGTCCGCCGATGCCAAGGAGGGCGCGACCGCCTTTGCCGAGAAGCGCCAGCCCGTCTGGACAGGCAAATAATCCACCCCTTTTTGTTTCCGTGCTTTCGCCATGACTACCCTGATCAAAGAAGACGACTTCATACAATCGATCGCCGATGCGGTGCAGTTCATCAGCTATTACCATCCGGCTGATTACATCCAGCATCTGGCTCGCGCCTACGAGCGCGAAGAGAATCCTGCGGCCAAGGATGCCATTGCCCAGATTCTGACCAACTCGCGCATGTGCGCAGAAGGCAAGCGCCCTATCTGTCAGGACACCGGCATTGTTAACGTCTTCCTGAAGATCGGGATGGACGTACGCTTTGACACCCGCCTGGGCATCCAGGAACTGTGTGACGAAGGCGTTCGCCGCGGTTATCTGAACCCGGACAATCCCCTGCGTGCCTCGGTGCTGACCGACCCCCTGTTCACCCGCAAGAACACGCGCGACAACACCCCCTGTATCGTCAACGTCGAACTGGTTCCGGGCAACCGTGTCGACGTACAAGTGGCGGCCAAGGGCGGCGGTTCGGAGAACAAAACAAAGTTTGTAATGCTGAACCCCAGCGATTCCCTGGTGGACTGGGTGCTCAAGACCGTGCCCACCATGGGTGCGGGCTGGTGTCCGCCTGGAATGCTCGGCATTGGCGTCGGTGGCACGGCTGAAAAGGCCATGACCATGGCCAAGCAGGCCCTCATGGATGACATCGACATGTTCGAATTGCTGCAGCGCGGCCCCCAGAACAAGGTCGAGGAACTGCGCATCGAACTCTATGAGAAGGTCAATGCCCTGGGCATCGGAGCACAAGGGTTGGGCGGCCTCACCACCGTCCTCGACGTCAAGATCAACACCTTCCCGACGCATGCGGCCTCCAAGCCTGTTGCAATGATCCCGAACTGTGCCGCGACGCGCCACGTACATTTCGAACTCGACGGTTCCGGTCCTGCCGTGTTGACGCCGCCTGCCATGTCGAATTGGCCGGACGTCAATTGGGCTCCCGACTACAACAAGTCGACGCAAGTCAATTTGGACACGCTGACCGCCGATGAGGTGGCAAGCTGGAAGCCAGGCCAGACTCTGCTGCTGTCTGGCAAGATGCTCACCGGTCGTGATGCTGCGCACAAGCGCATCCAGGACATGCTTGAGAAGGGCGAGCCCTTGCCCGTGGATTTCACCAACCGCATCATCTACTACGTTGGACCTGTTGACCCAGTCCGTGACGAAGTCGTCGGCCCTGCAGGGCCCACCACTGCCACTCGCATGGACAAGTTCACCGACATGATGCTTGAGAAAACCGGTTTGATTGCCATGGTCGGCAAGGCTGAACGCGGCCCGGTCGCCATTGAGTCCATCCGCAATCACAAGTCTGCTTATCTGATGGCAGTGGGCGGTTCCGCCTACCTGGTCTCCAAGGCCATTCGCAATTCTCGCGTCGTTGCCTTCGAAGACCTTGGCATGGAAGCCATCTACGAGTTCGAGGTGAAGGACATGCCCGTGACTGTTGCCGTGGATGCCAGCGGCGAGTCCGTGCACCAGACCGGCCCGGCCAAGTGGAAAGCACGGATCAGCGAAATGATTCCTGTCGTTCCCGTCAACTAAACGCCTCGCCTTTGTCGGCCGCCCCGCTTCAGTCTGTCTGAAGCGGGGTTTATAAGAATTCTCAAACAGGACAAAAATGACGACACAGGATTATTCCGATTGGATCGGCCGCAAGGAGACATACGCCGACAATCTGGACCCCGGCCATGTTGGCCAGGTCGCCTTGGCTCTCAACCGACCTGCGCCTACCGCTGGCGAGGCATTGCCCCATTTGTGGTTGTGGGCGCATTTCGTGCGTGGGCAGGTGTACGAAGAGCTGGGCAGGGACGGCCACCCTGCGCAAGGCAGCTTCCTGCCCCCTTTGGGAGAGCGCAACCGTATGTGGGCTGGCGGGCGAGTCTGCTTTCACCAGCCCCTTGTGGTCGGCACGCCTGCCGAGAGACAGTCCACCATTCTCAATATTCAAGAGAAACACGGTAGTACCGGCACCTTGCTGTTCTTCACTGTACAGCATGACTACATTCAGGAAGGCCGGCTCTGCGTGAGCGAGGAACAAGATACTGTTTATCGCGCTCCGACCCCTCCGAAGTTGACAGGCAGCGTTGAACCCCCCGCTCGCGACTGGGCCGCAACGATCGAACCCAGCACCGTGATGCTATTCAGATATTCCGCCGTGACCTTCAACGGCCATCGCATTCATTACGATCTGGATTACGTCACCAAGCAGGAGGGTTATCCCGGCTTGGTTGTCCACGGGCCTCTGATTGCCACACTCATGCTGCAAGCATGCGTGGATGCCAATCCCGACCGAGAGGTCAGCACATTCCATTACCGGGGTCTACGGCCTTTGATTGCGCCTCGTCCATTCGAAGTGGCCGGTGCGCTTCTTGGGGACGGCACGGCCAAACTCTGGGCCGAACAGGACGGTACCCTCGCTCATCAGGCCGAGCTCACTTTCAAGTAGATAAAGGAGTGGTGATGCAGACCACCATGCGAAGTGCCCTTTTCGTTCCCGGAAACCGTCCAGAGCGGTTTGCCAAGGCGCTGGCGGTAGGCGCGGACGCCGTCATCATTGATTTAGAAGACGCCGTACAGGCGGATGCCAAAGACACGGCACGTGTGCATATTGCCCAGTTTGCTGCCGGTGCAGACGGACATCACTTCCTGGTACGCAGCAACGGGGCAGATACACCCTGGTTTGATGCGGACATGGCGTTGTGCCGGGAACATCCCTCCATCCGGGGCGTGGTGCTGCCAAAGGCCGAATCAGCGGAGCAGGTGCGACGCGCTTGGGAAGGCTCGGGGAAACCTGTCATTCCTATCGTGGAAAGCGCGAAGGGCGTTCAGGCTCTTGATGCGCTGGCTCAGGCGCAAGGGGTAGAACGACTCGCATTTGGCTATCTGGATCTGATGCTCGATACGGGTACCCGCCCGGATACTGCGGGCGCGCGCCTGCTTCTCAACCATATCCGTTGTCAAATGCTGTTGAGCAGTGCGGCGGCCGGCATTGGTGCCCCATTAGACGGGGTGCATCCCGATTTCCGCGATACTGAGACGCTTTCTGGCATTGCGACTCAGGTGCGCGACATGGGATTCGCGGGCTTGCTTTGCATTCATCCTACG